>Ga0209128_1002888_pt1 | contig 10859 bp, 11 predicted proteins | sample ETNvirnome_6_100_FD_184072 | JGI IMG/M metagenome (GOLD analysis project Ga0209128, IMG submission 184072) | Marine viral communities from the Pacific Ocean - ETNP_6_100 (SPAdes) (version 2) | ecosystem: Environmental > Aquatic > Marine > Oceanic | place: Pacific Ocean | collected 2013-06-19 | reverse complement strand
ATTAATTGAATACCCATAGGTGTCATACCGTCTTCGGTAAACCTCTCCGGGTATGCTTTATTAAGCACTTTTAGGACATCCTTCATTACCTGTACAAGTTGTTCGTCTCTTTCCATATTATTGTTATACTCCTTTTAAAAGAAAAAAGCCCCAATCTTTTAAAAAAATTAAGATTAGGGCTTGGCTGTATTAGCCGAATAAAAGAACAGATTCAGCTTCCTTAGCTTTAGGGATGGTTACGCAAAGTAACCCGTCCTTATAAGCCACCTTAGCTTTTTTAGAATCGTATTGTTCGTCAACCTTGATAGAAAAGTCTACGTCTCTACCACTAATTCCATGGTGGAGTAGCATATGAGCTTTTAGGTCCTCTTCTTTGGAAGCACGAACAGTAAAAGAGTTTTTGCCGCCGATTACCTTGATTTCTTTTTCGGCGTACCCTGCAAGAGCAAACTCGAAATGAAGTGTGTTTTGGTCTTCAGACAGATAGCAGTTGCTAACGGGATACTTAGGTAGGGATACGCATTCTTTAAGAGCTTGTACAGCGTGTGTACCTACTTCTGAGTGTGGGGTTAATTCAAAGCCTTTAGCCCATTCGTTCCAAAGGGCGTCGAAATGTGTGTAATAATGATTCATAATTTTTAATCTCCTTATCGGACAATTGTTTTATCACTTTATCAGTGATGGAAGTGGTTTGGTGCTCTTTCGACACACCACCCTCCTCAACGACGAGGGCATGATTATATAGTTTAGCAGTTTTACTTACTGCCTTTCTATATTTTTTGGTACATATCTGCATAAGCTGTGTGTACCTAGCGGTACCTTGTTTGATACCCTCCTTCTTTATAGTCTTATATTCGGCGATTTGTACGTAAACCTCCTTACTATTAATAAGGGCTATCACACCTCCTTCCTTTTCGTAAGCTTCGATGCTTCCGTACCTGATTTTGGCACGGTCGATATATTCATCAGATACTGGGGACAGTAATAGTAGTGAGAGAAGGGTATATAAGAGTGTATTCATGACTGCAGAGCATTTAGATTGGGTCCCAAAAAGAGGTGTAGTATCTATCGTAGGCGACTATACCTTTCCACTAGGGACAGATAAGTTTCTTACACAAAGTCGTAAGAGAGCGTTTAACCGTATTATAGGGACTATTGGTTATTGTGACCCGAGTATTTTGTATGGAATGCCTAGTGAGGGCGTTAATTTATGTGTATTGGCTGCTATATCACAGATTGATAGCGTTAAAACCATTTACGTAAATCCTTGTCCGGGGTTTTTTAATTATATAACCGAAGACTCGAAAGAACTACTAAGACATTTAGTATCAGAAGGACAAACTATCACAATGCATGAGAAACCTCAGGGCTTAACTAAAGGCACGTCCATGCTTAAAGAGAGTTTAGAGTACTTAGCAAATACATCGGACGCTGTCTTTCTAGTTTATGATAGTAATAACACGACAAAACGCTTCGAAGAAGTGCAAAAACTGTTGTCTATGTACGATGATAAGGTTATCCTTGTCGATTACGCAACACAGTCATAGGTAAATTCTCTCTGTAATGGTCAATAAAGGCTTGTCGGTTCTTATGCCACGAATCTCTGCCTACTATCTCGCCTGGAGACTGGTGCAATACCTGGATTGGAGCTACGACATTGGTTTTTCCTTTCAAAAATGCCTGAAAAGTGTAGAAAATGTCGTAAAAATCCCAATTTCCTTCAAAAGTCTTAGGTTTTTTGAGTTGGATACTGTTGAGCGTCTTTCCTCTTACGGCTAAAAACAGACCATCAAGCACGACAACCCCTCCTGGTGTACCATAAGGCGTCATTCTCATCTCTTCCAGACTCTTTCCATGCATAACCATACCTGAAAAATGGTCTTCCCCTTGAACTAGACCGTCCCACCATACCGCGCTTTGCTTTAATACCTTTGTTCCGGCGACACCCACGAATCCCGTGGTCTCTGTATTTAAAGCCATATCCAAAAAGGTGTTAAAAGCATCCGGTTCAGTTAAAATACGGATATCATCGTGGCACATAATCACAGTATCATTAGCCATAACAGGTTTACACGCGTTGTGGTAGGCATTAAAAATGCTATTCTCCCCTATTAAGAACGTTACGTCATACCCTGCACGGGTTAAATACTCCTCTAATTGAGGATTTTTAGTCGTTTCATCACGAGTTGGTATAAAAGCGTATTTTTTCATCGATATATAAATATGTCTACTGTAATAATAGTATGGATATAGAAGAAATTAAAAACGAAATTAGATTATGTTCGGAGGACCCGAAACATTTCATTAATAATTACGTTAAAATTTCACATCCTATGCATGGAATTATCCCTTTTGACATGTACAGATTTCAAGAAAGATTGATTACTGAACTGCATGAGGAACGGTTTTCTTTGATTAAGAAGTTTAGGCAGGCGGGCATCACTACTTTATGTGCTGCTTACTCCCTATGGTTTATTATATTCAATAAACACAAAAATGTGATGGTAGTTTCCATCGGAGATAGAGAATCTAGAGCATTCTTGGAGCGCTTGGTTAACATGTACGATGACCTACCGGCTTGGTTAAGACCTAAAGAGGAGTCCAGAAACAAGCACGAACTACGTTTATCGACTGGAAGTAAGGTAAAATCGCAACCTGCTGGTGCTGGTCGTGGTGAATCAGTCTCTTTGTTGATGGTTGATGAGGCGGCGTTCATTGATAAGATGCGTGAATTCTGGATGGCTATCTTCCCTACTATTTCAACTGGAGGTAAGGCATGCATCATTTCTACGGTTAATGGGATGAGTAACCTGTACTATGAGATGTATGACTCAGCTCAACGTGGAGAAAGTGCTTTTAAAATTATTGATATCGCGTGGGAGGAGCACCCTGAGTATACCGAGGAGTGGGCGGAGACTATGAAGCCTACTATCGGGGAACGTGCTTGGTTACAGGAGTATGAGTGCGAATTCTTGGGTACTGGTGACACCTTCGTTGATGGCGGAACCTTGAAGAGAATAAGAGATAATTGCTCAGATAACTATCAATCGCAGCATAACAACACTTTGAGGGTATGGAAAGACCCTGTACCTCACCATACTTACGTTATTTCGGTGGATTCATCGTTCGGGCGCGAGTACGACTACTCTGCAGCTCATATTATAAACCTTTACAACGGTGAGCAAGTAGCGGAGTTTTACTCCAACAAGATTACAATCTCTAAGTTTGCTAAGTTACTGTGTGACTTGGGGAGAAGATACAATAGCGCTTACATGATGGTAGAGCGGAACGGTCTAGGAATGGCTCTCATTGAACAGTTGTTTGACTACCAAGAGTACGAGAACATGTGGTGTGATGAGAAGGGCGAGATGGGAATGATGATTAACCAGAAAACTCGTGAAGTTGTTCTTAACTCTATGCAAGAAAAATTAAAAATGGGTAAAATCCATATCAACTCAGAGAGAAGCTTTAGGGAATTAGCCACTTTCATCATTAATGAGAACGGTAAATTAGAAGCCGACGAAGGATATAATGACGACTTAGTCATGAGTTTATCTTTAGGATGCTATCTAATGGACGATGTGATTGGCGGTAGTCCAATAGCAATTCTCACAAATGAGGAAGAAGTTGAAAAAGAAGATAAGTGGAATGCTATCTTGAAGAGTACATATAATGAGGACTACGACGAAGATACCCGGTGGGTATTAGATTGATTATGAAAGACGACGAAATTTTGGATGAAATGATTGAGGAGCAAGAGAACATGTTGGAAGAAGACATGACCTCTTTCCCCAATTCTACTACGTTTGGGGATAGCAGACCCCTAAGCGGCAAATTTGCTGCATTCTTTAAGTCCTTCTTTGGTTCGAAAGAGCATAAGGCTAAGAGAGGAAGACCTCCTAAGAAGACACCTTTAGCGGGTGATGTTGTAAAGAATGCTGATGTCTTTACCCAAGCTAACGGTCAAATCGGAATATCGAAAGGTATGCCTCGCCTACCTCAGGTTGAGTACGAACGTCGTCGTAAATACCAAGATTATGAAAGAATGGATGAGTATCCAGAGATTGGCGCAGCTTTGGACATTTATGCTGATGACGCTACTCAAGAAGACCTACGCGGCACAACACTTAAAATCGACACCGAACAAGAGATTATCCGTGATGTTCTAGAAGCTTTCGGAGAAACTATTAAAGTCGAGCGCTTTCTTTGGGACGTTACTCGTAACGTGTGCAAATACGGTGACTGCTTCCTTGAGAACATCGTTGACCTAAACAATGCTGAGGCTGGTATTCAACGCATTAAGATTCTTAATCCTAACTATATCTTCCGAGTTGAGGATAAGTACGGGTACCTTAAGGAGTTCCTGCAGGAAGTACCTAAGGCAAATGAGGGTCAACCACAATATGCTCCGGTTGCCGATAAGAAAAACCTTATTAAGTTGGACAAGGACCAAGTGGTCCACTTCCGTAACTTCAATTCGGACCCTCACTTCTACCCTTACGGCAAATCAATCCTAGCCCCGGGCGTGCGCGCATGGAAGTCTCTCCGCTTAATGGAAGACGCCATGCTTATCTACCGCTTGGTAAGAGCACCAGAGCGTCGTATCTTCTATGTTGAGACAGGTAATCTACCTGCTACCAAAGTTGAGATGTTCATGGAGCGCTTGAAGGCTAAATTCAAGAAAGAAAAGTTCTACAACCAAAACGAAGGTGGTATTGATGAGCGTTACAACCCTCTAGCCGCCGATGAGGACTTCTTCGTACCTCAAAAGAACGGTCAGGGTACTAAGATTGAAACTCTTCAAGGGGGTCAAAACCTTGGTGAAGTTGATGATGTACGTTACTTTAGAGATAAAGTTCTCGCTGCGATGAAGATTCCTAAGGACTTTATCGTTGAGAAGGACAACTCGCCGGAAAGAAAGGCTAACCTATCGCAGTTGGACGCTAAGTTTGCTAAAGCTGTATTACGTATCCAACGTGATATTGAGATTGGTTTAACCACTTTATACCGCAGACACCTTCAATTGAAAGGTTTCCCTCCATCAATGGTAACCGACTTTAAACTTAAGTTGGCGCCCCCTTCCGACATTACAGAAAAGCGTCGTTTGGAGATTGACGAGCAAAAAACCCGTGTTGTACAAGCAGTACAGGGTTTACAGTTATTCCCTACATCATATCTTTATGAGACTTACTTTGGCATGACCCAAGGTGAAATACGTAAAATAGAAGATGAAATGGAAGAACAAAAACAAAATGATATGGCGGACCAAGCAGCCGCAGCTGGACCAATGGGTCCCGGTGGAGGTCCTCCAGGAGAAGAAGGAGCCCCCGGCGGACCCGATATGGGTGGTGGTCCAGGGGGATTAGGAGGCGCGCCCCAGCCAGAACCGAAGTAAATCGGTAATTTTCTAAAAAAACGCTTCCCCTATTCGTATATAAACTAGGATAAAAAAAATGAAATTTGATAATCTCTTTAATTCACGTGACAAAACTTTCGTTCGCATTAGCGAGGCAGCCGACTATTTAAGTCGTTTACTCCGAGAAAACCTTTCCATCTTTGAAATTGATGACGCACACAGCAAGGTTACATTCTTGTCTGAGAAGAATAATTTTATTACGTGCGAGTATGGGACAGCCAATGGCAAAATGACTATGTCTGAGTTCATCGTAGAAAGTTTGGAGTCTGTTACCGACGACGAGCGCATTGATGAAGCTGTATCTAAAGAAGTATCTGAGTTTGTTACTAACTTGTCTGAAGACAGGTTTGACAAAGCCGAAGGTTCTTTTGAGAGTATTTTGGAAGCTTTCACTTCCCGTCATAGAATTAAAGAAGCACGGTCTAAACTTGATAAAAAGATTGCGCGTTTCAACGCCGCTTATAGCATTACAGACTCCCCTGAGTATAAAAAACTAGAAGAGGTTGCCCCTATGCTTAAGAAGTTCTTAACCGAAAACAAAGAGACTATCGCCAAAAACCATACCTTAATGGAAGGCATGCGCTTATCTTGTTTGGTAAGTGAGGCTTATGACCTCCCACGCATGTCCTACGATGCACTAGACAAAGCATTCATTGTCGTACCCGAAAATAACAAGAAGAGTCTTTATGAGATGATTTGTGAGAAAGAATTAGTTCGTAAAGAACTTCTTGAAGCTAAAGAGAGCTTTTCTCGTATGTGGGTCGGTAATGATTCTATAGCTGATTTGGCGTCTTGCATTTATTCCAATGACCCGGCAATCATTAAAAACATTAAGGAATGTGTTAAGCAGATTCCTTATTTTGCTTTATCAAGCAAGAGTGATGTTTACGAAGTTCTCAACGCAGTATACGAAGTCACCAACCCGGGAACTATCTCACAGAAGGATATCCGTGACTACGTAGCGAAAATCTTTGAAATGAAGAAGCCACACAAATCCGCCGTGCTTAATACATTAAATGAGAAGTATGGTGTTAACATGCAGAATCTTAAGTTCATCCCCTCTTTTAAAGGGTTAGCTGAAATTTATTCCGATGTTATGGGAATCGTGTCAGAGAGCGCGGGCGAAGGTGTTCTCCACGATGTTTGCTCCGAGTTCGCCCACTTCATGAAAAAGAAAGGTGGTGTCGAAGTTCTTGACGTAGCCAGCTTCCTTCAGGAAAACTTTAACGAGGCAGACATCACTATTATCTCTGATAAAGAGGCTTTTGGGGTTGACGCTCTTTCCGCCGAAATTACTGAGCAGTTCGCTGGTGATGAAGAGGAGGACATGGACGCTAAGGACTTAGAGAAGAAGCCAAAGAAAAAGAAGAAGGGGGGAGCTAAAAAGGACGCTAAAGGCGATGATACCGAAGGTACCGAACCAGACGTAGCAGACGAAGAAGAAGGCGAAGAGGGTGAAGAAGAAGAGAACGGCAAGAAGAAAAAAGGTAAAAAGCCTATCGAGGAGAAAGCTGATAAAGTAAACGGACCCGGCGATGCTAACAACGTAGTTGGCGGGGCTGAACCTTCTAAGAGGAAGAAAGGTAAAAAGCTTAAAGAAGAGGTGGAACCAGAAGCAGAGCCATCAATGCAAAATGATGCCTTTGGTAAAGCTGAGTACGCTCCTGAAGAAGACGAGAAAGCAGAAGGCGAGGGTGAAATTAAAAGTCTCGTTAACGACCTAGAAGAAATCTTCGGTGAAATAGACTTAAGTAAAGCCGTTATCCACGATGAAGATATTATAGACGGGGAAGAGGAAGAGACTACTGGTCAAGAAGAAACCCCTGCTTAGACCACTGAAGTAAATTATTACTAAACTTAGTACGCATAATAAGGAGCTCGGCAATCATACTGTCGAGCTCTTTTACTTTTGTCTCGTCAATATGTCCTTCTTTCATCCACTCTTCGAAGCGACCTATAGCAGTCCTCATAGCAGAGATATCGTTCTCTTGGATTTTATTAAGTTCTCGTTTTACGTCTTTTAAATGTTTCATCTGTTTGTATGTTTAGGTTTAGGCTTTTATACGCTCGAATTCTAAGATTCGCATGTTTATGTAGGTAAGGTACCTTATCATAGAAATCATAGATATGAACTTGATTCTTTGATTTGTGAATTCTTAGAGCGCGCCCAAGAGCCTGCAGGGTGGCTATTTCGCTCTTTAACCCACGGGCGTTAATTAAATGGGTTATCTCGGGGATATCAACACCAGTTTGAAAAATAGTTGTACCGATAATAACTTGCTCCCCTTTCGAGACGAACTTCTTAAGCTCCCTATCCCTGTCAGCTAGAGAGTCCTTTCCTTCAAGTTTCAAGGAGCCAGGTATCATTTTATGAAGTATCTCCGCGTGGGCGAGGTTTTTAACAATAATTAATGTTTTTCGGTCATTTTGGTACGAGTTTATTTTTTTTACAATATCACAAATAATATTGTTCCGGCGTTCGTACTCAACGATATATTTCTCATAAATCTCAAAATAGGTGCTCTCTGTGTCTTCAACAGTTCCTTCATCCTCCAAATCAATAATATTAATGGTTGGCTCTGTTAGGAACCCGCCCCCTATCAACTCAGTAGCATTAACCTCCTCAATGACCTGACCTAAGCCACCAACGATATTAAGTTTGGATATAGGCTCTGAAGGTACTGTCGCTGTCATTCCTATACGTACGCGAGCGTTTTTAAAGGATTTAACCATTCTACTGGTTATTTTCCCCTTGGAGAACTCATGCACCTCGTCAAAGATAATGAAGTCTGAAGTGTCCAAGTGGGAGTCTAAAACCTTGTCTATGGACTGCGCCGTGCACAAAGTTACAGGTTTAATGTCTACGCCGTCCCCAAAAGCAACACCTACATCAAACCCGTACTTGGTCAAAAATTTATAAGTTTGGTGTAATAGCTGCTTTTTAGTAAAGAAGATAAGCCCAGTTTTCCCTTCTAAGGCTTTCAGGATAGCTGCTAGAATAACAGTCTTGCCCGAGCCTGTAGGAGCTTTAATAATACACCTTTCCAGTTCCAAAGCTCTCTGTACAATATCTTCTTGGTAAGGACGTAATTCAATGCCTTCTACGTCTGTATCCCCTATCGGAAGTGGTTTTCTCAAGTCCTCTACCTCATACGGTATCTCCCCATACTGTAAATCTGCTTCTATACTATATAAAAGTCCGGTTAGAAATTTTCCACTTTTGGAAGAGAAGAATGATTTTTCACCATTCCACCCTTTCCTATATTGTTTGGTATATTGATAACCGGGAATCTTATAAGTATATTTTTTTTGTAATATACTCTTGAGTTTCTTATTCTCGGTTTTTAATAATGAATGGATATTTCCTACACTTATTTTAACCATTATACTATTATAATAGTAACATGTCTGACGATAATAAAACAATAATTGATATGGCTAAAGAATTTCAAGCTGAACACGGTCTTGAAACTGATACGCCTGAAGAGGCGCCACCTGCGCCTAAAGCAGAACCACCTAAGGAAACAGCGGGACTGGCTACCGGTAAGGTACCAGATATTCTACGAGAACTGCTTGGGCAGGTAAACGAAAAGATGGCTTGGGTGCCAATAGATTTACCTTCTAAGGGTCAGGCTTATAATGAACCAGAGTCCGTGGAAATAAGACCTTTCTCCTTCGATGAGGAGAAACACCTACGGAGCATCTCTAAAGTGTCTCAAGGTAGAGAAGTTATCCAGAAAATATTCGAGTCTTGTGTACGTGGGATGCCCCACGACGTCCTAACTATACCCGACAAGAATTATATCTTGTTTAAGTTGAGGGAAATCTCGTACGGTAATGATTACCCTGTAGTATTTAAATGTACTAACTGTCGGACCGAGAACCGTATGAGGGTGGAAATCGACCAGATTCCAATTAAGTATGTTACGGACGACTACGAAGAACCTTTTGCCTTTACCCTTCCAGACTCTGGACAAGAGGTGCGTGCGATTAGCCCTCGTGCCAAAGACGAAGATTATATGGCTACCGGGGAAGTTCTAACACAGAACCTATGGCGTTTTGTGCAGTCTATTGGAGGTTATAAGGATAAAATCATTATTAAGAAGTTTATCGAGGCAACTACTGCTCGTGATGTGGCGACCCTTCGCGATACACTAATGAAGGCAGATTACGGTTTAGACCAAGAAGTAACCTTCGACTGTATCGAGTGTGGTTCAGGACAACAAGGTCAGATTCCCCTTAACGAACATTTTTTCTCACCGAGCTAGAAGCTCGTGCGGGGGCTCTAGCATACGAAAGCTATATTCTCGTACACCGATTAGGTTTTACCCTACAGGACGTAAGGTCTATGTCGGGTGTGGAGCGTAGTGAATACCTTGATTTATACCGAGAAGAAGTTGAACGAGAAAATGAACAAATGGAGAACGCTAAAGGTACTAAATAAAGTAGCATGAAAGTCAATAACACCACCGTAATACGTCGTCACCAACGTCCTAGCGCAAATAGCAAGCTCCTTTTAGATTTCTACCTCATACAGGACGGGGCTTATACAGACCCTTACCAGGTCTGTTCCGTTCATATTTTTCCTAATACGACTAACGGCGACGCAGACTCATACCTAGACCTTACCGCGGGAAGCGAGAATTATGGTCTTGTTAGCTCAACATCCGGCGCTTACTACGAATTCAGAAATTTTAACGATGCGGGAGACTGGACAACCCACACAGGAGGTGATTATTTCAAGGAAGAGAAATTTGGCGGAGAAAAGTATAACTCTAGCGGTATCTATAAATTAGGGACAGGGCACTTTGGCTCAGTACTTGTGCCCGACTCAGAGTGGGTTGATATCACTGAACAAAATGGACGCGGCTCTGTTTCAGGGAATGCTGTAAGTGCCACGGCGAAATATATGGACGTGTGGACTGTAGTAAATGTAGCAGGTTCAAAAGCGAAGACATATATTAACACGTTTGAATTGTACAACGACGGGGCGTTTGCTATTACGGAGCCTATCACGTGCACTGCTAACTTTAAACTCGGTCAAAAATATATTCAGGAAGGAGAGATTAAAGATATAGTAGTCACTACCGACCTTTCTTTTGCTTCACCGGGAATGACTCAAGATGTTGAATCCCTGTTACAAGGCTCGATAATTTCCGATGCGGAGTGGAGATTAATCCGGCTCAATGATACCCTTACAGGTCCAGCATGGTCCGATATAATGGATATAGATGGGGACGGGTTTTCTACTTACGGGGTTGAGGTTTTAAGTGATGATACTATAATGTTAAGGTTAGATACTACGGATGAGAAGGTCATACCTGGAAACTACCAAGTGCGTGTTAAATGCACCATCTTAGGGCAGACGCATATAAGTCCGCCTATGAGCCTAATTGTTCAGTAACGAAGAAATCAAAGTCTAGCTTAAATATAGAGTTAACTA
>Ga0209128_1002882_pt1 | contig 10867 bp, 21 predicted proteins | sample ETNvirnome_6_100_FD_184072 | JGI IMG/M metagenome (GOLD analysis project Ga0209128, IMG submission 184072) | Marine viral communities from the Pacific Ocean - ETNP_6_100 (SPAdes) (version 2) | ecosystem: Environmental > Aquatic > Marine > Oceanic | place: Pacific Ocean | collected 2013-06-19 | reverse complement strand
TCAATGGATCCAAAAGATGTGCTTAGTGCATTGATGAAATCTGTCAATGACTGGGGTGATGAATATCTGTATGAGCAAGACACATATGAGCCGGAGGGAATATAATGAAGATCACAAAACGACAACTCAGACAAATCATCAAAGAAGGTATTGACATTGTCAACCGCGAAACTGGTGAGCTGTTGGTTTTTGAAGATGATTGGGAAACTGAAGGAGGTCATGCACCCGAGGCTGCCGCTAGAGATATAATGAAGCGCTTACGCATAACCCAGCTTGGTTCTGAAATTGATGGTGACATTGAAAGCATCGAAATCACGCCCGAAGACTGGGCGTTGATGGACGTAGAGATCCACGGTAAGCGACAGCACCGGCGCAGAAAGAAGATGGAACATGAGTATAAAAAAGAGCGGGAAAGACTTAACATCGATACTCTCAAAGATCGCGCAAGTCAGTGGGGACAAGACGCCGGCGATGATTGGAAGTCAGATCACGAGAGCGGAAACCTTCCAGGCTACCCAGATTTAGAGGGTGCTGCATTTGATTTGGCAAGAAATGTCAAATACGAGTTTGCTGAAGATGAATGGGACGAGTTAGTTTGGGAGTTCGGAGACGAAGAAACAGTTTACGACTTTGTCATGGGGTCAATGGGATGATAGACGTCGCTTTAAAAATCTTAATAGCGATGAACTTGCAGAGTATGAAGAAGTTATAGAGCTTTGGATTACATACATATATACGGAGGTGTCTGATGAAAATCACAAAACGACAGCTGAGAAGAATCATCAAGGAGGCGGTCAGGTCACAAGGGGTGACGGACTGGGGCCCCAGGCCGGACGTGACGGACTGGGTCGTTACGATTGAGTTCAATGATGGGACGAGCGAAGAGCACGTTGTACAGGCGAGCGAAGAGCAGTCGGCAGAGCTTATTGGGCTTTACCGGCTGGATTCAAAAGAGTCGAAGAAGTCCGTGTTCCAGGTCCGGGACGTGTCGGCTATCGACACAGGGACTCTGCGCCCACGGAGATGGGGATGCGAATGAAGATCACCAAGCGACAACTAAGAAGAATCACAAAGGGGTAGAGACATATGTTAGAAATTTTGAAATCGTGCTGGACACTAATCGTTGGACTTGGAGAATCCCTATTGGGAATTATTTCTCTAGTTTCAGCTTGGGGATGGGATGTCCTTTATCATTTACACGTATCTGAGCCCAGACTTGAAGGCCTACTCATCGGTATCGCGTTGGCTTGGCTAATGCTTCGTAGAGACAAGCACCCGCTACTCAGGGTGCTCAGCGCACCGCTTAAGCTCGTCGTCGATATTCTTGACCTCGCATGGGATCAGGTTGTCGAAGTTGTCAGTGACCTTTGGGGTACGGCAACTAGTTGGGTTGGTGGTATCATTGGTTGGACCAAGGGGAAGATAGTCGGGGGTTACAGCTGGGTCATGGGCCGCCTTCGGGGCCTTAAGGACAAGTTAGCTGGATTAGTTAAGAAGAAGGAAGAGTGATATGAAGATCACAAAAGCACAATTGAGAAAACTGGTTCGTGAACAGGTCGGTGGTCATGATTGGGATTATCGAACCGATCAAACCAGCTGGTCGGATGGTCCAAGCTTTGCCAGCGTCGACTACAATCGTGGCTACGACGATGCCTATAGCGGGGAGCCAACAGATGGGCCAGATGCGACAGATGATTATCAAACAGGGTATAGAGATGGTCGCCGAGATGCTGCATCTGAGCGGCGAAGCGAAGAGGTCCACGGAATATGAAGATCACAGAAGCACAACTGCGACATCTGATCCGGGAGCAGATCGATGAACCAGCTGTGAACAGCAACACACCACTTGATCCTGATGCATATCAGCAAGGCTTTGAAGATGGCGAGGATGGTATCGGACCAGCCGACAGCAAAGATGAAAGTTACATGATGGGCTGGAATGTCGCAGTTGCAACAGAAGCGTATGGCGGATACGGCTGGTAAGGGAAAGAAAGACAATGAAAATCACAGAAACACAGCTAAGACATCTCATCCGCGAAGGGCTGGATTATACCAATGACTCCAACTTCTATAGTGAGGCCGAATACAACATGGGCAACTCAATCGCATACCTCAGGCAAGTCCAAGGATGGGCCAGAGAATCCGGGCGACCACACGATTCAGAGCTGGACAGCGTTATGGCATCACTTGATGCAGTGCGACAACGATACAGGGAAACCGCCATTAGCCACAATGACGACCCAGACGCCCGATCACTATCATTCTAAAGGTATAGCATGAAAATCACAGAAACACAACTCCGTAGGTTGATTCGTGAAGCTTGGCCATTATCTAAACGTGATCGACAAGACAAAATGCATGCTGCGGAACCCGGCGATGTGTTCCGTCTGGTCCAGAACACTACCGCGTTGCCAGAAGATGAAAACGGGGACATCAACCCCGGAGCAACTGGAGCTGAGCGTTTCAAAAAGGGAACCAGCGGACTGGTCACAAGGACAAACGTGGGTTCCTCTTGGAATACCACAACAGTTCTTATTGATGGACAGCTATACAGGTGTCGAAGTTTACCAATTTCTAAAAGCATAGTATCACAACATTCGAGGACACCAGAACAATAAAAATCTCAAGACGCCAACTTGGGAGCAGGCACGTAATATGATTATAGAGCACGAGCACTGGGGATCGTGGGATCTAGCGACGGAGTCGGGTCTATGAGAAAGAAAGAGCCACAAATATTCACACGTACGAATAGACAGGGTACACCTGTTGACGACACCACCCTGGGTGCGCTAGAGCAGGAGGAGATGACCGAGACCCTGGTGCGCAAGTACACAAGAGAGCTTTTGACAGAATTGGCGATGCCCAGTATGCAATGGGTGGATACGGAGTTGGGATCGCTTGATCCCGAGACGCTTGATCGAATTTGGGACATGTACACAAATACGTATTTGAGCATGGGAATGGATTTGAGTGCACCGAATGCCACAGGGCTTAAGAAATACAAGGCCGTCTTTTTAATTGATGTCGATGACCCTCCAGACGGAACTCCAGACGCATTCATCATTTACAAACCCACAGCATTTGGGAATAAAATGGCGTTATTGGGCACATGTCAAAAAGATCGATGCATTGGTAGGCGTGCGGCCAAGCGCGCGGTTGTTAAGAAAATGTTCGATTTGCTAAAATCCGGCGGATTTTTCCTTGAAGCCGGGGAAAAAATAGAAGAGATCTTACGATCTTCAAGTGTACCGCCAATATGTGATGAAGAAAAGATAAAAGAGTTTTTGGGTCCGAAATTTGTTAGGTTTTTGGGTGATTGTTACTACCAGAGAAAATTAAAGATGGCTTCAGCGATTGTCACTAAGCGTATCTATGGGAGCTTTGGCTAGACATGAAACTTCTCCGCGAGTACATAAGAACATTGATCGAGTGCGCCGAAGAGCCGGCCATGCAACCAATAATGGATCCCCTCTTTAATATGAGGGAGATGTGTAAGGAGTTTACTCTTCTTGAGGATCATCTGAACCAGCCGGATATGCAGTGTCATGATTGTATCAACAAGCATCTAATGAAGTGCGAGGCCTTGGCAGAGGAGGCGATATCACTGGACAAGGAGAATCGGTATCCGTTCATAGTAAAAATTCCTGGTGTCATTAGGGGTTGGCACCAACGTGTTTTGGATGGAGAATCTCTGGAAGACCTTGCTTCATCGATTCGCCCGGTTCGCAAAAAGCTCACGCCTTTGGTCATGGATCGATTCGAAGCATGAAACTACTACGCGAGTACATAAGAGAGTTGCTGGCCGAGCAGGCTGAATTGCCGGCAACTTTATATCACGCATCTTACGGTCCACTTGCTGATTCGATCCAGCAGTCTGGTCTGGGTGGTGATAGAGATACGATGTGGGACGATTCGGTTAGAGGAACAGCTTACTTAGCTGTTGATCCTGATATCGCGTTCAGCTATGCCGAAACTTCTGATGACGCGTGGGACAGATTCGAAACAGACGAAGGTTTAGAAATAGTAACTTTCGAAATAGACACATCTCAGCTTGATCCTTCTAAGTTTAATATAGACCAGAACGTCATAGGAAACGCTGGAGATACTTTAGAGTATTATGGTATTGTTCCACCTTCTGCACTTAAAGTTGTCAGGAGAGGTTACGCATGAAACTACTACGCGAGTATATAAGAGCCCTGCTGACTGAGAATATCCTCGCTCAAGGGATGTGCTTTCCTTTCGCGTACCAGAAAGCGGATGAGTGGTTCGAAGCGCACTTCACAAAAGGTGGCCGAGGCCGTGCACCGAAGCGACACCCAGACCTGAACAACAAGGACAAGTTCAAGGTGGTCCACGGAACGATCACTAACAAGTGGGATAAGCCACCCAAGCCTGTGGTTCACGGTTGGGTTGAGATGGGTGATCTTATCTTTGATGCCCAGACCAGCATTCTCAGACCGGATGGGATTGATCGAGAATTCTACTACGACATGTACCAGCCTAAGCCCTATAAGGAGTTTACTGCTGAGGAGGCCATACTCAACTGTTACAAGTACGGTGGTGAGGGACCCTGGGATGATGAGCTGTACGCGATAGTAAAACAACGCGATGCGTGGATGAACGAGCGTTTTCGTCGACCGCGCCGAATTTTGCGAGAGCAGATAGATCCCCGAATTCAGAAGCAGCTGGATGTTGTGCTGGGCCTGACCCCTCCACCGGGAAGCGACCAGCCAGTCGATGATCTTGCAGTGGAGGTGTCTCACTTCGGGACGACGATATTTCGGTACGTTCAAGTCACCGGTGCCGGCACACGCGTGAAGTTGGAAGGGCCGCAGCGCCACAGGGGTCTTGGGCATTACCCATGGGGATACGTTGAGATCACGAGGGCGGATCGCTACGATGAGCATTACGGTCCCTGTTTGAACGGATGGGTTGTTGTAGGCTCCGATGCGCGTGACGGTTTCGGACCGCTTCTTTACGATGTCGCGATGGAGTGGGCATCACAAAATGGCGGCGGTCTGACTTCCGACAGGTTCGAGGTGTCAGGCGATGCGGAAGACGTCTGGAAAAAGTACCTGCGCAACCGATCGGACGTCGAACCGCAGCAGTTGGACACACTGAGCTATCCCGATCGACAGCTGACCCCCGACGATCCGAAGGACGACTGTTACCAGGAAAAAGCGATGCAGGTCGACTGGGACCGATGGCACGAGACACCGTTCGCGAAACTCTTCCGAAAATCTGGTACGCCGGTGATTTCCGCGTTAGGAAAGAAATTTATTCAGAGTAAGTCATGAAACTTCTCCGCGAGTACATACGATCGCTCCTCACCGAGAAAGAGCTTCGAGGCCAGAAGGACAAGCGTATCATGTACCACATCGGCAAGCGTCCCGCCTCGCCTAAACCGGCCGAGCGCTGGGGAGAGAAGGGTGGCTGGACCCGAAGTTGGATGAAAGGCCCCGTGCCGTCTGGTGTGTTCTTAACCCCCAATCCAGTGGATGTTGTTCAGCACCACGGAGTGAGTGGCAATGTATACACCTACAAGGTCCCTGAGTGGGTGATTGATAAGGCCGGAGGAAAGCAACGATACGACCACGCCGGCGAGCTGCTCATATCCCAGGAGATATGGGAAGAGGCGGGGGATGAGATAGAGTTCCTAGGAAAGAAGATGGGTCAGAAGGAGCTGTGGGACTCGGTTGACTCATCGTGGTTTGGTGATAGGAGATATTCCAATCGAAAGAAAAAGCCTGGAGAAGTGAGTATTAGTTCACTAGCACAAACCAAGCACCCAGAGCAGGCAATCAAGCTGATGACAGACCAGGAGAGAGGGAAGGCCTGGGAGCAGTTTCAAGAAAAGTATCCAGGGAGTCTGAAGGGAGAGCCGTTTGAAATTGAGTGGGAAAAGGTACCTGGTGAGAGAAAGGGGCAGCCCAAAAGTTGGCGCATCGGTGAGCCACGCATTTCGAAGTATGATAAAAATCTGATCGATCTCCTCCAGAAGCACATGAAAGAGTCAGTGATCCGCGAGTATGTAAGAACTTTACTAGAAGTTGATCTTGGTGACAAAGTATTCGCGAAGAAGGCGCCCAAAGATCATCCGCATCATGGTGACGAAGAAGATACAGACATCGAAGGTATGTTGTGGAGTGCCTTCTCAAACTGGATTCGTAGAAATAATTCTGAATATTTGGGAAATGAAGACGTTCAATCTGCAATTCGTCAAGCTGCAGATGATCCAAGGTATAACGATATTATCCGGATGCATGCTGGTTCCGACAAGCTATATCGAGGTTTAAGGATTGCAGATTGGGATGTTGAAAAGGTTACTGGGTTAAATGACGAGCAATTCTGGCAAGCTATGCAAACAACATCAAAGAACAGGCCCTTCAAGCCAATGTCTGATTTTGTAGAAACTAGTCATGAGCTCCAACCCTGGGGCCCTGTCAAGTCCGGCCTAACATCTTGGTCAACAAGCAAGCCGGGTGCAGAAAAATTCGCATCCCAGCAACAAGACACAAAATCAACAAGGGAGTTGGGAGTTTTGCTTGTTGCCGAACCTGCAGGTGGCGAGTTTATAGACATGCGAGGATTATACGGCTATGACAGTCTTAGTCGAGTCAGCAATGAGGCTGAAGTTGTTTCCATCGGCCCTGTGAGGATAACTGGCGCTTACTTCTATCAGCCTGATAGGAAAAGGTGGTGGCACTAAGATGAACCTGCTCCGCAAATACATAAGAGAGCTGTTGGTGGAGCAAGTTGAACTACCACCCAAGTTGTATCATGCAACTTACGGCCCCTTAGTTGATTCTATTCAGAGAGAAGGACTGGGCGGAGATAGGGATACCATTTGGGAAGATTCTGTTAGAGGCACAGTTTATTTAGCACTAGACCCTGGAGTCGCATTCAGTTACGCTGAAACATCTGATGATGCATGGGACATTTTTGAAACAGACGATGGTTTAGAGATCGTAACATTTGAAGTTGACACGACCCAACTTGATCCTTCTAAATTTAATATAGACCAGAACGTCATAGATAACGAAGGAGACACTTTAGAGTATTATGGTGTTGTTCCATCTTCTGCGCTTAGCGTGATTCGGAGGGACTACGCATGAACCTACTTCGCGAATACATAAGAGGGCTACTAAACGAAGAGGATGTTCGTGCAATGGGGCAGTGTTTTCCATTTGCATTTCAAAAGGCAAAGGACTGGATCGATCAGCTGATCCTCAAAGCTTTATTCCTAATATCTTCTCGGGTGTAGCGATATATTCGTTCCACAAGCTTGTACGTACTTCATCGTTACAAGAATCAAGTTCATAACAGATGTTGTTCTTATCTCGACCCGGATATTCCAAGCGTAAAAGGTTACAACACCGTCGACCATTATCCACCGCGTACGATTTGATATCAGACCTAAATCCCGCCCTGACATTACCAACCAACTTGAGAATTACGTTAGACTCTTTTCGGAAGAAAGATCTTTTAGTCGTAGTAAAACAAGAGATGTCGAAACCTTTTCCTGATTCGATGGCATCCGCAATTCTCTCAACACCGCGAGCAGTTGTGAAGTGAAACAGCTCTTTTGTGTTGTCGGTTGATCCGTACAGCTGGACAGTCAACTCATCGTCCAAAAGAACGTAGGGCTCTAGGTCTCCACGGGAGTAAATGTACGCGAACTTAAGGCGTTCTATGTCTGGAAAATAGCTACCAAAGTCTTTTTCAAAGGACCAAAATCTATGATTGACGAAGTCTTCAATAAAATCATAGACGTTCTTTTCCGTCAGTAGATTATACCGAGGAACCTCAACATCCATCTGAAATGAGAAATACTTTCTTATCAGAGCGTCAACTTCAGGACTGATGCTTTTTCCTCCGGCCCGGGTGTCGAATCCCTGCTCTTGTAGCCTCAACATCTGAATGACAAAGGACTCCCACTCGTCCAGCGTAAAAAAAGAAGCGAACGGCTTAATATACCCCAGAATTCTAGCTTTTTCCTGGAGCGTCTCTCTGATAATGGAACGAATCATGATTACTAAATATCTTACAAAAATACCAGACGTGAATATCCAGTGTTTTTTTTGAAATGTTTGAAATGCTATCTACGTGTTAGACCGTTCGTACACTACACCCTAGGTCCGCTTTTTAGTTGATGGAAAGTCATTTTTAACGCTCCCTTTTTCTTTCGCGATCCTGGCGGCGATCCTGTCCGGGCAGCTGATCCTCTAACAGACCAGAACACCGGGCCACAGAATATGGGGGTCCCGGGCCCGATGCGGGCCGAGACCACCGAAAATCTCCAGAAAAAATTCGCGCCGGTCGAGGCCTTCATGGTTGACTACACCGTGATGTGATTCACCGTCGAACTGGCCCGCGTATTGTTCCTGCCAGTGGCATCAGAGATTTCAAAATCTCCGATAGGGAAACCTGGCTCCGAGAAACTGGTGGACGAGAATTTCTGGGATTTGCCATGAGCTTGCAGGACGAGAAGGATATTTAGTTGTATGGCTATAACACAACTCCCATAATAGTCTATGGAATTTTTCGAAAATGAACGTGGGCCAAATACTTAAAAACACTAATGTAAGGTGGTATTAATTATGAAGATCACAGAAAGACAATTGAGAAAAATCATCAAAGAAGGTATTGACATTGTCAACCGCGAAACTGGTGAGCTGTTGGTTTTTGAAGATGATTGGGAAACTGAAGGAAGTCATGCACCCGAGGCTGCCGCTAGAGATATAATGAAGCGCTTACGCATAACCCAGCTTGGTTCTGAAATTGACGGTGACATTGAAAGCATCGAAATCACGCCCGAAGACTGGGCGTTGATGGACGTAGAGATCCACGGTAAGCGACAGCACCGGCGCAGAAAGAAGATGGAACATGAGTATAAGAAAGAGCGGGAAAGACTTAACATCGATACTCTCAAAGATCGCGCAAGTCAGTGGGGACAAGATGCCGGCGATGATTGGAAGTCAGACCACGAGAGCGGAAATCTTCCAGGGTATCCTGATCTAGAAGGTGCTGCATTTGACTTAGCAAGAAACGTCAAATACGAGTTTGCTGAAGATGAGTGGGACGAGTTAGTCTGGGAGTTTGAAGACGAAGAAGGGGTTTACGAATTCGTTATGGGATCAATGGGATGATAGACGAAGCTTTAAAAATCTTAATAGCGATGAACTTGCAGAGTATGAAGAAGTTATAGAGCTTTGGGTTACATATATACGGAGGTGACTGATGAAAATCACAGAAACACAACTCCGTAGGTTCAATGGTCGGCTGGGAAAGCTAGACATCTCCCGCACGTGTAAGAGTGTTCTCCGCATGGTATAATGACCATGCGCCCAGGATGGCGCGGGAGAGAACATGACTACCTGGTTGACCAACTACGACGACATTCACGCCTCGAGGCATTACTGGCTCTGGCTTCCCAAGAAAGAGCACAGCCCGGATTGTGGCTGGCCCACTGAGTTGGGGTATGCACACAACAAGGTGATTTTTGTGCATGGTGACACTAACACCTGGCGCGGTTTTGATTTCGTCGACGCTCGTCATGGCATCAAGAAGGTTCTGGATCACGGCGGCAAGTTCTGCCTGGTCGAGAGGCCCGACGCTCCGGCCTCCCAGGAGAAATCATGAAGATCAAACTCATAGATAGATACGGACTCAAGCTTTGGGTTCATGTTGTTGCCTGGATTGTCATCGGTTTGACAGTGTCCGGGTTGACCATTCTACTGTTCGGATAAGGAGACATCATGTACGCAAAAATTAGCGGTCTCGATTGTGAAGGTCGTTGCGTCACTGGCACCATTTGCTATGTGGAACTCTTGCCTGCGCATGTTGACAGTGAAGAGTTGACACCCGAAGGTAAGGCCCACGTTGAAACCTTTGTCGGAGACGACTGGCGTTATCAAACGGTGTGGGTGGTGGAGGAGGTGACTCCGACTTACGTGCCCCCAGTCCACGAAATTGTGACCCCGAAAGAGGCAAAACGTCTGGCTCGCAATGCAAAAACTCGGGCACGATATGCGAAACTGAAAGCGGAAATGTACCTAAGCATCGATAAGTACATCGATGACTACCCGTTGCCTGACTAAGCAATGACGCTCTCGTGTAAGATGCCTTCTGCTGTGGTATAATGCTCTTGCGCCCCGGAGGCGTCTGGAGAGAACATGACCATCAAGACCTGGACCCGAGACGAGATCAATCACCTCCTCACCTCCAGCAATCGCGCTGTGGAGCGAGGAATCGTTCGCCTGAACACCTTGCAGACCCGGGACGAGCGCCAAGCTCAGACCACACTGCATCACAACAGCGTGGGTTTCGCAAGCTACGCTGCTCGTTCCGGCACGTACTACGCCAACTGGGTCGATCGTGGGAATCGCCTGACCGGTAAGCACTTGAGCAAAGCCCGCAAAATCTGCCTCAAGCACAGTCGCCAGCTGGTGGCCGTTGCTAACGGCACCCTCTAGGAGAAATCATGAAGCATCCATCTGTTGTGAAGTCCGAGCTCCGAACCAAATACCGTAAGGCCCATGGATCTGACTGGTGGAAGGATCCATCTGTCAAGGGTGAGTACAAGACCGAGCTCAAGGTCGAGCTCAAGAAGGTTCGTGAGGCATTGAAAGCTAGTCCGTTGGTTTCCCTGTAAAGACAGCTTTCTCTTGCCACTCGATATTTAGTTGTATGCGCATTTCTGAAAGTCATCTTCGAAATCTGGTGCGACAAGTTCTGGCCGAGGATCTTGCATCCTTTGTGAATCGAACCACTGGTGCTGGCGAGTTCAAAGCGGCAATGAATGATCCCACCTTCGAGGAGTTTCCTGCCGAAAAAAAGAAAGCGCGCAACGCCAAAAGAATTTGGG
>Ga0209128_1002879_pt1 | contig 10873 bp, 5 predicted proteins | sample ETNvirnome_6_100_FD_184072 | JGI IMG/M metagenome (GOLD analysis project Ga0209128, IMG submission 184072) | Marine viral communities from the Pacific Ocean - ETNP_6_100 (SPAdes) (version 2) | ecosystem: Environmental > Aquatic > Marine > Oceanic | place: Pacific Ocean | collected 2013-06-19 | reverse complement strand
GACATCAGCAAACCGGACCCTTTCGCCTGCGGCCAAACGCCCACGAATAGTCCTATCGAGAACCATCCGGTCAGCAGCCTCCACCAGCTTCTTCGCCCAATCCTCAACATCGGCAGGGGCAAACACTCCGAACTCGTCAGTCGGGAACCGCTTCGGGGTAGCAGCCACGAACTGGCGACCCTTGTCCGTGTCGGCCCATTCGATGAGCCTGTCGACACGCTCCTGTGGCCCACCAAGCGAATCATCGAACGCTATGCGCCCCGCCTGGTTCGAGGCGTACTGGTCGTTGACAACCCGCTCCCACCCTTCCCCATATCGGGAAACCCTTTCAGAGAACTCGTTTGCCCTGAACTCCAACGGGTTGACTTCCACCCACGACCCGTGGGTGGTTCGAAGCTCGTCGTAGAGGGCGCGTTCTTCGTGGCCGAGGGCGAACGACACCTGACGGTTTGCGCTAACCGACCTCTCCCAAACGACCTGCGGGGCGACAGCGTCACCGAACGACCCTTGGTATTCATAGGCTCCGATCTGCGACGGTGCCTCACCGTGCGCCGTCAACGGGTCTTCAGCGAGGCGTGCCTGACCGGCACGGCCACCAATCTCGCGAGCCTCCCGCTTCACCTCGAGTTTGCGTGTCAAACGTCTGATAGCACGCCGGTTACGAACGAACGACGCCCCAGCCCCGATGGCTGCACCGGCAGGGCCGGCAAGGACGGCACCAACGCCGCCAGAAACAGCGGCACGACGCGACCTCAGCCACGCAGCCGACCCACGATCAACGACACCATCCTTCACAACCTTGCGGGCAAGAACCGCTTCGACATACCGATGCCGATCATTCGCCAAGATCCCATGCATACGAGTCCAGGCACCCATCTTCGCGATCATCCGCAACTGCTCATCGAGAACAACACGAACAGTCCATGCAGGCCGAAGCAACGCACCCGCCTTCCACACCCCCATAGTCCCATTCATCCAAGCACCGGCTGTTTCCAAACTGCTGAACACCCCGTCGGGGATTACCGACGCCCTATGTGCAAGGAACCGGTCGAGGGCTTTGATGTCGACCATCGTGAACGACTGTTCCAACTGTCCGGGCGTCATCGGAACCTGGAACATCTGAATGGACCCGTCGGCCTGCGGCACCGCGACAGTGCTGAGTTGAGCGTCGTAGCGTTGAGCTGTCGACAGTGCCCGGTCGGCAGCCGCGTTGGAGTCGGTAAAGTCCTTCCTAAGTGCCGCCCTGACAGATTCGTCTGCGTCGGGGAAGTGCCGCTCGAGCAGGTCATCGACCATGTTCGCCTGCTCCTCCTGAAAAATGTGGACCCGTTCCCGGCGTTCAGCCCCGGCCCACCGGCCACGGAACCGGGTGATGTCGTCGGGGTGACGACCGGTTTCCTGCATGAGGCGCACAACCTGTTCGCCAGAGTTGGCGTCGCCAGCCCACACAATGTGCTGGGGTCGCATGTCGCGAACCAGCCTCACGGGAGCCATCGACCAATGCGACCGGTACCAGGCGGAAGTGTTGACACGGTCGATGGTGTTGCGGCGAACAGTGGGACGGATCGCTTCATCGATGCTGTGCCACAGGTCCGTAACGTGGGGTTCGTTGATCTCATCGATCATCTCGAGGGGGACATCATCGAGGGCTTGTTGAAAGGTTCTGGCGTTGTGGCCGACCGTTCCGGGTGGAACCGCTTCTTCGATCTTGAGGGCTTCTTTGAGGAACCTGGAGTAGCGGGTTGCGACGGCGGGTGATTCTTCTGCTACGCGGCGAATGGCGTGGATGTTGCCCATGAAGAACCGCATGACGTTTTCCATCGAGTTGCGTCCCCCGACGTAGCCGCCTTCGCCAAGGACTGCTTGGGCGAGTTCGTAGGCGATGAGGTCGCCGTCGCCGTGGTTGGGGAAATACTTTTCGCGGATTCGGCCGGCGAGTTGTTCGACACCTTCGGATCTGGCCCCGGCGGCGCGGGCGCCGGTAGCGGCGACACCGGCAGCACCGGCACCGGCAGCGCCAGCGGGAGCAGCAGCGGCAACCCACGAACGCGGAGGCCCACCAGTAACAGAAGCAGCACCAGCAACAATGTCGCCACCGCCGCGCACAAACGCCTCAGCCAGTTCCCGTGACACAACCTCCGCCAACTCGGCTTCCCATATCAGCCGAGAATGACCAGCAGAAGCGAGCTGTGGGTCCACCGCACGGGTATCCAACCGCACCCAAACGGTGGCAACCTCCCAGCCGTCCTGGTCAACTATCGGGCGCCGTGACATAGACCTGTACGGAATCTCCCAAAATGCCGCTTCGCCAGCCTCTACTGCTGCCGCTCGCGCCTCCTGCGAAAGATATTCGGTTGGGGTGAAAGACTGCGTAGAGGGCGTGTGATAGCCCTCGAGCGGGTTCCCTCCCCACTCCTTTATGAGTTCCTCGGCAGCACCGGACCCGCCGCTAGCCAAGTCTTCAACAGCATTTGGCCCGAATGTCGTCAACTCGTCTAGGCCCGCCAGCAACTCGTCTGGAGTACCAGTCAAGGCCGCTGGCGGGTGCGCCGCAGCGGCAACGCGCGCCCGGGCGGCAGTAGCGGCAACACCGGCAGCGCCAGCGCCGGCAGCGCCAGCAGCAGGAGCAGCACCAGGGGCAGCAGCAGCAACGCCACCAGCACCAGGCAACGCCCGTATCTGCTCCAACACATCATCACCAAACTGCTGGACAAGGACATCGGTTATTGTTTCTTCAAGCGGCGTCAAAAACTCAAGGTATTCCCAATCGTCTATAGCATCGTCGTAGGGTTGCATCCATGAGGGCAGACCTTCGGGGGCGGGACCAAACTCCTTGTCGTAGGCCCGGAACCAGTTGGCTGCCTTTTCCGATACGTCGTCGCCTGCCCGAACCGCCCCTTCCAGATTGCCGGATCGGATCTCCCCCCCGAGGCGACCAAGAGATTCGCTTAGTTCCTGAGTTTGGACACGAAGCTCGTCAACTGGGGTCAGCTCTATAGCCCAGTCCTCCAAATCGTCAACGGTTCTGCCGACCCGGTGCGGTCGCTCACGCAACCACAACTCTGCCGCAACCTTCTTTTCGACAGCGCCTTCTATAAACGCGCCTGAACCGGGGTGAGTCCGAGCGACCAGTTCATCCATTGTCCGCCCCGTCATCTCCGTCTGATGCATCCCAACATCATCGAAAATGGCCTGCATTTCCGAAGTTGTTCGGCCACCGGCAGCGCGTGCGGCGCCGGCAGCAGGAGCCTCTTCCACCGAGGCGTGCCAGCGTGTCCAATCCGCCGCAGTAGGCGCTTCAACGGACACCACATTCAAATGACCGTCGGGATCTTTGATAATACGGTAGTAGCCCTCACCCCTCTCGTGAAGCACCCCATAAACACGTTCGACGCCGTCAGCAGACCCCAACGGGGGCATATCAAGCCCCCCATCTACGGCAGCCTGACGCACCTGTTCCAACATGTTTTCATGTGCGGACCCCGCCCACGGCTCACCATCTGGGGTAGGGATACCATCCTCTGTTAGTCGTCTGACAGGTGGGTTGTAGTTGCCACCGTAATACCAGACTTCGCGCGGATCAATCACCTCGTCAGCCATCCGTGCGGCGTCGTCAGCCATCCGAGCAGCGGGGGCAGCAGCGGGAGCAGCAGCAGGAGCAGCGGGGGCATCCCGGCTGAAACGCCGCCAAATCTCCCCATAGATCTGGTTCCTATCCCAATCTGTGGGGTCACCACCACCCCCCCGAAACTCAAGCATCTCCTCATGCTCAAGCAAAGCACTATACCTTCCCGCCAACTCCTCATCAGACAAACGAGCCATCTCCTCTCGGCTTCTGACGAGTAGTGCTGACCTTTCTGCTGCATCGTCCGCTGTCCCAGTACTGATTACACGAAACTGCTCTTTCGGGATTCGTACTTCACTAAGCGGATCGTGAGGCACGGGGAAGTTGACAGCCAGTTCTTCCCCAGACTCCCGAACCAATAGCAACTCGTCAAATACCGGGGCCGCTTCGTCAATCTCAAAGATCAAGCCATCCATCCTGGCCCCACCTCCAGCTGGAACCCGGGTCGAATAATCCCAAGCCGTATCTAAGGAGTCAGTAAACGAAACAGACGAAGTTCTGCCTTCAAAGTTGGAGGCTGCACGCAAAACAAGTTCACCCGTTTCCGGGTCTATGTAGTTTCCAAGATCAGCATTACGGGCACCGTGATATACGACGGTCCCAAATATCGGTTCTGGCGCCCCACTCGGCTTTGTAGTGGCTGGCCGGAAGCCTTCCTCTGTTCTCAGGTTCCTGACTGCGTCGTCAGAGGCGCCCTCAAAATAAGCGATTGGATGAGCGAGATCATCAGACAGGTCTATGGCGCTCACGATTGGCGCTGTCGGCGTGCCATAACGATCCGGGTGTTCTAGAAACTGGGCATACAAGGCCCGACCTTCATCGTCTGATGTGAAATAATACGACGGATACTCTTTGCTCAGATTGTCAAGAGCTTCGATCAGAGGTTTCGCGGCGCCGGCAGCAGGAGCAGCACCAGGGGCAGCGGCAGCGGGGGCAGCGGGTCGAGCCCTAGCAGCGGCGCCACCGGGGCCAACCAGGTTCTCCACATCGTCTGCGAACCGGCCAAACCCGCCACCCTCATTGAAATACTGGGCGACACGGGCACCTTCCCGGTAGGCACGCCCTGCCATAACAGCCTTGGCGCCAAGGAACGTCGGATCGAGATAAATGCGTGCCCCGAAATCGAGGATGCCGGAAACGGTGCTGAACCAGCGGGTACCTTCGACACCGATTCGCCACTCGTCATCAAGAATGTTGTTGTTCTCCGACGATGCGAACATGAGCGTGAACGCCTGCCCAGGGGACCGTGTTTGCGCTATCCCGTAGGCTTCGCTCCACAAATCCCGGTCGAAGAAACCCGACAGGTCATCGCCGCGACCCCTCGCTTCGAGCAGCGAACCAGCCGTGAACGCTGTCGACAAAGGTTCACCGACCCCTTCCCGATACGCCCACTCGAGGGCATGCAAAGTGTCGTTGCCGCCACGCCGAACCGCTGGCGGTAAGGCACCAATGGCGACACCGCCAAGACCTTCCGGGCCGATGAGATGCTGCATCGACTCGGACGCATAGTCCATAGAGATGCCGGCGACAGTTCCGAAGAAGCCTTCGTACTCGTCGTCGGTGAACGGCGCCGTCGCTATATCAAGGGCGACGTTGACATTGGTGCGCCCCAGTTCAAACCCTGCATCCCAAAGGTCATCGAGGCGATCAAGCCAACCCGGCACAGCTTACGCCTCGCCAGGGGAGCGGGCAGCGAGGGCACGAACCCGACGAACGAACATGCGAAAGTTTGCTGACGCATCGGGTTGCGCCGCCTTCGTTTCCAAAATCGGCAAGTAGGTGCGAAGCCGTTCCGACAGTTCTTCAACGGCACCAGTTGGCGGTTGGGCAACCATTTCGGGGCCACCGCCGGGACCGACCGGCGCCCCGGCTGTGATCGGTTGCCGAGGCCGTTCCGTCGGACGCGTCAACCCGCCTTGGCTACCGGGAGCCATCCTCGGGACAGGCTGCTGCGGCAACGGCGCAACCTTCTGCGCCTCTTCCTGCTCCAACGCCTTCCCGTAGGTTTGCCCGGGGGCAGTCTGCACCTTTTGACCCTTGCCGTTGCGCGGCATCAGCCACCCACCTGGGCGAGAAGGTCGCGTAAGGCTGGTTGCCCAGCCGGGGCAGGCGCGGGTCGCGCCTCAGCACCCGCCCCGGGCTGGGCAATCCCCGGCTGCGTTTCCGGCGACCCGGGCGGCACTTCGGAAGCCTGGCGTTGCTGGGCTTCCTCATGCACCTGCTGGATCGCAGCCGGCAAATCCTTCTTGTTGTAGCGAACGAGCTGGATGACGCGGGCCACATCACCGGGCGGTAAAGCACCCTGCGATGCCTGCGTCTGCAACGAAACGAGGAGGGCTTGTTCCAACCCTTCTGCGACGACTTCGTCGGCTTCGACAGTGGCGTCGTCAACCATCGGATCCAACGCCATGAACGACTTCTTCGACAAGGTACCCATGCCGACCCGTTGCCCAGCGCCGACAACTAAACCGTTGAGGTCGGTGCCGGGATGGGAGAACACGACCTTGTTGTGGTCGCTGTCGAAATGCTGGTTTGGTGTGAAATCGACACGGCCCTTCGCCCCCTTCGTGGTGACGTAGAACGATGTCGCCCGGTTCCCTGCGTAGGACTTCATAAGGCCAATGGCGCGCCGGTTCTCAACCTCCAACGATGCGGCAAGCAACAGTTGCGCTTCCTGAACGGGGAAGTCAACGACTGCGGACAGGACAGCTTCGCCGCGTCGACCGGTACGAATGTTGGAACTGGATTCGCCACCGAACTCGGGCGGAATGCCTGCTTCGATCCGTTGGGCACGTTCGAGCCGGTCAATGGTCGGGTTGGTCATAAAGCCGGGGGCGACAGTCATGTCGCGCATGTCGCCACCCTTGACGATGCCGACCTCTCCGGTGAGCCCGTTCGCAGTGTTGACGATCTGTGGTTGCTCGCCTTGGCGGGCGACAAGCCAGGTATCGGGGAAGATGCCCTTCTGAACGGCGATCACCTCGAGCGCCATCAACCGGGCCTGCGTCTGGTACATGCCGATCATGCCGTCGAACTGGCCTTGCGGCTTGTCGAGGTTGATGCGGCCCGGGGTTACGACCGGGCACATGCCGGCACGGTTCGGAATCCGTTCCAACTCGGCCAAAGGCTCCGATGTGTATTGGTTCCAAGCAGTGCGGCCGTGGTTGTCTTGTGGGCGTTGCCCGACAGCGATCAGAACCGTTTCCTCATGGTCGCAGTATTCAACGAGTTGGAACACATCGCCTACGTCGACTTCGACGGATGCGACGCGAAGCCGTTCAGCCTGCTCCGGGTACTTGTTCTTCAACCAGCCCCAGGTGCGTTCGTAGGTGAAGATGCAATCGGCCGGTTCGAGATCGTCGGCGCCGATGACAGGCGAGGGGAAAGCTGTCAACGGGTCACGCACCGTCCATTCGACAGCCTCTTCACGCTCGTTGTATCGGAGCGAAACTGGAGCCGACGCGTACCCGATCAGATACCGGGCACGGCGACTCAGTTTGATCGCCATACGGTTGTGTTCCCACATGCCGAAAAGGGCTTGGCGGCGAACCCTGGCGTAGTCGTCGGATCTCTTCGACGCCGGGTTCGACGGTGGGCAAAGAATGTCGGGGGTGTGCGAAGCGATCCGCATCGCCATCTGATCCAACCCTGAGGAGACAAGGTTCGCCACAGACGACGATTCGTATTCGTCCAGCTCGGGAAGAGCAACGACAATGTCGCCGTTGTAGGCGGCACGGATACGACGCATGCGTTCCAACGCAAGGCCCTGGTTGGCTTCACGTTGCCGCAACAGTTCGAAGATGTCCTCAGCGGACCTCATGGTAAGGAATCATCCTGCCTTCTTTGTCATCCATGTCGGACGCCACATCGGCGTCACATTCCCAGTGGATATGTGAATGTTTGGGAGGTTATGTTCGAGGAACCACTGCGCCATGACACAGTCGTCAGTGGACGCGCCAGAACCTTCGGGCGTCCACTTGGTCACCTCGTTCACTAACAGTAGCGCGTGTGGACGCGCCTCTGTTCGTTGCCGGCCCGGAAGCCTCACCAAACCGTGCCGATACAACGGGCCAAGCATCTGGACACCAAACTTCGGGTCACCCTTGTTGCGCGAATGCGTGTAATGCGGAATCAGATTCACTGCCCGCGACGCAGACCAGCGTTGAAAATGGTTGTACTGCAAAATGAACTTCTGCGCGGCGTTGGCTTCCACGATCCAATACTGAATCGGATGCCCCATCTCGACGGAACGCTGCCACCATTCCTCCGCTATCCCCGTGAACACACCTTCGGTGTGGTTCCAATCCAGGAACGTCGGAGCGTCCATCTTCTGCCGGTACGACTCGAGCAGATACCGCATACCCGACTCGGGCACATACGCCCAAACCTGCAACGCCCAAAACTTTGTTGGCGACGGATCAGCCGTTGCGACAATGACCACATCACCGGGAAGGTTCCGAGGGAGTTCCCACAGGTCACGATCCGCATCCCAGCAACCCTGGTATTCGACACCGTCCACGCCGACCCCCCCGGAAACCCACAACGGGTCAACGAGTACGACAGCCGGATCGGCGTCTTCCTGCTGGTAAAGAATCGCGTACCGGTCAGGGGTTTGCGACTGGATGTGCGACAACTTCCTCCAGTTGAGGCGCCTCGGGTAAAGCAGACACCCCTCCGGGTATGCCGGCGAACCCAACTTGTGCAACTTTTCGCACCGGTCCTCATAGTGGGCTTGGTAGACGAGATGGTGGTACCGCTTCCCCTCGAGTTCGAACGGCCCCCGCTCCTCATCGAGTTCGTCTTCCTCATCGACCTGCTCATCAGTCAACGTCTTATCCAACGCGTAACGGTAAATGTCATCCGGCGCCATCCGCTGCCCCTGAAGGATCAACAACCCGCCAGGTTCCAAACGTGTCTCCGCAACCTCATCCCACCAGCGTTTCAAATCGTCGCGGGCCTCCGCAGTACGCATCTTCCGCGGGTCATACAGGTCGTCCCAAACAATGAGATCGAACCGGCCACCGAGGAAACCAGAATCAACCCCGAAGCATGTCCATGTCGGCTCCTTCTCCGACACAGGCACATCGTCAGGCTGCGCGACGGTGAACTGGTCAGCCCGCCACACCTCCTTCACATCCGGTTTGAACCGTCCATAGTCCGCGACCAGTGTCGACGCAGCATCCAACGCCAAACCAATCTTCAAATCCTTCGCCTCGGCCCGCACCGGCTGCTCACGCTCAAACTCGTTCTTCAAACGACGCGTGTACCACTCTGCAAGCCGATTCGTATGCGAACCGATCATGCCACGAATCGTTCGATCCTTCACCGTCGCCCACGCCGGCAAAATCCTGGTAAAGAACGTCGACTTGCCGCACCCAGGTGGCGCATTGATAACGACGTACTCCTCATACGGCGACATCAACAACTCCATCAACACATTCGTGGCCTCCACCTGCCACGGCATCAGAATCAGACCGAAATACCGCTTGGCAAACACCTCAATGTCGTAGAAAGCTTCGCGGGCCTCGTCACACATCTCCTCATAGGGCGTAACCGGAGGCTTCTTCGACAAATCGTAGGCAGCCTTCGCGGCCCGACCCACCTTCGACCCGACGCCATCTTCGAAATCCTTCGCGGCACGCTGCGAAATCGACAACTTCTTCGCCGCCGCATACCGGGAAAGGCCACCATCGCGTAGTTCCTGAAACTTGATCCACACTTCCGCCCGGATCGGAACCCCGCTACTCATGTGAAACAACTCCCCGAGTCGCAACCGTCCGGGCCTTCGGGAAAAGCAAACGCCAACTGGTCATCAACCACCTGGTCAAGCGGCCTCGATGAAGCGGTAAGCCACATGCGATCCTTCCCAAGTGCCTCCCGCCGGTCGCCAAGCGTGCGTTCAAGTTCGGCGGCTTTGAGGAACAGGACCGGCTGCTCGCGTTTCAACTCTCGCCAGTTCTCACGATTGTGGAACGGACAGAACCAGCAGGCCGACTTCGGGGCACGCGGCAGTCCTGCCTCGTTGATGATGTCGTAGCAGTCGCGACGGCTCAGGCCGAGGTCGATGAGCGGATACTCAAGAACTTGGTCATCAAAGCCCGAAACGGTGCGTGCCCGGTGAATCTCATCCACACTGATCCCGAGGCCACACACCGCCGGATTCTCCCGTGAAGAACCATGCTGACGCTGCCACTTGCGAACGACCTTGATCTTGTAAACATCAGTACAAGTCCGATTACCAGGACCGCCACCCTGGAGATGCAACGGGATACGCACCGACCGCTGCTCCCCAAGCACATACTCGAGCAACGTCGGCGTTGCCCCGTCCCGCGTCACCCGTCGCAGTTCTTCCAGCCGGATGCCGTGAGCCTCCGCGAACGGCATATGCACATCACGGAAGTAGGCCAGCGAGTCAGGATGCTCCGAATCGTCACCGACGTTAGCAAACAGGAATACGTCATACGGTTCAGGCAGCCGCCCCATCGCCTGCAACGCCAACACCGCCGTTGACTGGACGCCTGCCCCGAACGAAAACGTTCTCACCGGATCGGAACCCCGCTACTCATCGAAACAACTCACTCCCGCCAATGACCGGGATTATCGTCCAAAAAACGTTCATAATCGCCAACCTCGCGCAAAACAATAGTCACACCCCCAGACGAAGAGTCTGGAGAATCTCCCCTAACGGCCACCAGCAACCCCCCAACAGAAGCCACCAGGGTAGCAACCGCAGCAACAACCTTCGCGACACCCCCCGCATCTACCGACACAACCAGCTACGAACAACCACTAGTTTCACCACACAACGGACAAACCATGCACGACCCAGCCCGCTGCATCGGAACCCCACACAACAAACACTCCGGCTTCTCCCTCAACGAACAACGAACCGAAGACAACGAAGGGCCACAGGCATCAGAAGACATCAACACTCCAAACAGACGATACGAAAAAACAGATAACCCCCGCACCGTACACCAACCAACCAACCCCCGACACCATCTGCTACCATCACCAACAACACCGCAACCCGGTGTTTCCCGCCCAACCAGCGTGAGGCTCGCCCGTCAGAGGGGCCTCAGACCCGCGCACCAAAGAAGCCACCACCGGCACACAGGTACACGGGCGCAGCGCACAGGCCAAAGCGACTGCAACGCAGACCAGGCGTCAACTGGCGGAGGGCACCCAAGGGTCGACCCTGCCAAAAAACCCCCAACACACAACCCACCCCAACACACCCCACCCCCA
>Ga0209128_1002877_pt1 | contig 10880 bp, 13 predicted proteins | sample ETNvirnome_6_100_FD_184072 | JGI IMG/M metagenome (GOLD analysis project Ga0209128, IMG submission 184072) | Marine viral communities from the Pacific Ocean - ETNP_6_100 (SPAdes) (version 2) | ecosystem: Environmental > Aquatic > Marine > Oceanic | place: Pacific Ocean | collected 2013-06-19 | reverse complement strand
TCTGTTCCATAACTAAGAAGGCTATGAAAGAGACTCAAGAAATATTAAATGTAAAATGCCCACTCGACAATGAGTTTAAGGTGGGTTCAACATGGGCTGATACCCATTAACATATATCTCTTAGTAGTGTAACGTAGTGTAACTACTTAGAGATATATGATTTATGAAAGGAGGCAAAATAACGCTTGACAAATCCGATTGAATTTGATATCCTGTAATCATCAACTAAACCTTTATGAAGGAGATATATAAATGAGTAAAGTAATGTCAGGTACAGCTTATTGGGCATCTGTTATAACCCCTAACACCAAGTTCGATGCTGATGGTGTCTGGACTATTGATGTTGGGAACTTAGATGATCTCAATAAGAAGAAGGCTCAGAAGGATGGGCTTACGATTAAGAATAAGGGTGACGAGAAGGAAGACTTTGTTACGTTCAAACGTAAGGTACGTAACGCTAAAGGCAACCTTAATCGCCAGCCCAACGTAGTGGATGCTAACAAGCGTCTGATTACGGAGACTATGATTGGTAACGGTTCAAAGGTTAATGTTTTGTATGAACCCTTTGAGTGGAATTTCGGTGGGAAGACTGGCGTTTCTGCCGATTTACGTGCGGTACAAGTGACCGAATTAGTACCGTACACAACCGAAGAGGACGATGCTTTCGATGTTGTCCCTGACGGTTTTACTTCCGATGAAGCTGAAGACATCCCCTTTTCAGCTTAACCTTTAACTAGGAGAGGGAGGGTGTATATACATAATACGTAGGTATACCCTCCCTATTTTTATCATGAGAAAGAAAAAGATAGATACATTAATCACAGATATTTATAACCTATTTAAAAATGGTAGGGGAAAGGGTTGTAAAGTAGATAGTATTGATCTGCAAGATATCCTTCAAATTACTACAGATAATATCTGGTGGGAGATTAAGAAAGCTGTAACTGGAGAAAGTGAAGAAACTAAACGATTGCGGATGTCTAATGTTGGTTATCCTGACAGACAACTATGGTATCAATTTCAAGATATAGAACAGGAGCCACTAAAAGATAATGATCCTATTAAGTTTTTATATGGTCATATTATAGAAGAATTAATTTTCTGTTTAGCGGAACTTGCTGGTCATGTGGTAACTGATAGACAGAAAGAAACTAATCTTGAAGGTATTAAAGGACATATAGATGGCCGTATTGATGGTGTCTTAGTAGATGTAAAATCAGCATCGCCTATGGCTTTTCGAAAGTTTAAAGATAAAACTTTATATAGTGATGATCCGTTTGGTTATATTGATCAGTTGTCTTCTTATGCTACGGCAGAGGGAGATAGTAAAGCTAGTTTTCTAGTTATGAATAAGCTTACAGGTGAGTTATGTTTAATGCCACTACATGAATTAGAGATAACTAATACAGGTGAAAGGATAAAATATTTAAAGGATGTGGTTAAATCTAAAACTCCACCACCTAAATGTTATGCTGATGTACCAGATGGTAAGTCAGGTAATTATAAACTAGGCGTTAATTGCTTTTACTGTTCTTATAAAAAGGATTGTTGGGCTGATGTAAATAATGGTCATGGACTACGAGTCTTTAATTATAAGAAAGGACCAGTGTATCTAACCCGTGTTAGCCGTACTCCTGATGTTCCAGAAATAAGGATTTAACTATGAAGACATCTTCAGCTAAAGCTAAAGGTCGTAAGCTTCAGGAGTGGGTTCGTAGGAAGCTTATAGATTATTTGGATGAAGATCATACCCATGATCTAAATGAGGAAATAAGCACTGCAATCATGGGGGAGAATGGGGCAGATGTAAAGCTTAGTAGCGTTTGTGAACATCTGTTCCCCTTCTCAATTGAGTGTAAGAACCAAGAAAAGTTTCATGGAATTTATAATATGGTTGACCAAGCTACAAACCATAGTAGACTACCACCATTAGTATTTATTAAAATGAATAGGAGAAAGCCATTAGTCATATTAGAAGCTGACCAATTTCTAGAAGATTATTTTTATTATGAAGAAGAAAACTTGTAACAAACCTAGCCTTAAATTAAATTTACTTTTTAATTTAGAAAAGAAACTACACAAGAGGAGGCCAGAACAATGCCTCTTCATTGCGGTTGTGTTACAGGCGTTGTTAGATGCGAGTAAACCTGAATTAAAGGATGAGGAATATGAAATTACATATGAGAGAGAAAGAGCAAGGGCTTGGTTCTTTGCAAGCGTGGGTGTAACATGCAGCGATTTTCTAACAGTATGCGATCACGCTGGCGTAGACTCTTCAGATACAAGAGTATTCGCCCATCAACTCCTAAAATCCCACCAAAAGACGAGAGTGAGAAGAAAGATCAACCTTATATTGAGGAAGGATCTACCACTAAAGATGTGGTAAATTCTCCTACGCATTACAATCAAACAGGAATAGAGTGCATTGATGCTATTGGTGCTGCACTAGGGGATGGTTTTGAGTATTACCTACAGGGTAATGTAATGAAATATCTATGGAGGTATAGGTATAAGAATGGTGTAGAAGATTTAAAGAAAGCCGAATGGTATCAAAATAAACTTATAGAGATAAAGGAAAGGAAGCAATGATGTACGGTCCACAAGTGCCAGCCTGTGAAGAACTCCATGCTACTAAGTATCGCTTACCCCATGAGAGTTTTGAAGAAGCAGCCAGCCGTAATGCCGCTGCTATGTCAGACAATGAAGAGCATCGACAAAGATATAAAAGTATTTTACTTAACCAGAGATTTATGCCAGCGGGCAGGGTCCAAGCAGCAATGGGGAGTCCAAGAGATGTTACAGCATATAATTGTTTTGTATCTGGTAAAATTGAAGACTCAATGCAGAGCATTATGGGGAGGGCTACTGAAGCCGCTGAGACTATGCGTAGAGGGGGTGGAATTGGTTTTGATTTTAGTTGGATACGTCCTCGTGGTGATCGTATTGTATCCCTTGACTCTGCTGCTAGTGGCCCTGTCTCATTCATGGGTATCTATGATGCGGTATGTCAAACGATTATGTCAGCGGGGCATAGACGAGGGGCAATGATGGGGGTTCTACGTGTAGACCATCCAGACATAGAACAATTCATTAGAGCTAAACAAAACCAAGACCAGCTTACTAACTTCAATATCTCTATCAGTATCACTGATGAGTTTATGCAGAGTGTTATTAAGGGTTCACCCTTCTATCTTAAATTCAAAGGAAAAATCTATAAAGAAATAAATGCTGTTGCTTTGTGGGATGAAATTATGAGAGCTAACTGGGAGTGGGCTGAACCTGGAGTATTATTTATTGATAGGATTAATGAAGATAATCCCCTCTACTACTGTGAAACTATAGCAGCAACCAATCCATGTGGTGAACAACCACTACCTCCATTCGGTGCGTGTCTACTAGGTAGCTTTAATCTGGTTAAGTATGTGGAGAAAGATACCTTTGACTTTGATCTGTTCAAGGAAGATATTCCTGATGTAGTTAGAGCTATGGATAATGTAATAGATCGTACAGGTTATCCCCTTCAGGAACAGAGTATTGAAGCTCATAATAAAAGGAGAATGGGATTAGGTATTACGGGATTAGCTAACTGCTTAACCCTTGTTAAGTTAAAGTATGGATCTGATAGTGCTGTAAGATTTACCAGAAAAGTAGGAAGGGTTTTATGCCATACAGCTATAGAGGCTAGTTCTGATTTGGCAAAAGAGAAGGGATCATTTCCCTTATTCAAACCGGAGTACTTGAAGGGTAATTTTTTCAAGCGTCTCCCGCCTGAACTACAGAATAAGATAACCAAGCAGGGAATTAGGAATAGTCACCTGACTAGTATAGCTCCTACTGGAACCATTAGCTTTACAGCCGATAACATTAGTAGTGGTATTGAACCTGTCTTTATGCATGAGGTTGATCGTACTCTGATGACAGAGGGTGGACCTATTATTGTTAAGTTACAAGACTATGTCTATGCTAATCATGGTATTAAAGCAGAGACAACTGAAGATCTAACTGTAGAGGACCATCTTAAAATTCAAATAGCTATCCAACCCTACATTGATAGTGCTGTATCAAAGACTATTAATATAGGAGATAACGTAACCTTTGAAGAATTTAAGGATGTATATCTACAGGGGTGGAGGGGAAAATTAAAAGGAGTAACCACTTTTAGGTTAGCTGGTAAGAGATATGGTATTTTAAATAAGAGTGAGCCAGCTATTAAAGAAGAGCATAATGGAGTAGCTTGTTTCCTAGACCCAGAAACTGGGCAGAAGGAGTGCGGTTAATGTTAACTATTATACTATTAACTATAACAGCCGTTCAAGTAGGAGTATTAATTATTCATACTATTAAGGTAATGTAAAAAAAAGACTTGACATTTATAGAATTATTTGTTACTATAGTGGTAGTATAAGGTAATTGTTGCTACTGGTAGGATGGTTACCTTCAATCCACTTGCTTTTTAAAAAGGAGTTTATTATGTATAAAAATTTTTATAGTGATATTTTTAGTATAACCGATAACCTATTTGATAGGAGTAACTTCCCCTTCAATGGTTTCCAACCACCTATTGTTTTAGTCTCTGAAGAAAGAATAAAAGAAATGGAGCGTAAACAACATGAACGTACCCTTCAGTTTCTTGATAAGAGGATTGAAGATCTTCAAGCTTATCGGCAAACTGTAGAGGATACTCTTCCCAAAATAGAACATAAAGAGGAATAATCAACTATGTATTCAAAACAACCAACGATCTATATTGGTTATGATCCTAGAGAAAATTTAGCTTTTGAGGCTTTGGTTGAATCAATTATCGAAACATCTTCAGTAAAGAATTTAAATATAATTAAATTAAATCAGCCATCCCTACGTGCCTCTGGGTTATATCGTAGGGCTTGGCATACTGAAAAACACTCTTCCGGTTCAGTTCAGAAGCTTGATACAGTAGATAAGAAACCATTATCAACAGACTTTAGTTTTAGTCGGTTTCTAGTACCTCATCTTAATCAACATGAGGGTTATGCTATCTTTATGGATTGTGATATGATGCTTAGATCAGATATCATGGAGGTCTTTGAAAAGTATTCAAATCCCAACCATGCTCTTTCCTGTGTATGGCATCAGTATACTCCTAAAGAGGGACTGAAAATGGATAGTCAAATTCAACAGCCCTATACAAGAAAGAACTGGTCTAGTTTTATGTTATGGAATTGCTCTCATCCTGTTCATACTAACCTAACTGTTGATGATATTAATACAAAGTCAGGATGGTGGTTACATAATTTTTCATGGACAACTGGTTGGGAACAAGGAAGGCCAACTCAATTCCCACTAGGACAATTACCAGAGGAATGGAACTGGTTAGACAACCACTCACCTGAATATATTGAAGCGAAGAATGTTCACTTCACTACAGGTGGTCCTTGGTTTGATGATTGGGTTCCGGTAAGAGAAGCAGATAAAGTCTATTCTAAAGAGTGGGATAGTATAAAAGAAAAAGTAGTAATAAACGAAGGGTTAGTGAATGTATAACTTTATTACCTCCTTTAATGAGGATGGTTTAAATACTTATGGTATGAAGATGTTGGAGACTGTCGCAAGACATTGGCAGTCTCCTTTAAAACTTACTGCATACTATCATGACTTTGATATAGATAAACATGACGTACCACGTTGTGAACATATTCAGTATAGAAATCTTAATCTAATAACAGAAATGATTGCATTTAGAGAAACCTTTTCTGAACATGATGGTACTGAAAATGGAAAGATACCATATAATTTTAGACTAGATGCAATTAAGTTTTGCCATAAAGTCTTTGCTCTAACAGAGTTTGCATTTGAATTAGCCGATGATAGCCGTGACCCCGGCTGGTGTATCTGGTTAGATGCTGATACCTTTACTAAGAAAGAGTTTACTTCCAAGGACTTAGATAATTTCCTTAATCCTAAAACAGAACTTGCTTTCCTGGGGAGGAAACACTTTGACTATAGTGAGACTTCTTTCTTAGCTTTTAATTTAAAATACCGTAGCCCACTAGATCTATTGGGTGATCTACGTGGAGCCTATAATTCAGGTGAGGTTCTTAATTACCGTGAGTGGCATGATGGATTTATCTTTGAAAGATTACTAACTATCTATCGTGCTCATGGTATGAAAGTACAAGACTTTACTGGTCACCTGGATATTACGGACCTTGTAAAAGGTAAACAGGCTTTTGAATCTTTCCCCCTTAGTGATTTTATGGAACACTTAAAAGGGGATCGCAAAGATAAAGTTAGTAAACCCATTCCCCCTGCAAAACGATATGCCTTACTAGCTGATATTATCCGACAGTATAAACCAGCTAGAGTAGTTGAGACTGGAACTTGGATAGGTCAACGTGCTATTGAAATGGCTCTTGCATCTTTTGAAAATAGAGATGACTTCCACTACATAGGCTATGATTTATTTGAAGATGGAACAAAAGAATTAAGTAAGAAAGAATTAAACGCAAAGAAGATAGTATCAGTAGAAGATATTACAAATCATCTTAATACCTTTAAAGATAAGATGAAGAAGGAAAAAAAGAAGAAGTTTACTTTTGAATTAATCAAGGGAGATACTAACGAAACTTTAAAAGATACTGTTAAGGCTGACATGGCTTTTATTGATGGTGGACATAGTACAGCTACGGTACAGAATGACTACCAGAAATTAAAACATATTCCTGTATTAGTCTTTGATGATTTCTTTAGTGCTGATAAGGAAGGTAACTGTGTAGAGGAAGAGTTTCAAGAGGTCAATCGGATTATCGAAAGTACAGAGAACCGAAAGTATGTACTACCTTCTGTAGATGGGGTACGAGAGGGAGGCCATACTCACCTAGCAGTTATGTTAACTAACCCTGAGACTGAAGACTTAACTACTAAGGTGATGCAGGTTCCTATCCATGTTACTCCTAAAGACTGTGTGCCTGACCAGAACCTAGTCGGTAATATTAAAAAGAATATTAAGCTAATGGGTAATTGGCTTGAGAAGGGTAGAGCGCACTCTGATAAAGTTATTATTGTATCAGGAGGAGACAGTACAGACTGGAAGCATGTCAAGGAACTAAGCAGACAGGATAACACTCGTGTAGTATGTGTTAAACATTCCTATCCTCACTTACTTAAACACGGCATACAACCGTGGGGTTGTGTTATACTAGACCCAAGACCACTAAGTGGTAAGTCTACTCATGGGGTTGTACGTAAGACTTTATTTAATAAAGTAGATAAGAAAACTATTTTCTTTCTAGCATCTATGACTAATCCCTCTGTAACAAGACTACTTAAAAAACAGAAGGCTAAACTATGGGGATGGCATGCCTTCTCCGAAACACTACGGGCAGAAGCAGATAAACAACAACCAATCCGTGACAATACAATTAATGTATCAGACGAGTTTGATATACCACCTGACACTACCTTTATTACTGGTGGTACTTGTGCAGCCATGAGGGCAATTGGAATGATGCATATACTAGGCTTCAGAACTTTTGATCTATTTGGTTATGACTGTATTATTCCAGAGCCAACAAAGAAAGAGAAAGATAAAAAAGAAAGGGATGGTAGACCTAAGTATATGAATGTGACAGTTAATGATCATAAGTTCTGGACAACTGGAGAGTTACTAGCTATGGCACAGGATTGTGAAAAACTTTTTGAGAGAGATGATGTTGATATGGAGATCACTGTTCATGGAGAAAATACTCTAGTACGAAAACTATGGGATAATTCTCGTATGAGTAAGGTTAAACATTATAAGGAGTTCTTACCATGTTCGGAATAGCAGAGTCAGTAATAGGAGTAGCAGGTAAAGTCTTAGATAAGTTTGTAGAAGATAAGGATCTAAAGACTAAACTTAATGCTGAACTAAAACAACAGATGATTAGCCTTGACCTAGCTCAAGCACAGGCTAATATAGAGGCTGCAAAACATCCTAGCCTGTTTGTTAGTGGAGCTAGACCAGCCATCCTATGGATATGTGCCTTTGGTTTAGGCTGGCAGTTTGTCTTTCAACCTGTCTTCATATGGGTACTAGCTGTAAGTGGTAGTGATCTAACCATACCTATGATACCTACAGAGGGACTCATGAGCTTAACACTTAGCCTCTTAGGTCTTGGAGCTATGAGATCAGCGGAGAAGTTTAAGGGTAAAGCTAGAGAGAATATGAAACGAAGTTTATGATAAACCTTACGGAAGAAGCAGATATACACCTCTCTTCTATTATTACAGAAAATAATTTAAAGGCTATAAAATTATCTGTGAAGGGTGGGGGTTGTTCTGGATTTACCTATGACTGGCAACCTATGGAAAATCTAGAAACAGAAAGTGATGATATTATTCTAGACTTAGATAGTGGTCACTTAGTATTAGATGGTATGTCTGTACTCTACTTAGCTGGCATGGAAGTTGATTACAAGAAGGATTTATTTGGTCATCGTTTAATGGTGGAGAATCCTAATGTTAAGTCTATGTGTGGCTGTGGTGAAAGTTTTAATGTGGAAATACACTAATGCTTAATGATAAACAGGAACTCTTTGTTCAACATTATATTCTAACACGTAATGCTTCTGAAGCTGCTAAAGCTGCCGGTTATAGTGAGAGGTCAGCTTATAACCAAGGCTATCGCTTACTGCAAGATGAAGCTGTGCAGCAACGTATCTATGATGCTGAACAGGAGATGACTACGGATGTAAATGTAATCTCTGAATTAGAAAATCAATACAGCTATGCTAAAGGACACGGTCATACTAACAGTGCCATTAAAGCATTAGAGATCCTGTCAAGAGTACGTGGAAATAAAACTAATGACGAGGATGTTCTTAATGTTAAAAAGATTGTCAATGATATCCAGGAATCAATGAAGATAATAGGTAAGGTAGAGATGCAGAAATTAATGAAAACCTGTGAGTGGGATTAGTGGGTAAAGAACAGAGTCTTCCTAAACAAACTCCCCTACATACTAAGGATTGGTATATAAAGTGGATAGCCACCATAGGGTTAATAATAGGGATGGTACTAACATCTAATAATATTTATCCTCTTAATTTATATGTGAACATAGTAGCTTTACTGGGATGGATTATAGTTGCGGCCATCTGGAATGACAGAGCTTTAATAATATTAAATACAGTTGGGTTATCCATCTATGCAAATGGAGTGGTAGTCTACCTACTGAAGTAATTATTTATAACTCCATATCCAAGGTCTAGGGTGATCATCTGACTGTGACATATCATCTATATGGATAAATCTACCATCATGATTCCCCCGCTGCTTCACTCCGATCCCCGTCATACCATGCCTGAGAGCCATTTTAATGAGCCGTAAAGCATCTCCTCCTGCTACCTTGATATCTACAGCCCTGCCATAAAGATGGGGAGAATGTTTAGCTCCTCCTATAGTAGAGTTATGAGCTAGATGTCGATAGCCAGAGGTAATAATCATAGGTTGGTTATAGTCTTCACGTACAGCTATAAGCTTTTCCATAAACTCTGGATCCATATCACATTCACCAGTGCCATGACAGGCTAGTTCATCTTCTGTGAAATAATTCCAGTTCATTTTATTCTCCTTACATATGTTTAATTATTACTCATTCTATTCCGACATTTGAGATTCTTGTTCAGCAGCAGTAGTACCATCACTAAAGTCTGAACCAGCATCATATCCTCCAGTTTGATGACCATAATCACTAAAGCTATCCACTTCAGCTTTTATATCTTCAAGCCCTTGTAGAGTTGAAGCCAGGTTATAGGCCATATCCATGCCCAAAGCCGCCTGAAATTTCTTCCGATCTGCCGTATACTTCTCTAATAAGTTTTTATCTTTACCCATAACCATCTCATCTATAGCGGATTTCATTTGAGCAGATAAAGGTACAGATTGTAATGATCGTTCATGAAAATCCTTAACTCCGTATGGTGTTTGAATGTCAATAGGTGGCCCCCATAAAGTAGAATCAAAAGAATCAATAGGAGTAGTTGGTGTTCCTCCATGAAGAGTTTGACTTCCTACCTCAGGGGGTTGACTTGGTGTACCAAACTGTTGCGACCATATATCTTTATCTTGCTTAGAAATTGATTTAGTAGTTGCTGGTCCAGCCGTACGATTAAGTAATTTATCCACCTGCGGTGTACCAACTGGCCCTGGCTTTCCAGGTGTTGGTTTCGTACCATAATTTATTAAGTTAGCAGTAGACTTTTGAACAGATTTTATAGGATCTCTGGATTCAATCTGTGTTATATGACCAGGAGTTATTCCTAAAGATTTATTAGACTCTAGTGGAGACATACTAGGTCTAGTTGCTTCTTGTGTTATATGACCAGGAGTTATTCCTCTAGCAAGAAGTTCTGTTTGATACTTACTTATATCTTTATCACTTACTCCAAAATTATAAGGTTGTTTTTCAGGTTCCTTATCTCCTCCTAATAAAGTCTTTCCTATTGTATATAGACCCATTCCAGGCGCAAGAGCCTTCATCCAACCCGGCATTTCTCGTGACCCAAAACCTCCCCCTATCGTTCCACCAAATACTCCCTTACCCGGCTTAGAAGGATCATTAGGATCATAATCCATTTCACTTAAAAGACCTTTTGTAACACCAGTTACAGAATCTAGATCAAGTTCTTCTTCTACAGCATCATCGGGTTGCCAAGGCGCTTCTCTCTTTTTCTTTTTAATTGGAGCTACCCCTAAAGTATCAGAGATATCAGATATAACTTCAGCATGTCTATACTTTGCAGGACCAAAGAAGGTAGCTCTACCAGCTAAGATATCCTCTATCGTAGCACCAGTAGGAGTATGCTCTAAGACTTGTTCAGCTTCAACGTCTTCTCCTACCTCTCCACCAGTGGCATACTGCC
>Ga0209128_1002868_pt1 | contig 10902 bp, 12 predicted proteins | sample ETNvirnome_6_100_FD_184072 | JGI IMG/M metagenome (GOLD analysis project Ga0209128, IMG submission 184072) | Marine viral communities from the Pacific Ocean - ETNP_6_100 (SPAdes) (version 2) | ecosystem: Environmental > Aquatic > Marine > Oceanic | place: Pacific Ocean | collected 2013-06-19 | reverse complement strand
TCATCTTGAAATGAAGAGTTTAATTTTGTAATTACACCATCAAGGTCTCTTACCAATGATTGTAGATTTTGTCTGCTGTATTCTTCTTCAGCTCTTGTTAATGATTGTACGATCTTTGCCATTATAAAATACTTAGTAGTCCTCCATATCTTAAACCTACTCTTCCTCTGTTATAACCTACTCTTCCGCCTTCAGCTATCATCTCTGAAGCATAGTCATCTCCCCAGCCTCCTGAGTCCGCAGCAGGATCGGCGAAGTCCATACCTTCATCGTGGCCTTGTTGTCCTCCAGGTGGCTGTGGTGTACCATCAAATTCCTGTGACTGATCTACTTCTTTGCCTGTTATATATTCTTCAGCCTTTGTATCACTCATTCTATCTCCGTCTTTGTGCCTCGCCAGTTCTTTTTGTTTTTTTTCCCACTCATATATGTCGTCTGCTTTTTTCTTTGTATTGAAATAATTAACTTTAGCTTGATTAATTAAATTATATCTATTAACTAAATTAAAAGCTGGATTATTTGGGTCAAAATTGGCAATTTCTTCTTCACTTAAAGAAGATATGTCTACTCCATATTTGTTAGATAAAGTGTTGGCGATTGTACCAGTTCTTTTATCAAAAGTTTTCTCAGTCATTTTATTTGCATTATATCCAGCCATAATTCCTTCGGCTGTATTATAGCCATCTGGACCAGCTACTATTCTACCAATGTCATCAGTATAAACACCTGCCCCTCTTAATTCATTTTCCATGATGGCTCTTTGGTTTACAGGCATATATTTTCCAAAAGTATTTCCTAAAAATTCAGCACCTCTTTTCATTGGACCTATGAATGGTATAAAATTCATAGCAGCGTTTATTCCTTTTGCTACTCCTGTAGGTTCTGGTTTATTATAATAATCGGCGCCCTTATAGTTGGGATCAGATTCCATCATTTTCATATTCATAGTAGCAGTTAAATTAGGATCATAGCCATCGACATATTGTCTATATTCATAGTTAGGTCTGTAATCTGTTCTATAGTTAACACCTCCTCCGCCACCACTATTAACAAAAGCATTAGTGTTAGGTATTCCGTATGATGTTGTTACTTCTGTTTCCTCTTCTACAGGGGTAGGGACAGTTTCATCTTGATTCAATAAGAATTGATTCATTGGTCTATAGTGAGTACCTGCATCATAGAACTTCTTGTCTATTCCTTCGTAAAAAGCCATTATCTTCTTCCTCCTGGGTGTATATCTAATCTAAAGGTTCCGAGCTTCCAGTCTTCAGATGTTGTTGTATTCGCCACTTTCATAGCAATAGATCTTGCTCTTAATCTTGTGTCTTTTTTAGTTGTAGTTGAATCAATACTATAATTTGTTGTAGTTCCGGAACTATTTGGAAAATTTTTGGTAACAAAACTAACTTGTGTGTTTCCTGTTTGTGAAATAAAGTCTGGTAAAAATCTACTTATCCTCATTATATATTCTCCGTCTCCTCTAATGTCTGGCATACCTACAGTAGTCCCTGTAGTACTTTTTTTCTGAGTAATATCAAAATCACCAGAAGTAATAGACCCCAATACGGCAGTCGTAACTCCTCCAGCATTAATTTGATCGGTCCCTGTTTCCTGTTTATAGTATATAGTACTTCCATCAGTATTACCAGTGACATCGTCAGAAGCATTATCGGAAGGATTATAGTATGAAGCATGAGGACGATCAAAAACAGCTGAATCTTGCCACGCTGCTCTAGGTAAAGTACCTGTTGTCCAGATAGGGCGTTTATGCATTTTTGTTTCTGCATAATTATATGTAACTACTCTATCAACTGCATTCGAAGCTGAAGTACAATAAAACCAGTTAATTTCCCCAAATAAATTGTTTAATCCACAGTTTACAAGATCTCTAGAAGTTGAGTTTAAGTCATCATACACATGGTCTTCTACTAAACAAGGTAAAGATTGTAATTGACCATCATATGCAAAGAAACCGTTCTCCGACATCCAATATGCTGTACCATCTACTTCAATGTTAGCGTTCTTTCCTAATAATCCACAGTTGGTTCCTACCTGTTCGAACGCAAAGGTAAATGGTTGACCAACGAATTTCATAAGAAACAGTGCAGTATCGGTCCAAACATAAATTGCATCTCTACCTTTGATAGCGCCCATAATTTTAGAGCCATCAGCAAGCCTTTGTGTGCCTGCGGTGTTAGTTGCTTTAACTGTATAGGAATCAGAAGCATCAATACTTTCTTGAGCCGACCAGCGAATAAACATATCATTTTGTGTTCCACCGGCACCAACAGTTGTTTCTGTTCCAAAAAATACTAAGTGTCTATCGGGTGTTGATACCAACACATGTCTTGATGCGGTTGGCGCATTTGCTATAATAGTTGCTCTTGTAGAAGTAGACCCGGTTGCATCCCATTCAAAACATTTACCATTATAAATTAATGCAATTAATTTTGTTCCATAGTTATCTAATACCCATAAACCAGGATCAATAGTGTAGTCGGCAGAAGAGGCTTGACCCCATGCAACATAACCAGATATATCAGTGATCGTTGCGCCGGCAGTATGAGCAGCTCTTGTAGTTCCATTAGTTGCACGCGCTCCCCCACTTAAAGTATTAGTACTTGTATCGTTAGCAGTAAAACTTATATCTTCTGTTCCGATTCTAATTTCACCTGTAGAGGGAAATGCTGCAGAGTTGGTTAGAACGACATCGGTGACTGCGGCACTATCAATAAGTGTTGTTGCTAGAGTGGTTGTAGCAGCTCCAGGAGAAGTACCTCCATATAATGCCGTACCCCACCCATAGCCACCCAATTGTTGAGAAGGTCCTACGGCATAATAACACAGGACTGAAGCGGACCCACTTGTAGATAAAGGAGTTCCTGATTCCTGAGTATCCATCGTAATAGTAAAAGTTGTAGAGGTTGATACTGAAGCCACCATAAATTTAACATCTTCAAAAGTAGCGTCGGTATAAGTAGATCCAACTGCCGTAACCCCACTTACAGCATCAAACAGGACGATGTCATTTTCACCCAGCCCATGGACTCCCGTGCACGTGACTGTGACTTCTGTTGATGATGAGGTACTAGTAAAACTAGCGCCTGTTAAAGTAGCTCTAATCGGGTGTATGTCATAATAAGCACCTCCCGAATAAATATATAAAATTCTGTTTGTTCCTAAAGCTGCATATTTAATTCCGGCGTTATCATCCCAATGATGAATAGCTCTAGTAGCACCGGTTAGTTTATCATCCCCTAATTGAATCCAACCACCAATTTTTTCTGGTGTACCGTATCTAAAACGAACATTATCGCCGTCGTACCACTGCCCTTCGGCTCCGGTTTCTGTAACTTGTTTGTTGAATCCTGGTAGAAAACCTAATTTTTGTAGCATATAAAAACCTGTTTACCAAGAGTTATATCAGATTGTTGGGAATTTCAATAGATTATTAAAGGAAGGGGAAACTGTGGTGGCATTTTCCCCCACCAGTCTTAGTGTGTATACTAATTTTTAGGTAATGTAAAGCCTTTAAACCATGCTGGTAATCCTAAAAAAGGACGACCATCAAATTTAGTGTGTTTACCACCTTTAGCTTCATTTTCTTTACCAGTTACAATTTTCTTTTTAGAATCTTGGTTCCAATGTAAAAATACTTGACAGTAGTCTTCACCTGTGAAAGCTTCTCTCCAGTGTTCACATTCACACCCATGATACATAAGCATATCGCCAGGTTTCATGTTTACTGGAATACCGGCCTGTCCTTTTTTTCCAGTTGGATCTAAATAAATAGGCCATTTAGTACCATCATCTCCTATGTGCATAGTAGCAGAAATTTCACAGGAATCTCTATCAAAGTGTCTATATAATACATCTCCTTTTTTATAGATACGTGCATAAGCATATGACGGGTTTAATTTATATCCCGATTCCTTTTCCATTTTTTCAGTTAAACCATTGAGTACAGTTTCAAAAGCTATATCTGCATAGTTAGAATAAGTATTAGGTATCATTGGATCATTCCATGTTCCCCATTCTTCTGCAAATTGAGAGATATATCTTTGATCAAATAAAAACCTAGCTACGCACCTTTTATTTTTAAAGTATCGATAAATAAAATTAGCTACTTTTCTTGGAATAGCCTCTCTAATTACTTTAAACTTTGTTTTTTTGAACGACATTTTTACCTCCTTTCTTCTGTTGTTTTTTATTTTACCTGACATTCATAGCTCCTTTTGGGATAGCTTGACAGTTAAAGTGTATAAATCTAAATGGTTCATAGCCCATATCTACTGGATACATATGGGGTAAAGCTGATGGTGAAAATACTATCGTTCCCGGTTTTACCTCATAATTAATTTGATTACTGGCATAAGTTACTTTTGTTGTATCTTTTTCTGGCAATAAGTTCATCAAACAACCAGGTCTGGGATCTGCAAACACAGGTCTGGGAGTAGCTTCGCTACATTTTAAAAAGTAAAAACCAGATATATGGCCATTCCAATGGGAATGAGTAATCTGGGTTCCACCTCCTTTTTTAGCAAAATCCTGTACCCACATTTCTGTCATAAATACTTGGTAATCTTTTAAATCAAACCCCATTTCTGTTAATAAATTATGTGAAGTTCCAATAATGTAATTTTGTATTTCTGAAAAATTAGGATCTCCAATTAAACTTGTCGTCTGATAAATGTAACCACGGTCTCCTTTATTACCAAATTTTTTATTTCTCGCATCTATTTCTTTTTTCATAGTTTTTTTCATTTTCTCAACATAAGGGTCAGCTGCTTTATTATATTTATCTACAAATCCAGGTGCATATCCAACCCATACAGGAGATCTAAATAATTCTTCCCTAGCTAACTGCGCAGGAAATGCTGCGGCATTTAATTTTTTAGGAAAACTGCTTTTAACTTTTTTCTTCATTTATCTAAATGGATATCCTAAGTGCCATGTAGGCATAGAATAACGCACTCCTTTCGTTACTGGTTGTACTCGATGTGATACGTGGGAAGGGAAAACAACAATAGTTCCTTTTGCTCCTACTTCTTTTGGTATCAATGTATTTTGTTTTTTAGCTGGATCCGTGTTTCCAAAATTAAATTCCAAAGCTCCCCCTTCATAATCTTCAGGATCTGATAAAATTAAAACAGTCGTTATTTTTCTTATTTTTCCATGTGTGTTTGGATTATTGGGGTTATCATAAGGTTTATCCCATGAATCTGCATGCCAACTATAGTGTTGACCTTTTTTATATATTGTAAATTGAGCGGACTCTGACCAGTCCCATTGAAAATTCCAGCCAGCGTTTACATTAGCTGTACGAACATAAGGATGAACCTCTCTATAAATCCACGGCTCATTTAGCCATACTACATCTGAATTTCTTGTCTTGTGAAGTTGTTTAAATCCTTCCTCGGTTTTTGGTACATTGCCTTTTTCATTCCCTGTAATAGCTACTTCGGGTTGTTGGGACAAACCATATTTTTTAATGTTTTCACATATTCTGTCTGGAACAGCTTTTTTAAAAAACCAAAAATAATTAGAAAGAATCATTTCTTTTTATACTCCTTATAAGGAAAAAATACCATGTTTATAATTATTCTATGCGGAATATCTGTTTGTAAAACAGCTGTATGCAAAACATTGTTAGGAAATATAACTAATCGATTGGCTTTACTCTCCACTTTGTCTCCAGTTTCCATTAAAGTATATCCATTATTAGTATTAATATATAATACCGCTATTTTACATTCAGGCCATCCTTTGTTATGAGTATTCTTCATATCTCCGCATGCATCATGATGCCACCCTCGAATTATATTTGATTTATGAGATGAGGCAACATAGTTTGCTTTTACCCTGAACCATGCACGAGGATTAATAATATTTAAAACAGGATTAATCCACGGAGTATAATTACTCCATGAAGTTCTATCATTAACATGATAAAACAAATGATTGAATTGAGTATGATTTGTAATTTTGTAATTCTTTAATGGAGATTTATGATATCCTTGATAGCTTCGATCATCTGCTTCCAAATACCATGGAAAATTTTGATAAAAGATTTTATTTTGAATGTCTTGAAACACATGTTGATCTAAACAGTTATCATATATTTCAGCTACTTCTCTGGTTCCTTTTAATTTTACTTTTTTGTAAATTACATTTGGACCAAGTATGTCTTTATTTATTATAGTCATCTCTTTATAACTTCTTTATATATTATAGCATATTAATGTCAACCTTTTAGACAAATTCATAAGTGATAGTTTGCACAAAGTTTAAAGAATCTTTTTGATTGTTGGTGATGTAATACATTTGTGTAGATGGAAACATAATAAATCTATTGTTTAAAAGTGGTATATCCCAGCTTCTTCCTTTCCGTCTGTTATCGTCATAGTGTATTCTAACAAAACATTTATCAACTTTTACTCCATATAACAATGTGTAATCAGGAGAATTTCTTAAATCAACTGGATCGATGTTTAATAAAGGTATTGTTGTCTCCGCAGGTTTATATATATTACCCCATGTGTCTTTGTTGATAAGATGGATATCATACTCAAGACCAATATGATCTCGCATATATGTATTTAATTTATCTAAAGTTTTTGAGAATTGTAATTTTTTATTAGTTAAACTAGAATGTAAAATGTGGTGAGCTAAATCATTTTGATCTATTTCCCAATCTTTCGGCATTGCAACATCGCCGTAATATAATCCTATTTCTGATAATACTTTCTTCTGCATACCACCATGCATATATAAATTATGCTAATGCGTCTGTCAAGTCCCAAGATTGATTAGCTTCATTCCAAGCATAATGCCATATGTGAGTAGCTGGAGTATTTTCATCTGCAGGTGTATTTTGTGAAGTTTGTTCAGCTGTTAATGCTGGAGCATCACCTAATGGAGATCTCCATCTAGCTTCTGCATTATATTTGACCCATGATGCATATGGTTTTTTAGGCCAGAAGATTTGATCATCTTCCTCCCAAGTACAACCAATCCCTGCATAGTTTCCTCTTAATGCTTTTGATTGATCTGCTGATTCATTACCGTCAGCGTCATAATGTTTGCCGCCTCTAGTATTGTAAGATGTTTGAATCCACATTTGTGCCGGCCAATTATTGTGTTTTTCTAAATATTGTTGACCTACTGCTTCGTCTTCAACGCCATCAGCGTTCAGCATATCAGAGTTATTCAGTGTTAATACTTGAATAACTTTTCCGTTTGCTTCTAATTTTGCAAAATGTGCCATAATTTTTTACCTATTGAAATTTGTACCTTATTATTACTACGCCTGATCCACCTAATCCACCGTCTCCACCAGGTGCCCCTGCTCCACCACCACCACCACCTGTGTTAATTGTTCCTGCAGTTCCTGTTCCTCCTGGAGTCGAACCACCAGCACCACCACCAGAACAAGCTGTTCCACCACCAGCTCCACCATCACTCAATCCAGCACCTCCTCCACCAGCTCTACCAGTTGGAGTACCATCAATTGAACTTGTTGCTCCTGCTCCACCTACAGCAGAAGAAGGACCTGGATTATTAGTAGCTCCTGCCGCAGTTGCTCCACCACCACTAACTCCACCATTTACTCCAGGTGAGTATACTCCTCCATTAAATCCTTGAGCTGGAGTAACGGGAGGTGAATTTCCTGTACCTGCTGATCCTGCAGTTCCAGGACTGGGTGCACAAAATATATTTCCACCACCACCTGAACCACCTGAACCTCCATCAGAACGACAATTTGTATTTGTTCCTGAACCACCTGTACCTGGATGACCCCAAGATCTACTGCCTCCATAACCACCACCAGTTGATGTAATTGTTGAAAAAACTGAATCAGAACCGTCTGCTGCTTTTGAAGGACCTGGAGCTGGAGCCGCCGAAGCAGCCGCTGCACCTCCTCCACCTACTGTAATTGGATAACCTGTTTGTGTAACTGTAATTGCTGTTCCGCCTGGATTACCATCTAAAGGACTTGATGTATAAGAATCTACTGGACTTTTATATTCTCTAAAACCGCCTGCACCTGCACCGCTTCCTGCGGCTCCTGAACTAGGGTGTCCTGCACCTCCTCCTCCACCACCAGCAACTACCATATAAGATACTAAATTATCAGCTGCACAAGCAGCAATCTGTGAAACACAAAATGTTCCTGGTCCTGTAAATGTATGAATTTTGTAATCTCCAGAAGTAGTTCCACACGCTGGGGATCCACCTGTTGCTGCTATAAACTGAGGCCCTCCACCACCAGCTCCAAACCCTAAAACTTGATAGCCAAAACCTTTTGTTTTTTTTGATTGTATATTTCTTGAACTCTTACCTGTTGTACGTAAGTCGTTTATATTTTTCATACTGTAAACTCCTATCCGTCGTTAGCAGCGTCAGTTGTATAGAATAATTTAATACCCATTACTCGTGCATCACCAGTAAAGGTGTCACTACCGTCAGCTGCATCTCTATATAATTGAAAAAACGTATAGTCATCGTCAGCGGGAGATCCTGCGATTGTCATTGCAGAACTCACTGAAGTCATTTGCACATCTTCTACAGTTCCAATTCCAGCATCTGTGACTTCTTGAGCTGTTCCAAAAACTGCGTCAGCTGTGTCGCCTTCAGTGCAGGCTAGACCTTGAAGACCAAAAATACAGTTTCCTCCGTTGGTTGTTGAAGGACTCCAAAAAACTTGATATGTTACTGTACCTAAATTCCATGATTTAGGCATTGCAATAGAAAACTGTGCATATTCAGCTGTACTTGCATCAAAATCTAAAACTTTTAATTCAGGTCTAGTTGCTTGAGTTTCAACTGCTTGTGCGTCCGCTCCATTTGTTGTTGTTCCAAACATTGCTTGTGCTGGAACCCAAATAGTTTCTGTTCCTGCAATTTTAAGTGCAGCTGTAGTTCCACTACCATCTTTAGCTCGCGCTACTCCTGTTCCGTTTGGAACAATATCAATGTTTCCATTTGATGTAGAAACTATATCGTTTGAATTGACATCTAAATCTCCGCCTAGTTGTGGTGAAGTGTCTGCAACTACACTAGAAAGTAGACCTGTATTAATAATATCGGTTCCATTGTGATAACATAAATAAGTTGTACCCTCTGATAGAGCAAAACCTGTCGCCCCTGTTACTTTAAAAGTTAAAGTATCTCCAGAATGAGTTGTGTTATCAAAAACAATAAATGGTTTTAAAATAGACGCTGATCCTCCAGGAGATGATCCTGATCCCGCAGTTGCTGCAATATCTAGAACTCTAGTTCCTCCAAGAGTTCCTGTTAATTCGATAATAAATGCTCTACCATCATAAGTTCCGGTAGAGTTATCAGGTATAGTTAAAGTTCTATCCGATGTCATTGCGATAGAAATATAACCAAAAGTATCTCTAAGATAATTTAAATTTAGATTAGTATTGGTTCCCCATGTACCGGCGTTTTCGCCAGTGGTCATTAAATTGAAACCTAATGAATTATAATTCGATGCCATAATTTTCTCCTATGCTACATGATCTACATCTGTATATGATGTATTTCCAACCACGTCAACATTAGAATATGATGCTGATGTGTCGTGTGTTACAGAACTATACGATGTATTTCCACCAATATCAATATCTTTATATGCTATTGGTGAAACCAATCCTAAAGAGGATGTGGCAGCAATTCCTGTTAATCCCATTACTTGATCTGATGGTGTTATAGATCCAACTGAAGAAGTTGCAGAGATTCCTGTTAATCCCATTACTTGATCTGGTGGTGTTATAGATCCGACTGAAGAAGTTGCTGAAAGTCCGGTTGGCTGAACCAAAGGATTTGTTGTAATATTAGGACTTCCATCAGCAATAGAAAGAGAAATTCCCGTTAATTCAGATATTGTATTTGGAGTAACTGTAAGAGTTCCTACACTTGCTGCCGCTGAAATTCCAGTTAATCCCATTACATCTGCAGGAGTAATAGACCCTACTGAAGAAGCAGCAGAAATACCTGTTAACGTAGTTGTGTTATCTGATCTTCCAACTGGAGTACCCACAGAAGAAGCTAAAGAAATTCCTGTAAGCGGAACTCCTATTTCAATAACAGGTGTTCCAAGAGAAGTTGTAGCTGATAAACCTGTAAGAGAAACTGTTGCATCTGAGAGATCACCCCATTCATCTTCACCCCAGGATTTAGTACCCCAGCCTGTTGTTAATACTGTAGCTTCATTCCACTGAGCTTGACCCCAGGTTAATCGTCCCCATCCTGATGTTACGTCTGCCATAAGGAAGAACTCCTTACGCTAGTTGTATGATCGCTGTTGATGCAGCTGCTGCTGGAAATTCAATTGTGAATGTTCCACTAGTAACTGTTTTATCTCCACCAAAATTAATAGCAAGAATCGATCTATTAGTTGTGAATCCTGTAATAGCAGTTGTATTATAAAGTAATAATCCTCTCGCTGTAAAAGTGGCTGATGTCCAACTTGTATTAGAAAAATCACAAATCGCTGTATCACTATCTAAGGTAGGATCAATATTTGTTAAAGTATTTCCTCCACCTGTGTATCCTGAACCTGTTGTTGTAACTTCATAAGTATCTGTTGGGTCTGCCGATGCACTTGAGGGTGCAGTATAAACTGTTGTTGATTTACTTAATGATGCATCGTTTGCTGAATAAAGAGCACATTTAATAGTGTTTCCTGCGGGAGTACTTCCAGAGGCATTTAAACAATGTCCTCCTTGCAGAATTTCTTCTTTGAAGCTGTTACAAATTTCTGATGCTATTGCCATATTTATATCCTAATTATGGAGACGGGGACTTAACTGGTATTCTAACTGTTCCGTCAGTATAGTCGTCTCGTCTTCGTCTTCCAAGTTGCATTCCTGCAAACTGTTGTATAGCATTTTT
>Ga0209128_1002858_pt1 | contig 10926 bp, 8 predicted proteins | sample ETNvirnome_6_100_FD_184072 | JGI IMG/M metagenome (GOLD analysis project Ga0209128, IMG submission 184072) | Marine viral communities from the Pacific Ocean - ETNP_6_100 (SPAdes) (version 2) | ecosystem: Environmental > Aquatic > Marine > Oceanic | place: Pacific Ocean | collected 2013-06-19 | reverse complement strand
TGAGTACCTTGAAGACCTTGAAGACCTTGAAGACCCTGCAGACCTTGAAGTCCTTGAGTACCTTGAAGTCCTTGAGTACCTTGAATACCTTGAAGACCTTGAGTACCTTGAAGACCTTGAGTACCTTGAGTACCTTGAAAATTACTTAATGGTCCCTGAAGACCTTGAGTACCTTGAGTACCTTGAAAATTACTTAATGGTCCCTGAACACCTTGAAGTCCTTGAGTACCTTGAGTACCTTGAAGACCTTGAGTACCTTGAAAATTACTTAATGCACCTTGAACACCTTGACCCCCACCCATTCCAGCACCAGCATCAGTTCCATCTGGCCAATAAACTTTAACTCCACCATAAAATGTAGCTTTTTCATTAAAATAAGCCTTCTGCCCTATTATTTTTGAATTTTTAGGATCTGGTATATCTGACATCTATTATTTCTCCCCTGCTTTTTCTATTTCAGACCGTACTCTTGTCGATTCACTGTCAAGTGAATCATTATCTTCACCACCATCTGTAACAATATTTTTAATAGCTATAGCCGCAGTTAAAGGATCCTGCATTGCATGTATTGGAAATTCATTAGATAATATTTCATCAATAGGTAATCCTTTTGATAGATTTTTACTCGCTAATTTTTCTGCTCCCTGAACTATTGCACCAACACCACCACTTAATGCACCACTTGAAGCACCCATAGCAATATCAGTAGCAGTTCCTAAAACATTAGGAAGTGCTATAGGAACCATACCTTCACCAAGTAAAAAATCAACCCCAACAAAACTATTTTCAAAAACACGCATACCAAAATTATGCTTATCAGGAATTAAATCCCCCAGAAGTCCCTTTGCATCACATCTTGGTGCTTTTAATAATATTCTTTGTTTTGCATCTAAAGTTATATTTCTTCCTGCTTTTATATCAACATCTTCGTCTGCCTCAATAACAATATTTTTTGCTTTAATCTTTACAGCACCATTTCTCATTGCAGTGACTGTTACATCACCACTCATACCAACAATAGTTAAATCTACACCTTCAGAAGAATCCTTATTTCCAGCAACTATTTCTATATCTCTATCATTATAAACACTAAATCTACCTCCTTCAGTTAATCCAACTAAACATTGATGATTTTCATTAGTTACTCCATATACATTATAAACATCAGACCCATTTGAACCAATTTGTGGATTATTGGTATCAAATCTAACTTTAGGTCCTAGACTAACTACATTTCTTCCTTCCCAATTATATTCTTTTGACATATTATTCTATACAATCCTTTACAAATTTAGTATTCCTTAATTTTTGGAAATCTACTTTTCCATCACTCTGAATAAGTTCAATTGGAATTCTTTCTAATACTGGTCTAAGAATTGCACCAGAACCAGTACTAGTTCTTATAGTAATAACAGGTAATTCATCCACAATAATATAATTATTTAGTATCAATGTTGGAGAACTTATTGTTAATGGATCTATTGGATTTAATGGATCTATTGGAAGTTCTTCAGATAAAATATCTGAAGAAGAAGTAACTCTAACATCAATTATAGAACCATCATCATCAACAACTACTTCATAATTATTTCCAAAATCATCAATTGCATTATCAGTGGGAAGATAACCAATACCAGGATATTGAACAAATACATCAGAAACATAAGTAGGAAGATTTGAAGGATCTGTATCTGCATTAAATTGTGAAGTGTTTATATTAATAAATCCTACTGGATAATTTTCTCCAGAAGAAACTATATAAAAATTATCAACTTCACCTTTTTCATTAATATTACATCTTGCTACAGCACCATATCCCCTTTCACATTCATCTTCAATTTGAACAAATGGTGGATATTTGTAATTTTGACCTTTATTAATTACTTTTATACCAATAATACCTGCACTAATTTCAACTCCTTGATCATCTCTTTCAAAATTACCAAGTACAATTTCACCTGCAGCATCTTTACCCATACCACCAAATAATTTAACTTTTGGTAAAGATGAACAAGAAATAATAGGTCCAGTATAACATCCACTATCTGGATCTTTAGTTAAATCAGAGAAAATATCAAATCCTTCTTTAACACCACTAATACCACTTTTTATTTCATCAGACAAATTTTCTCTGGCAGCATTTGCCCTATTCATATTATCCAATATACCTTTAAAATCTAATAATTTATCTGCTATTTTATCTGGACCAATACCAATTCTCCATACATCAGTATTATCAAAGGATTTATTTTTATTTTGATTAATATCAAATAATCCACTTATACCTCTAATTGCAGCAACGCCACTTGTAAGAAAATCAATAACATTAAATCCAGCAGATAATATTTTACTTACACCACCCAAAACACCAGAAAGACCTCCACTTATCTTACGAATAATTTCACCAAAAACTGACGCTGTAAATTGAGTTGATAAACAAGATGATGGTCTTTTTACATTATTAACAACATCTGTTAGCATACTGTTAACAATTCCAAATAAATTATTAGATACTATTCCAGGTATTTTTGGTATAAAAGATTGTAATGCTTTAACAGGATTTACCATTGCTTTCTGTGCTGCAACTCCAGCAGCATGAGCAACCACAGGATTTCCAGTTGCAGCAAGAGTTGCAGCATAAACTGCATTATAAAGAGCTTTTAAACCTCCCTCAAGTATTGGTATTAATCCAGTATAAAGTGAATCAGTACATTGACCAATAACACCTTCAGCAATTCCCATGATCTTATCAACAGATCTACTAACTTCTGCTACTTTATTAAGAATTTTATTATAAGGATCATTAACTTTTTGTATTAAATTATAAACTTCTGCATCAATTCCTTTTGCACTGTTATCAGAACTTGAATCTCCAAGAACAATTTTTTTTCCTATAGCAGTACTATAACTTATTTCATCCTTATTTTCATTCTTCGTATTTAATTTATTAGTCGTATCTGTTGGAATTCTTCTAGGAGATTTTTGTGATGATGTACTATCTTCAGAATCTTCTGAAGGATATAATGTTCCATTTGGTCTTGTAATTCTATTTGTATAACCAGTAAATGGTGCAAATGGTGCCAAATACTCAGTAGAAGGAACTTCACCTGTTCTACCAAAACATCCTATAATAATTGGTATCTGACCATTATCACCATCAAGAAAAAATCCTAATACAGTATCACCAGGTCTTATTTTAGGATTAACTGCTAAATTAGCAGCACCACTACCAGATGTTGTCGGCAACATAACTTGTGCCCATGGCAAATCATCATTTGAAAGTTCACTAGGGTTTGCTGGATGATAACCTAAAATTCTTACTTTTAATCTATTGCCCCATCCTTCCCCATTTACTTGTCCTTTTTGAGAACCAATGGGTGGAACTTGACCAATCCACCATCTAAACCCATCTCTACCTAAAAAATTACTTTTGAGTATTGCTTCATCTAACATTTTTTTGACCGAAACTATCTCTGATTAATTTCAGAGAGGTATAAGAGTTTTTTGTATCAAAATGGTGACATAATTCCTTTATCATATATAGACCACTTGTCTCTTGATCAAATTCATTCTGATCAGAAGAACTTAATCTTGGGAAATTACATTCGATTAAATTACCAGCAGACAAATTAGTATTTAAAGGAACCATCATATTTAATTTTTGTGTCATCATAGTGTTATATCTCATTAAAGCTTGTGATTGATATTGAGCAGGATCTGAATTTTCTTCTACAGTAACATCCTGTTCCATTGTGCCAATATCCAATACTTGAGTAATTATTCTAGATGGCAAATCACCAAGTGTCTGATCAGAACCTTCACCCGTTTTTGGTAATTTAAATCTATCACCAAGAGTTTCAGTTTCTCCAATATAATCTGACTGTTTAAATACCCCTTGCTGTAAAGTTGTAAAGGAAAAATTTAATGGATTAAAATATATTCGTTGTGATGAATAAGTTCCCAATCTAACTTTTTCTAATAAATTTGAATTCCTATCAATATAATAATCAAGAATTTTAAAATCATTATTTACTTTACCACTATCATTAAAAGTTTCATTCTTCTCACTGTAAATATAAGACGCTTTTGGTTCCTGTTTATTCATTTCATCAATAGATCTAAATTGGAATCCATCTTTAGTTTGATAAAATAAAAATCCTGCTGTTGCACTCTTAGATACTGATGGAACACATTTAGATGCTAACCATGTTAAAACTGTAAATGGTTTTCTCATATTTCCAACAAAACCATAATTATTTGATGTCTTATCAATTACTCCTATTTTATTTGTTTGTAATACATCCTCTAAAATATTTTTTACAGAAATATCAATACTTTGTGATTTTTGATATTTTTTTGAAACTCTAGAGGTTTCATTTGAAATTGCTTCTTTTGAGACTAATTGTAATGTAAATGATTCGTTATTCTGTTCAGCAAGAACATCACTAACAGAAGAAACATAAAAATAATCTTCAATTCTTGATGCAAAATCTAAACTTATATTTGATGATGTATTTGCTTTTATTCTTATTGATAATCTCTCACCACCTCTTAATGGCAAACCATTATAAATTGACTGCATAACACCATCATTCTCAATACTTGCAGAAGTATCAATAACTTTAAGTCTTGCGGTAATTACAGGAGAAAAAATATCTTCAAAATACTCAAATGATAAAGCTCCTTGAGTCAAATCAACACTTCTAGATTGATCGTTAGATTCTAATATAAGTTCTTCGTATATTGATTTAGTAGTTGCATCCATTATACGTTAATTGTAACTAAGGTCGAATAACATTTTTTGTTTTATAAATTTATTTAACATAGTAAAAATATCAGAAGAACTGCCACTTTCAGTTGAAGATGATCTAGAAGAAACCTGTGGTGGTGATTGTTGTCCTCCTCCACCACTATCAATAATAATAGTTTCACCTTTTCTTTCTGAAATTACATTATTTGATTTCATACTAGAAGAAGATTGTGTCGAAGATATTTGTTTTCCACCAACAGATCTTGCCTCTTTTAAAGCATTACGATAATTGGAATTACCATATGCAGTCCAAGCACCATATCCTTGACCTAGTTGTTTATGTATATAATATGCTGCTTTAGCATTTACTAAAGGATCATATAATTCCTCATTTGAAGAAATTCCAAATTGTTTTCTTCTAATAGGACCATAAGGACCAGTCATATTAATTTGCCACAATCCATATGAAGTTTCTCCCTTATCACGATATACTCCAGATTTCATTGTACTATTATCACTTTCACCCCCTGATTCTGCTATTGCAATTGCTGCCATTTTAATAGATTCTTCTTCATTAAATCCCACACTTCTTGCCAATGAAATTAATTCTGGAATTGAAAGATTTTTACCCGAAGGTATTATTCGATTTTGTGGTTGAACATTTTCTTGATTATTATTTGGAACCCAATCAAGAAAATCCCACCATTGATTTTGAGATGTGCTTGATTCTGATATAGACGTAGTTTCTGTTGTTTGTTTTACTGCTTTTACATTTCCACCCTTAACTATTGCTCCAGAATCAATTAATCCTTTAGGATCCATTGTATTATCAACTATAGAACCGTTTTTAGAATAATTTACTGCATGGTCTAAATGTAAATGTGGTCCAGTAGATAATCCAGTATCTCCACTTTTTCCTATAACTTTTGCTGCACCATTTTCTCCTGTTCCGGCACCAACTTTCTCACCAACTTTAACATTTATACTACTCATATGAGCTAATTTAACATAAGTTCCATCATCCAACTGAATAACCACAAAATTACCATATCCCCCATTATTTTTTTCACGACTAGTATCATTACTATCCCCCATTATACCAACATCAACAACTACTCCATCTTTAATTAAAGTTATTGGAGTTCCTACTGGCATTGCATAATCTTCACCAGTATGTCCTCTTTGTTTACCATCTTTACTATGAATTCTTGACTTTCCCCTTGAACCAGCCATTCCTGGTACATATTCTCCATAATCTCTACCACCTGGATCAGTTATTTTTTCACCACCAGTAGAAGTATATTGTTGAGTTGAAGAACCCCCAGATACAGTTCCTCCACCAGATACAGTTCCCCCATCTGGGGATGGTTTTCCATCCTCAGGATCTTGTTGAGCAAAAGGATCTTTTAGTATAGAAAAAGTATCATCTACATCTTTTTTAAGATCATCAAATGATTTTACAAGATCTTGTGTAGCAGTTTCAACATCTCTAGATACATCAAAAAAATCAAAATTCATAAAATTACTACTATATGCTTTCAAAACACTACCAAAATCTTTAAACGCAATCCAAATTTTATTTGGCATATCAAGTAATATATTTCTAACTTTCGTAATATTAGATATCAAATTATCACCCTTTTCCATCCATATTGGCAAATTTTCAATTATCCATCCTAAAGTAGTCCAACCAAGAAATCCCAAAATTCTATCAAGAAAACTTCCCCCAGCACTTGATAAAACTTTAGATCCTGGAATCATTGAATTTGTTTTAATTGTAGATGCTTCTATCTCTGCTTCTCTTGCTTCTCTTTCTCTTTGTTCTTCTCTTCTAAACTTAAAAATACTAGTTTTTTTTGCAATTTCAGTTTTTCTTTCTGTATTATCACCTATTAATTTTGAAATTGATTCAACAGATTTTTGTGTAGTAGAAGCACTTTGCTCTATATCAAAAAGAGTATTTTTTATATTTAAAATACTTGAATTTTGTGGAATGATCGATACTGAACTTGCCATTTTATGCTACCACATTATAAGAATGTAATGCATATAATGTATAGAAATTTTCAGGATTTGATGACTTAATAAGAGGAACCCCAGTAATACTCTTACCAACATTAGGATTTAAATTAGTAGATTGTTGTCTCTGTGTCTGATTATTTGTTTGAATTATCGTTGGTTTTGGATCTGATAATTTACTTATTTTTATATCTTTTGGTGGTGGAGATTCGATAACAGCAGGTACAGAAACATCCTGAGATATTTCTGGCGTATCAAAAATAGGTAGATTGAGAGTAGAATTGCCACCAGATGTACTCCCAGTACTCTCATTCAAACCTTCATTTTTTTGAGGAGGAGGAGTCTCATTACTCTTATTCAAACCTTCATTTTTTTGAGGAGGAGGAGTCTCATTACTCTTATTCAAACCTTCATTTTTTTGAGGAGGAGGAGTCTCATTTTTTAATACCAATTCTTGGGGTTCAACCTCAGAAGTACCCTTAGAAGTATTATTAGAAGGTTTAGGTTTTTGAATTATATTTGACTGTGGTATTACATTATTATTGGCACTGGTACTGAGTGTAGATTTATGTTCAGGTTCAGGTTCAGTTACATCACTCTCTGTTTGTAAAGATTCATTATTAGTATTTGCAGGAACATTCCCAGATTCCTCATCACTAGATTTAGAATTAGGAACCAAATCAAGAAAATCCCACCATTGATTTGGATCTTCACTTTCATCTTTTGGTCCCATCACTTTATCCCATAAAGTCGAAAGCCTATAATCTGAATCTTTATTTTCAGGAATAAGTCCTGTACCAAATATATCTAATAACTGTTCAGCAGTATAGATAGTGCCTAAAACCGCTCCTGTTTTTCCCTTTAATACTATTGCACTAGCACCTAGACCTGCTTCAACCCAATTTCCTTCCCATGCCTCCATAAAAGAGCCTAAAGCTGTTAAAAACCCACCAAAACCACCACCTCTACCTTTTGGTTTTCCACCTGGTGGTTTTCCACCTGGTGGTTTTCCTGGTGGTGGTTTTACTTTACCTAAATTAATTGTTCCTTTGATTAATTCTTTTAATCCGTTAAATGGTTTTACAACTAATATATCAAAAATAAATTTTGCAAGTCCCTTTATAGAATTAGATATTAAACCTAATCCGTTTTTAAACAATAAAAGAGCATTTGTAGCATTTCTAATACCTCTTAATATCTCAATTTTTATTTTTTCTACCAAATCAATATTTTTTTTCCCATCTGCTTCAATTAATTTCCCATATCTATCAATCATCCATCCACCAAAAAGATATAATAATGATTGTCCAATCCTATCAAATAATCCTCTTACGTTTGATGATAATGGAACAGAAGCAGCAGTAAAAGCTCTACTTATTTTTTGCTCTACAATTTTCTCTTTTCCTTCTCTAATTCCCTGTTCTGCAAGTATTTTTTCTTTATTTTGTTCTTGATAAAGTATCCTTTGATCATTTGCAATATCATTCTGTAAAAGTGTAGAAATATTAACTAATCCAGTATTTAATTTTGAAATTTGTTGCCTTATAACATTAAACCCTGTCTGAAGACCTAATAAACTTTGTTGATTCTGTAATGTTACTTCTAAGGTCTTTATATCAGATTCACTTACAGTAGGTTGTGCTACTACTTGTCCAGAATTAACACTTTGAATACCACTAACAACTCCACCGCCAGCAATATTTTGTCTTGACTGCTGTGAAAGTGGTGAATTTGTAAGTGGTGTTACATTAGGTTCCATTATTGTTCTTTAAGTTTTCTTCTTCAATATATTGTTGGAGAAGAGAAACATATACTTCTCTTTCCCAAGGTATCATATTTTCTAGTTCTGTTAAAGAATATTTATGATGCTGAATCAAAGCAAAATTCATCTTATAATATGACGCAAGACTTTCATGCGTCATTGCTAAGCGAAAAAAGATGAAAGGCCCTCCATTACTATCTCACTTTCAACGCCAGTATTAGGATTTTTAACTGCAATAATATGCTTTAATTTTGGCATTGTTTCAAAAAACTTTTCAATTTTCTTAAATTGTTTTGAACTTAATTGTTCAATAAACTCTTTAAGTTCTTTCTTAGTACAATCTTTTGTAGACCAAGATTCTTCTTCATTATAAACTTGCTCCACACAAGAACAAATAATATCAAACGTATCATCAACACTCACATTAGTAGTTTTTATAAAATTATTTTTAATAAATTCATTCATTGAAGGATATCTCATTCTTATACTAAAATCATCATCTAATTGGATATCTCTACTATGATCCTCATTTTGTTGAATATTAATATCATCTAAACTAATACTCATAGGAACTTTTGTTTTTCCATCATCTGGACATGTAATCAAAACATCAGCATTTTCTCCAACAGATTTTCCTCTAATATTAAGAAAAAGATATTCGATATCAAATGTCGCTAAATTTTCTACTTTTACACCTCTTGTAATAATACAATTAGAAATAACATCTTTAACAGCATTAGAAATTTGTTTTGGATCTTCACTTTCCATTGCAATAATTAAAATCTTTTCTTCTTTTACAAGAAAAGGTCTGTATTTAATTTTCTTTTTTAATGAAGGAATTTCCAATTCATAAGTTGGAGTAGATACTTTTGGTAAAGGCATAATAAACTTTTAAGTGTGATTATTTATGGTCTATTTAATAAAATTTGTTAATGAATTTATCAGATTTGGAATATCATTTTCAGAGTCTCCTCTAAAATATGAGATACTTGTTGCTTTTCCTGCAATATATCGATCATATTCAAAGGTTGCAGCAACTTTTAATACATCAGAACCACCATAAGAAACAGGAATAGACGAAATTGATTGTGGGAACATACCTCTAAAAGTATATTCAATATCTCTTTTATAATCCCTATCAAATTTTATGATTTTAGTTTCAGTTGATTTATAATCATCAGGATATTGCATCCTAATATGATAATTATTATTGAACTTACTTATGTAATCATATTCATCAGAACCACTAGAAATATAATCCATCCAATGTTCTAATACCTTTATTGTATCATATTTTTTATCAACATAAAATTCCATTGTAATATTAGTATACATCCTAGTATGCGCAATTTTTTCACGAATACCAATATATGGACTTACTTCTGAAGTTGCATAAGCAGATGTAGGTAATGTTGTGGAAAAACAAAGTAACCCAAATTCACCTGTACAATAAATAGGCGAAACACCTTTTTTAAATAAGTATTTAACTACTTTAGGTGGAACCTGAAATCTAACTTCATAATGAGAAGATTGTGCAAGATTACCAAATAAAGTTTTTGCCGTATGTGGCTGTATTGGAAAAGGCACTCTAAATACCCATGACTACTCTTTTTATTATAAGTATTTAGATGGAAAATAAAAAAAACATCTTCAGATTTAAGAAGAGAAGAAAGTGAAAGAAAAAGAAGAGAAGGTATTCAGTACTATTAAAACTATAACAAATTACTAAAATGAACTATAAAACTGCCGGTGTAGACATTGAGGCAGGAAATGCTTTTGTAGAAAAGATTAAAAAGATTGTTCCTACTATTGGTGGGTTCAATGGAATGATGAAAGTTCCTGCTGGATATGAAAATCCAGTATTGGTTTCTGGTACTGACGGAGTAGGAACCAAATTGAATGTAGCAGGTGTTGCTAATACTCATAACTCACATAAAGGTGTAGGTATTGACCTTGTTGCAATGTGTGTTAATGATGTGATTACTTGTGGTGCTAAACCATTATACTTCCTTGATTATATTGCAACAGGAAAGTTAGATTCATTAGTATTGGAAGCAGTAATAGAAGGTATTTTAGAAGGATGTAATCAGTCTGGTATGGATCTTCTAGGTGGAGAGACTGCAGAGATGCCAAGAATGTATGATGATGGTAAGTATGATCTTGCAGGATTCTGTACTGGTATTGTAGAAGAGTTTGATGTAGTTGATGGAAGACTTATCAAACCTGGTGATAAGGTTATTGGTATTGAAAGCAGTGGTCTTCATAGTAATGGATTTAGTTTAATTAATAAACTAATGCTTATGTGGGATAGGCGTGATGGTATTGATGAATATAAAGACTTCTTTGATTTGCATCCAATAGAAGAAGTTCTTACACCAACCACAATCTATGCTCC
>Ga0209128_1002848_pt1 | contig 10945 bp, 11 predicted proteins | sample ETNvirnome_6_100_FD_184072 | JGI IMG/M metagenome (GOLD analysis project Ga0209128, IMG submission 184072) | Marine viral communities from the Pacific Ocean - ETNP_6_100 (SPAdes) (version 2) | ecosystem: Environmental > Aquatic > Marine > Oceanic | place: Pacific Ocean | collected 2013-06-19 | reverse complement strand
CGATCCGGCATCATGTACTGAACCATTGCGGTTGTCAGCTTCGCCCAGACCGGTTGCGGCTGACACCGAACATGCGGATTTGGTTCGGTTTCCTCTTCCCAAAACATCCAGACACGATTATTCATGCGAGTCCCTTGATCATTTCGATGGTGGGTCTTGTATCGTACTCGCCGCCCATTGCCTCGGGGTACTGCGGCGGTTCGGCCAGGTCCACGGGAACCTTTTTCGTTTCCCGGATGTCGAACGGCATGCCGATCACCAGCCCCTTGAAACCCAGTGCTTCGGCGTACGAGGCGACACCCACATCCAAACCTAACTGGCCTCCGGCACCGGTCAGAATGTTGTACTTGCTGATGTAGTTGCGCCACTTGGAAATCGTCAGGCCGAAGTGCCGGTTCAGATTCACGCCGCTCAGTTTCGTGTACTTGGCCGGGTGACCTTCCTTCTGCAACTGCAATGTCCGTTCGCCCTGGTGCGGAACGTAGGGATCGCGGAAAAGGTACCCGCTGACGACGTACGCGCAGAGGGACAGGCAGGGACGGTCACCGATGTAGTTCATCACCGCGCTGCCGCGGTTCGCCAGATCCTCGACCAGCATGCCCACGGTGATCGGCACCCACCAGCGGTATCCGAACTGCTCTTCGTAGAACACGAACTGCTTGGCGGATGCGGCGGATCCGGACCACTCGCCGCGGCTGGTACCCAGTGCGATGTCCTCGGTAATCGCCATCGCATCGTTCAGCTTGCGCTTGCCGATCTCGGTGGTGGGGTTCAGGGTGATCCCCAGAACGAACCCGATGCGGTGGGCCAGACATTCATCCGCGACATCCTGGACCCAGCCGTCCGGGTTGTGATCGATCATGTACAGGTGATCGCCGCCCTGATCGTAAATCGAGCGGATGTACTGGGTCATAACCTCATCGCTGCGCCGGACCTCGTCACACAACGCACCGATGATCTTCATGTCCAGCATTCCATTGCCCGGTCGATATCCGCCCGAATCGGGGTCGCCTTTGCCATCACGCGATCAATGTCAGCGAATGAGATTTCATCCTTGAAGGAAACCTCGTTGCCCTGTTCCTTCCACTGCTCGTACGTCATGTCGAAAGCGTCCATGTCGTGCAGGCGGTTCTGCGGGATGTACCACGCCGGTCGCTGCGCGGCCTGCCCGAACGTCTTGAGTGATCCGACGCGCTCCCGCTGCTCACCGAAGATCCACCCGTGGATGATGAACTCGCATCCCTGCGTGGTGACCAGCACGAACTTGCGCTTGGGATCGATATCACCCTGGTGGATGTACAGTTCGTAGTTGTGCCGGCGGCGCGTCTTGACATCCACGTTGATCTCGGGGAAGTCAGCAATGCCGATGGCGCCGACCGATTCGTTCCACTCGATCTCCCTGTAACGGGCGAACGCCGCCTCGCCCTGCGCGCCGCGGATGTTCTCGTCCCAGAGGATACCGGACGAGTGATCGCGGTGCCGGTAGCGTTGTTCGTGGGAATCGATGACGCGGCTGACGCCGACGTTGGCGGCGTTATGCATGTCACGCCACGGCAGATTAACTTTCGGTTTTTGCTTCTGTTCCAATGACTTGCTCCTGCGAGGAGGGGTTTCGGGCCTGACAGATCATATCCCACAAGACGTCGTAACGCGAGGCGTCAGCCGGTTTAAGCCGGTACGGGATCTGCCGCCGGAACAGGTGCGTCAGGAATCGCAGCACCAGGTCGTGATCCACTTCGTGATCCAGGATGCCTTCGAGCGGCCCGTCCTCGAGCATCACGCCGTTACCTGAGAACAGTCCTTCACCGATGGCGTACGTCGGATTGAAGAACGTCAGGGACTCGATCAGCACGGTCGAGTTGATGCCGACCACCGCTGACGCCCTGGCAAGCCACTGGTAGCTGGATCCGCTGGCCTTTTGGATGATGCCGCAGCTGCCGTGCCGCTTCACCGCCGGGTGAGCCCGGAGCATCTTCACCTGGTCCTGCTGCCGGCGGGGATGGACCTTGAAGACGATCCGGCGCGTGGGGAAAGCCTCGCAGACGTCGTTCACCAGCTTCGGGATCCGCCGGTCCCACGGGGTGTCCTCCATCCTCGAGAAGTACAGCAGTTGCGTGTCCTTCTCGACCTGCAGGGGAACGAAGATGTGATCTTCGCCGCGGGGATTGACCGTCGCCTTCTCCCACATGTGCAGGTCTTTCACGCGCTTGGCAACCATCTCGGGATCGCAGGGACTGTCAATATCGACCGCATCGCGAATACTACTGAGCGCGTTGGGCCCGTGCGGATCGATGTAGCACCCGCTGGACTGGGTCAGCCACCCGTTCTCCACGAAAAAGACATTGCGAAACCCCGCCAGGCATGCGTAAACATCGGGAGGTCGAACGGTCCCCCAGATCAGGTGGACCTTGCCGTCGTCCTCCCTGATCCCGTCGATGTCGTACGGTCCCTGCTCGACCGTCGCGCCGTGTTCCCGCACGGCGTCGAGGATCTGGTGGATCACCTCGACCATCCCGTGGACTCGAAGCACTAGATGACCCAGCCATACAGCACGCTGTTGCTGACCACGCCGCTGCCGCCGCCGGCCAGGGCGACGATGTTGCCGACCACCACTTCCTTGCACCCGTCCAGGTCGATGGCGTGGGCGTTGAGGTTCGCGTCGGTGTACTTGAGCGTACCGTCCTCGGCGTCCTCGGTGGTGTCGGTCACGATGGTGATCGTGGTCTGCTCGTCGTTGTTCTTCAGGCGGCGCCACGGGTCGTCGTCGTCGGCGCGACCGAACACCTGGCACTGCATGTCGGTGATGCCGGTCAGCCCGTCGTCGTACCCCAGCATCAGGCGAAGGATCGTGCCGACGTCCGCGATCAGCGGTTGCCTCGTCGCGGCGGTGATCTGCGTCGTGGGATTGGTGATCCGCGTGGCGTTGTCCTGCACGGCGGGGCCGCCGGCGGTCTGCAACTCGAACAGCTTGCAGCTGAGTCCCACGGGACGGGAAATGCCGCCCGCCTCGAGTTGGGCGTACGCGCTTGCGATGATGTCGTTGCCAAGGACCATGTCTATTCTCCGATGGTTGCCAGTGGGTCTGTCCTCTGATTCTGATAGTCCACGGTCTGCTGGTCAAGTGCGTGGAGCAGATCGATCTGCATCGGCATGCTCGCGAGGATCCGCAGAACCAGGTTCCGCTCGCCCTCGCGAAACTCCACGGGCTTGTCGTCGCCGTGAACCACGCTCGACTCGAACATGTGCCCCATCGCCATGATGTCCCGCAGCACGCGCTGGCCGGGATCCGTACCGAAAACGTACTCGTAATCCTTCAACCGGTTCTGCGCGGCCTCGTTCGGGTCCATCTCAGACCGCCCCCACTTCGCTGACGTCCTTGATCGCGCTGGCCCCCTGCGCCGCGGCCCCGGCGACCGTCGCGGCGATCTCGGCCTGGGCGGCGGCGTTGGCCTGCTCCTGCTCCTGCTGTCTCAGCTGGGCAACGTCCTCCTCGGGACGCATCACCTGCGGGGTGATGTTGTGGATCGAGTGCAGCCACCTGACCGAAGCGTCGGTGTCGAGGTTCTGCATCGCGCCCGGATCCGCCTGGATCAGCGGCGTGGCCGCGCCAAGGAACGCCAGGAAGTTCTGCGACTCGCTCGCCTTCTGACTCAGGGCCAGCGGGGACACGTAGTCGATCTTGACCGTCTGGGCGCCCAGCGACTCGGGTACGGGCAGGAACTCGCCCCGCGCCGCCATCACCCTGAACGTCCTCTCGATAATGGGACTGAGCAACTCGGCGTACAACCGGGACAGCACCGGGCTCATGGTCTGCAGTTTCTGCCTGACCCGCTCGAGAACCTCCGTCGCGGTCATCCGGTCGTTCTCCGGAAGATTCATCGCATCGACGAAAAACGCGCGATCGATGGTTTCGGCGCGCTGGGCGATCAGGTCGGTGCCGATGTCCGTTCGCACACCCGTCACCAGCGGCTGGGGCAGTTCGCCCGTGCCGCTGCGGTAGTAGTTGATCGACCGGGGCGCCGTCCGGAACGGACCCTCGAAACCGTTACTCGGCACCATCAGGGGCGGCGACACGGCGATCTCGCCCGCTTCCAGCACCGTGCGACTCATCGCGTTGATCACCTTGATATCCGGCAGGGCATCCATCGCCGGCGACCGTCCGTAGTCCTCGCCGGGGGCCTTGCTCCACCGCGCCACCAGGTACGGGTTCTCGTGGAACCCGCCCTCGGCCACCTTGTGCTTCGAATCCTCCTCGACGTACACGCTCGCCCACGGCATGTTCTGCGAATCGATCTTCTGGGGATCGAACTCGCCCCGCTCGAGGATCGCATGCACCAGCTTGATCCGCTCGTCAGCCTTCTTCTCGTCCGCGGCGATCTTCCGCACCTTGTCGGACGGGTTCCAGCCCGGTTGCTCGAGCATCTCCCGCGCCCGCATGTCGAAGTGCCGGTACGACTGCACCACCCGGTCGCGGTCGTCCGTCGCGATGTAAAGGTTGTTCAAGGGCCGGGCCTGGAACGTCAGTTCCATATCGTCCCTGATCGCCATTATCCCCGTGCCGAACGCGCCGAGATCCAGGTAAACCTCATGCACCGCCGTCGCGAATCCGCTGGCCGGCGAGTTGAACAGACCCAGCATCCGGTCCGTCGCGTCCTCAAGCCACACCTGGACCGCCCGGTTCTTCATCAAACCGACGTCCTCGGCGCGCAGCGAAAACCACTTGATCGCCGGGTTCGTCAGCAACGAATGCAACATCGACGCCAACCGAACCAACGCAATCGGCGCCGTCGAATCGAAGATCTGATTGCCGCGCCTCGTCCCCGGTTCCCTGGCGTTGTTGAACCCCCGCGTCGGCAGGACAAGCCGCGCGACTTCATCCCAGTGATGCTCCCAGTTCCGACGCTCGCTCACCACCCGGTTGAACCGCGAAATGATTTTTTTCGGGTCTGCAGGCATAACAACCTCCATGTCGCCAAGAAGTTACGCGCCCAGCAGCGTCTTGGTCCCCAGCGAGTCGTCGCTCTGGGACGCGCCAAGACCGCTGGTCAGGATCGTGTTGCCCCGCCCGAACGCCATTGAACGCCTTGTCCGCTGCAGCCGCACCGCCTCCAGGGCATCCTCCTCGGAACGGTCCGGTGAAACCACCCTCGCGCTCTTGGGGCCGCCCCCGCCGAATACACCACTCATGGCTTATCCTCTCGAAAATGAAGACAGCGGATCGTAGTTCTCATCCGCAGAACTCGCCGGCATTACCGGTCTGCGATCACTGTCCGCGAACCTGATCATCATCACACCATACTGACTTGCACTCATCAAGTCATCCCTTTCAGCCACGATCTGACCATCTTTCCGATGGTACATCCGCTTCTCCTCCAGCCACTGCTCGAGGTGACGGAACACCTTGAACCGCCCCGTACGCATCCGCTCGAGGATGTCCATCACCGCCGGTTCGCGAGGCTGACCGCCCCCCGTCTTGTTCTCGTAACGGGCACTCATCCCCAACGTGTTCACATCGTGAGCCCGGTACTGCTCGACCAGGACCGTCCCTGATCCCTTGTCCCTGATGTGCCCGTCGTGAGGCCACGCTACCGGGATCTGCTCGCCCCTGGCCTTTAACGCCGCCGCGTGGTACGCCGGCGTCTGACCCTTCACCCTCCACGCATCCGTCACGAAAACAATGTCCATGTCAGCGTCGTACGCCAACCAGACCGCAGCGAAATTATGACCGATCCCGAAGTCGATCCCGCAGATCCGGCGGAAGTGATCGGGAACCTTGAACTGCTCACAAATAATCTGCTCGTCCGGAACCGGGTACACCGCGCCCTCACCCATCATCGGAATGCCGCGGGCCCGCGTATCACGCTCATGCTCCGGGTAACTCGACAACAACCGCGCACGGTCAGCCTCCCCCAGGTGAGGCGCCTGAGTCCACGTAGCGTTCGTCAAGTGAATCCCCGCCCCGCCGTCCATGAAGTGAACCACCACATCAGACGGCCCCTTCAGCGGCGTGAACGTCAACATCACCATCCCGCCGGCATCCAACGTCCTGGTCAATCCCTCCGTGTAAATGTCCTGCGGAGGCTCCTCGTCAAACCAGACCAGGTGCTGACTGGTCCCCTGCCAACGGGCACGGCCCTGCTCGTACGTCTTGAACCCCAACAAACTCCACCCCCCGCTGGCATGCTTCACCCGAACCGTGTCCGCAACATTGCTGATCCCCGCCTGACGCCAACTGGGATCCTTCGGATGGATCATCCTCTTGGGAATCCAACCCGTCCCCACCGGATCACCCAACAACGCATTCTGAACAATGTCTCGACTCGCCTCGTTCGTTTCACTCCCCACCCAACACCGTACCGGCCTCGTAAACCGCCGTCCCTCCCACCAGTCCGGATACCAACCCGTCAGGTGTAACCCCACCTCCGCACTCGCCGTTCTCGTCTTACCCACACGGTTCGCGGCCACCATGCACCGCTCCACATGGTCCCTGCCCGCTGCGTGGTATTCCGCCTGCCAGTCGTATGGTCCCAGATCCCCGCCGTCGCGATGAAGCATCGCGTACTCACGCATCAAACGGTCGGACTTTCGAATCTCATCCAACCGCTCAAGCAACGTCTGCGCTTCGGATAACGCGCGACTCATAGCTACAGCATAACACCCAAACCCACAATGACCCACCTGGCCCCACAAGGATTGGCCCGGCCCGCACCAGGCACCGCTCCAGTACAGGACAGGCCGGTCCACAACCAGGGCATAAGGCCGGTTGGAACAAGAACCGAACATGGTCGTTCAGGATTTTTTCAGTGTGGGCATATCTTTCATCGCCGGCGATGAAAGATGGGGGTCCCCCCCGCCCCCGCCCGGCGCCGTGGCGGTTCGCGAGCGATCCAGGCCGGCACGGTTCCTGGAGCCGGTACAGCACCTGACAACGGACACTCAGGTCCGATTTCCGTAACATTTACCTAACGGCCCCTAACATGTCCAGCCCCCCCCATGGCCATGGCATCGGCGGTACATTTACCTAACGTGCAATCCGATCAAAAACCGATAAGATGTAGTAATGTCTGGGAAGACTGCGCATCAGATCGGAGTAAACATGTCAAAGCGCAGTCTTGACATATTCCAAGGCAGGCCAGTTCTTTCTACGTTCGGCAAGGGTATACCGTCTTCGCGTTCACTTAACTACGGTACGTCTGGCGGTCCGAATTGTGCGAGCGCATGCCCGCACTTCAGGACCGACTGCTATGCAATCCGAGTTGAAAAGTTCCGCGCGAAAACGTTATTGCCCAAGCTACAGCGTCACGAGACTATCCCTGCCCATGCCTTAACCGAACAAGCGTTTACCGAAGTGTTACTTGGGTTGATCGGTCGCTATCCACTCGACTGGTTCCGATTCTCTTCGGCTGGTTCGGTTCCGAACCGTATCGGTAAAAAGTTCGCCAAGTCCTTAGACAAGCTACTTGACGCCTTACGCGCGGGGAAAGTCCCAGTACACTTCCCAGTCGAGACGAAGGCTAAGGCGGATCGATACCGCGCGCGCTTCGGCCACTTGGCGACCATCCGCGAATCGGCCACAAGCGTGCGTCGATTCCTCAAGGCGGATGATGCGGTTTCCATCGTAGCAGGGAGGCGCGACATGTCGCGCGCGCTTCGCCTAATGTACTCCCGCGACCTTGCTAGGGAACGGACCGCGCAATCGGGAAGACGCTGCATTGTCTGCCCGGCGGTGGCGGTCCACTTTGCGGGCAAGTCTTCGGCCAAGGCGAAGTGCGGAATCTGTACCGCATGCGCCAAGGACGATACAGACATTGTCTATCCTCGTCACTAGTCCTTTTCACTAGTCCTTAGCAGTCTTCCCAGACACTTACCCTGCCGATTGGCAGGGTATTTTTTTGCGCTGAAAATTCGCGCCACTGCCCCCCAGGCGGGCGCCTATAAATTTTTCTGGCACTTCCCGGCACTGGTGCTGGCACTGGGCTGGACATGTGCTGGCACTGGTGCTGGCACTGGGCTGGACATGTGCTGGCACTGGTGCTGGCACTGGGCTGGCACTGGTGCTGGCACTGGTGCTGGCACTGGTGCTGGCACTGGTGCTGGCACTGGTGCTGGCACTGGGCTGGGAATGTGCTGGGAATGTGCTGGCACTGGCACTGGTGCTGCTGGCACTGGTGCTGGCACTGGGCTGGGAATGTGCTGGGAATGTGCTGGGAATGTGCTGGACATGTGCTGGCACTGATCAAAATCTGGACATGTGCTGGCATGATCCGATACCCTAACATGCATGGAGCGAGACAAGGCATGCGCTGGACCTGAAACGGCGGCGGGCGAGGCAAGTGGCGTTCAATATGTCCCCGCCCACCCGCTGAAACCTGAACAGATACCGACCTCGTCTGGGCGCGTGCGCATGCCCAGATTGAGGCACGATCACATTTCGGTGCAGGTTGGTTTCGCCCTCGACTTGGTGATGACTGGTCTACCAGTCCCAGCCGTGCGCAAGTGGCATCCTGTTTTGTACGAGATTGCGCGGTTGTTTCAGCGCGATGCTCTTCAGTTGATTGCTGGCATCTCTTGTACTGAGCGTCACGGTGAATCAATCAAGAGCGCGCGGAGGAATCTATTGTTGTTCTCTGAGTCTACGGGATTCTCTTCTATTGCTATCGCGCGCCGCATCATCGATCCCGTCTGGGTGATCCGTCCCGGCGGCTTGCAGGGCCTGCCCATTGAGGCGGGATACGAGTTGGGCATGGCCGTGCCGATTCCGCCTCCCGACTGGCATAACCGCTGATTTTAGCTGCAGTTGCGCGTGATCCACCCCGCCTGGGCGGCACTGAATCCGGCCCATCTATATATGTTCGGTTGATCACCGGTCTATGTTCGGTTAAACTTCGGGCGACGATCAGTCGCGTTGACTTGGTCGCGATCAATCACCCCCTCTGAAAAGGAGCGCATTCATGTCTGGGAAAGACCTATTGGAACTGGCCGAAGGTGACCAAGTCATCTTCACTCAAGAGATGTTCTGGCCCATCACCAACTCGGAGATGGGCATCGATGCGGGCAGTCGCGCGACGGTTGCCAGTGTCGAAGGTGACGGTGAGGGCTACGTGGAACGCTACCACTTGTTCCTTCACGATCAGCGCGACGAACTGCGTGAGTGGGGCAACGTGCTGCAGATCGACCGCGATCATTCGAACGGCGCGGTGCTTCAGGCGTACGTTGCCGACTTCCTTCGCAAGGCAACGCTGGCCGAGCGCACCGTGATCACCGACACGTTCGTTAGCGTTCATGACAAGGCCCGCATCAAGCAACTCTGGTTGCTTGCGGCAATCGAGCGCGGGACCGTCAAGATGTTCCCGGCGGGCGGCGGGCGCGAACAGAAGGGCGACTGGGAAATGTTCCAGCGTGACTTCCGACCCGCACTGCCCAAGGAGATCGATCCCGATGCCTACCCGTGCTACTTCAGCGCGGACTGGTTGACCATCGTCGTGCAGGGCTGGTCATACGGCACGCGCTGGAACGGCTGGGCCTGCCCGTGGATCAACCGCGATGCGCTGGACGCCGTGATCGCGAACATGGGACCGCAGGACGGCGAAGACACCAACCGTGACTACTGGCAGATCAAGTGGGACGGCGACGATCTGCTCTACACCATCAAGGACCGCATCGACGAGTACGAGCAGGAACTGGGTACGGCGTACGGGACGAGCGACGAGAACGGCGACAACAACGCCGCCATCGAAGAGTGCAAGCGCAACTACCCCGATGAGGGCTGGACGCGCTGCAAGCCGAAGATCATCAACGATGAGAAGTGCTGGGCCTTCGGCGGTCACGACTTGACTTGGGACGAGTTCAGCGTAGAGGAACTGTCGCAGGGTGACTGGTCCGATCATGTCATCGACTGGCGTCCGAACGACTGGTTGCGCGGAGTCGCGCTGCCCGTCGTTGCCGATGACATTGACGAAACGCGCGACATGGCTGACGAGGTCTGGACCGCATCGTGGAAGCGACTGGCGGTCGCGTTCGTCACGGTTGTGCGTGAGTGGATGGACGAGGAGTACGGCCAGTACGCCGACCTGTTCATTGCTGAGATCGTGCGGCGCAACCGGACCCGCAAGACGGGCATCTGCCATACGCACGATTTCATCGACTCCAACATGGCGATGAACGATGCGTTCAAGAAGACGTTCGGTTGCAACTGGGACTTGCACTCCGACACGCAGAACGACGTTGTCAATACCGCATGGGAAGTCGCGATGGGCAACGACTTCAAGCCCGTCGCCGCCGAGCATGATCAGTACACGATGCTCGTTCGCCTCTGGGAAGAGCGGTTGCAGGACTGGACGATGGACCGGTTCCGCGAGGTCGATCTGACGCTCGATCCGATGCTCGTCGAGCAGTACATCTATTGCAACGGCAACCCGCATCCCGGCATGGCCGACTTCATGGCTGACTCGATGATCAAGGCCGCGCTGTCCAAGCAGGGAATCAAGTAGGTCGAATCCCCGATACCGCACCCGATGAGGAACGGGTGCGGATTCGGCAATTCCGCCGGAACGAAATGAGGTACGAGATGTTGATCGAACTGAGGAATGTGAAACATGCAGCGTTCTTGTCGCAGGAAACCGAGGCGTTCGTCGCAACGGTTTACATCAACGGCAAGAAGGCTGGGTACGTCGAGAACGACGGACATGGCGGTGAGAACCTGATCACGTTTCTGGATCGCGATCTGGAGTTGCAGATGTACGAGTGGATCAAGGCGCAGCCGCGCACCGAGCCGAGCGAACTGTTCCCCGATGGCATGGACTTGATCACTACCGCCGATATGTACTTCAGCGATCTGCTGGAGAAGCATCTGGAACTGAAGCAGATGAAGGGCTGGTTGCGCACCCGCCTGCTGGTCAAGGCCGATGACACTCCCGATGGGGAATGGTTGACATACAAGCCGAAC
>Ga0209128_1002847_pt1 | contig 10951 bp, 6 predicted proteins | sample ETNvirnome_6_100_FD_184072 | JGI IMG/M metagenome (GOLD analysis project Ga0209128, IMG submission 184072) | Marine viral communities from the Pacific Ocean - ETNP_6_100 (SPAdes) (version 2) | ecosystem: Environmental > Aquatic > Marine > Oceanic | place: Pacific Ocean | collected 2013-06-19 | reverse complement strand
CATCCGCAGGCTTTAATAGGATCTACTAATCTTCAACGACAATGGGAAAGATATGTAAACAGCAATCTTAGAAAAAGTTCTATTCTTGATAATAAAATTAAAGGTGATAGAGATAAGTACCTAGATATACAACTGAATATTACTGCTTATGAAGGTCAAATTGCAGAGCTTGAACGTAATTTAAGCCGCTGGAGTAAGTTTGTAAATGAAGAAGGCCAAGCTGTTGAATTATCTCTTTATGATGATACTTCTGATTTTGATGATGTTTTAGAAATAGATATGGGTCGAGCCCAGCCGATGCGTCTTACGACTAAAGTTGCTCAACAGTGGTATTTGAGATTTAGCGCCATTACATTGAGCGGTGCTGGCGATGTTAGAAATTATGGCCCTCGACCAGGCGGCACTAAATATTTTAGACCGTCGAAGTTTAGAAGTTGGCAACTCGATGCCGGCAAGGGTGGCCGTCGCGACGACGAGATTGTGGGTCTGCCAAGAATGGTGATAGATCCCGAACTTGTCGCTGACATCGGTGATCGTCAGATTCGACTCAGACCAAAGGATGAAGGGGCCGCCTCATGGCGATCTTTTGGAAACCCTGGTGTGCCTAATCTAGATGGAGCTAATCAATGGGGATATAAACCAGGCCCTGTTGATATAGATGAAGATGGAAATAATATTGGTGGTAACCATGTTGCCAATTATGATGAGTTTTTAGCATTATTCGGTCTTTCTCCTGGAGAAGTTTTTGATGGCGGTTTCCACGCAGGCCGGGGCACGCACGAAGACGAGCTTGGCGGAATCGGAGATCACGACGGCAACTGGCCACGACCTATATTCGATGACCCTCCATATTATATGGTAGATGATAATAATAATATTTGTCGTGAAGGAACTGATTTAAATGAAGGATGGTATCAACAAAGCGGATGGCATTTAGGGTATGGTGGTGATCCCGTATGGCTTTATCCGAAAGCAGAAAATGCAGTTCGCGTTGATCCGATAACCGGGCAAGTACTATCAAAAGGAAATAAAAATACGTCGAGAGCGCGCGTCGATGGCGCACAGACTGATCGGCAGAATCAGGATTATAGCATTGGTGAGGACAGCGACAACCGCCGCTGGCGAGGTGGGACTTATAGAATCGCCGCGGGGGAGCATAATATAAACTTAACTCTTGATGAAAAAAGAGCTCTAGTTATGCAGAAGTTTTATATAGAGCATAAAGATATCGACAGCCGCACGTCGGCCTGGGGTGGACGAACCACGACTCGACACAAACATCGTACGATGGGTACAGATACTCCTGCGCGCGCTCCGGCAGGAACAGAGATTGTTGATTCGGCACGGCTGGGAAAATTAATAGATAAACCCGGTGGTGGAAAGATATATGAAAATGGTGTATATGATACTGATGCATCGGGTAATAAAATTGGCCCTCCAATCGGGCCTACTAAACTAAGAACAACGTCATATACAAATCCTGAATATCCTTATGGAACGGGCTGGTATAATCCACACAGCGGCGATCCGGGCCCATACGGTGCTCGGCAAGGCCCAGAAAGAAATCCTAATAAAAACTATCTTTATATAGGAGATTTCTTAACAACACTTCCTGGTAATGGAATGTTTACAACAGTAAATAATGATGATTATAGCCCTTCTTTTATAGATCCAGACGGAAGTATAGTAGATGGAAAAGAATTAAACATAGGTTTTGTGAAATTTGTTGTTGGAAATTTACTAGCAATGCTTCCTCTAAATAGAAGGATTGGTGCGCGTGATTATCAGAGTGCAACCCCGAAGGGTTCTTTAAAGGTAACCAATGTCAAGGACGGGTCGATGGATGATAAATGGAGAATAAGTGATGTAACATACGGCCATTTATTTCTACCAGAAGGTGAAGAAACTGACGACGGCGGTGGCATTATTAAAACATTTACTAATTTTGCTATGAAGAACATTCAATCAGTAGCTGATATTCCTATTAGGAGAGATGTTGTTGATAATGTAATTAATAAAAATAATGGAAATGTATCAATGGCTCAAGCTCTTCAACAGATATTACATCCGTCTGCAATTGGAGTAAATACAGGAAACGTAAATATTGGAATACGACAAACAAAGGGTGATGTTTATGAAGTATATCAAGCAAACAAAAATTATAAGGCAAAGGCTGACAAGGAACGTCAAGAAACGAATAGATCTTTATTTGATTTAAAATATCCTTCGGATGTTTTTTTGATTGATTATAAGCAAAGTGATTCATTAATACAAAATATTGATATGAACTCTCAATTTGATCCAAATGCGGCCCATGCTTTTAAGCGGGGAGCGGAGAAAATGTTGGGTAATCCCCAGATTTTTGCACAATTTATGGCGTATGGAAATATTGCTCAGGAATTTAAAGAATTTTTATCAGAGGAAGATAAAATTCGTTCGATGGCCGATCCTAATTCCCCGGGTCTATACGATGGTGTAATCACGATTGGCAAAGGTGGAGCTGGTGAAACGGCTGCGGTAAAAATAAAGCATGCTGCATTTTTTGGTGAAGGAGAGAATGTTTTAGTTCCCGAATCTTTAATAAGTAAATTTTTGTCGCAAAACCAAGAAACTATGATGAGATTAAATGCGCAGTTGGAGGCGGCTCAAGGAGCGGATTTCGCCAGTCAATTGCTTGCTAATTATATGCGTCAATGTAATGTAACTATACATGGTACTACTAATCTTAATGTGGGCGATAATATGACAATATCGGGCGTATTAGATAATCAAGATGGGCTATATGAGATTATAGCAATTAGAGAGTCAATTACTCCACAAAATTTTACCACCTTTATTCAAGGTATTTTGACAGTCCCGGCTCCAGGTCGTTACGGAGATACAAAAACGGAAACAGCTCCAGATCTTAATTCATTAACCGTTGGCACTGAAGGTTAAGGCTAATCAGAGCGAGCTTCGTGATTATAAGTTATAGTTGGTATAATTTTATGTTTAATTCTATTAAAATTTAATTGTATTTGTTTCTAAAAGGAGAACTATGAAATATTGGGGTGAAGATCAAGAAGCAGCGGTTATTGAATTTAACACTAATGATGATATAGATCAGAAGCATCAAGTTTTTGTAAAGGTTATAGATCCAGCTTTTCGTAAACTGGTAGAAAATATCTATTATACTTATAATTTTAACAAAATTCTATGGGACAGAGAACAAATCGAGCATGAAGTAATGGCTCATCTTTATGAGAAGTTAGGAAAATTTGATGTAACCAAAAATAAGAAATCTTTTTCATACTTTGGCACCATTACTAAAAATTGGATGATTCAACGATGTAACGCTGATAAGAACAAAAGGTTTATTGATGCTGACAATCAAGATATTATTATACAGAACATTAGCATTAGTGAATATGAGGAAAAGAAGATCATTCATCATAATGAAGATTTTATAAATGAAATCATAAAAGATTTTGACGATTGGGACGCTAAAGATAATTATACCAAGGATGATTACGCAGTTTTAGAAATAGTGAATGATATACTCAAAAACTATGAGAGATTTAATATTTATAATAAGAAGCAACTTTATGTGTATATTAGAGAGGCTACGGCTTTACCAAGTAGAAAAATAACAAAATCTTTAAAGAAGATAAAAATTACTTATGGTGATGTAAGAAATAGTTTTATAGGTTAATATGGATGAGAAGGAAATAAAAGAAAAAGCCGAAAGATACTGTGAATTATTAATAGTATATGATGATATGCTTCAAATTTTAGAAACAGTGACAAAAAAAATAAGAGACACTAGAAAAGAATTAGTTTTTTTAGAAGGGGAGTTACAAGAAAATGGGGTTAAAATTAAGGATGTTGAGATAGAAGAATGAATCAAGGTGGTGAAACTCTTAATAGACAAGTACATAGAGGTACTAATTTTATTCAAACTGCGTTTGATGCTACGCAGGGAGTTACTAATCCTAACGTGCCTCATTTATTGTATGAAGGTATTGTTATAGATATAAATTTTTCACGAAGTGTGGCTACTACGACTGCCAGTTTGTTACCTCCCTTTAGTGTATATGCTAAAATTATTGGAGAGGACGATAATACAACTACTCCTGAAAGTGACAGCAATCGCACTTATTACCCTCCTTTTTTTCCTATGCATAATTTATGCATACCTGAAATTGGTGAATTAGTTTTGATATTAAAGAAATCCCCCACTCCTTCTTCGGTGGGTTATTATATTGGGAGAGTTAATGATTGTACTCCCTTAAATATTAGTTATGCTAAAGACTATGTAAATATAAATGATAGCTCAGCATCTAATAGTTATCGTTATGGTTTTTCATTTGATGTAAAGAAGTTAAGAAGTAAATATGAAGCTTTAATGCCTTCTTCTGAAACGAATAATATTTCTATACCTATTACTTATGGAGATGTAGTGCAACAAGGGCGAAGCAAAACATATGTAAGACACTCTTTTAATAAAAATAATAAGGAGGGAGTTTTAGAACAAGGAATTGGGCTTCCTGGCCAGCCATCTTCTAACCAGATTGATAATAGTTTTAAATATATTGGTGAAGGCTCAAGTGCAGGACTTATAGACAATCCTGTAACTACTTCTCATTACTTTAATGAAGAGACTGGCGTATTAGAGGAACAAGCTACTGTTACTAATGTCAATTATCTATTGTCTGATGATAAACAGGTTCAGAATAGTTATGATCCTTCTATAGGAGAAACAAGCACTAAAACTATACATTTTATTGATTCCTCTATTAAGAGATTAGGGAATTATAATTTTCAAAGCCAGAAGGTTGAGCCTCAAGGTGATTTACAGGCTGAAGATCGGTCAATAATTGCCAACGTAGCGGATGAAATTTATAATATATCTTCTAAAGAGATTTCTGGTGGCCTTTATAGGCAAGTATTGGGTGAAAAATTGGTTACGCAACAAAAACAGACTTATAATATATTAAAAGAAGTTTTAACTACAGTTCAAGGATTTGCTCAAACTACACAAGTGTTGTTAAATGCTTTTTTGGATCATACTCATGCCTTACCTAGAATAGATTTAAATTTGGAAAAAGAAATTAAAAGTAAAGATCTTTATAGGACAGCACCCCGTTTTATAAAACAACCAGATCAGATTATTAATACACCAGGTCGCTCGATGCGTGTAAAAACTGGAACTCGAAGAGTGAAAACACCGTACGGGGGTTATCGTGAAGTTCCTATATATCAAACTCAGAATGTTGCTGGTACTACTATTAGAGTATCTCAACCTCCAAAAATAATACCGGGAAAAATAAAAGAGAGAAATGTAAAACAAAAAATCAATTTTGAAGCAATCATTGGTGGTGCAGAAAATCCTCGATTTACTGCTCCTATTCAAACTCAAAATGATGATCCGCAAAACCCTTCGTCGATGGGCTTAAAAACATCTAATGTTCATGATTCTTTAGAGAAAACAATAGCATCTTTTACTGGCCAACAAGAACGTTTGAATGATCTGTCGTTAAAAATATCTGCCTTTTTGAGTAACAATCAATTTATAAATTAAGTGAGAGTGAGAGATGCCAAGAGAAAGATTTATAGAAGGTGAAACAACGATTGATCCGTTTTATCCAGATGGGTACGTATCTAGTGATCAAGACAGAAGACAAATTCTTGCTAATAAAGAAAAATATGCCGCTAGTGTAAACTCTATTAACTTAAAGTTTCCTTTAAAATCTTATAGAAGAGGATTTTTTGAAGGAAATGCTGACACATTAAATGCTGTAAGAGAAAATATTAAAACTCTTTTAATGACTACAAAAGGTGAAAGAGTTATGCACGGGAGTCTAGGTACTAAAATTCCTGTATTACAAGGCCAGCTTTTTGAGCCTATTGTTAAAGAAGAAACTTTTGAAAATATAAGATTGGAAATAGAAAGCGCTATTAAGCGATATTTACCTTATATACGAATATTAGATATAAGATTGATAACACAAGATGAAGAACCAGAGTTAGGTAATAATAAAGTAAGGATTAGTATGGATTATGCTATAGCAGATCAAGGGGCATTAGTAGATACTATTAATATTGGGGTTAATAACCCTAATCCGAATTAGAGAGATAAAATGGCTGTTAGAGATATAAATTATTTATCAAAAGATTTTACTTCTATTAAATCTGATCTTATTGATTATGTTAAACGACATTTTCCTAGCGATTGGCGTGATTTTAATGATGCGTCCGGTGGAATGGCTCTTTTAGAACTAATGGCATATGTGGGCGATGTTTTAAGTTTTAATATTGATAGACAAGTAAATGAGGCTTACATAACAAGAGCTGTAGAAACAAAAAACATAGTTTCCTTAGCGAAGAACTTTGGTTATACTCCTAAAAATACTACGCCAGCTGTTGTAAATTTATCTATAAGTGCTGATTTAAATGAATCTACTTCCGGGGAAACTTTATTTACCCTTAAGAAGGGCGCGACGGTATTTACTAATTTTGAGCCTATTGTTTCATTTGAAACATTGAATGATGTTGATTTTGCACAACCTAAAGATAGGATTGTTAATAGTGGTGGAGGTACTACTACTGTTACAGTAAGTGGAGTATCGGCGGCCGCAGGACTTTCCAAGGTTTTTAATTACACAGTTAATAACCCTATTAAATTTTTAAAAGTAACCCTTCCAGATACAGATATCAATGAAATTGTTTCAGTTTCAGCTGCAGATGGGAGTGAGTATTATCAAGTAGATAGCTTAGCGACGAATACTATTTTTGTAGGTGAAGTTAATACCGATAGCAGTTCTGGTGACGCTGCCTATATAATGAAATTAAAAACAATTCCTAAAAGATATGTAGTTGAAAGAGAGCCATCAGGGCTGACATCGGTTCGTTTCGGGCCAGGAGTATTAACTGAAGAAGATAGTGAAGTTATTCCCAACCCTAATGATTTTGTTTTACCCCCTACTTTACGTGGATCACCTTCGGGATTTGCTCCAGTTGCTATAGATTCGACAAATTTTTTAAAAACAAAAACGTTAGGAGTAGCACCACAAAATACTATTTTAACAATTAATTATAGAGCGGGAGGCGGTGTTTCAACAAATGTAGGTCCGAAGACGCTCAGCAGATTTGTGAATAAGCAGGTTGAGTTTGCTAACCCTAATTTATCTTCACTTTCTGCTGTTGTAGCTACAAATATTGTTGATAGCATTTCTTGCACTAATTATGAGCAGGCTAGTGGAGGGGAAGAAACAGAAACTATTACTTCCATCCGTGAAAATGCAGTGGCTAATGTTGCTTCTCAAATGCGGTGTGTTACATTACAAGATTATCAAACTCGAATAATGGCTATGCCTTCACAATTTGGCACTGTTTATAGAAGTTTTGTTAGGAAAGACCCTAATAATAATTTAGGAGTTCAACTATTTCTAATTACACGGAATGCTGATCGTCAGTTAACAATTCCCTCTGGTGTTGTAAAAAATAATATAGAATCATATATAAGGAAGTTTAGATCATTTTCTGATACTGTTCAGATAACGCCAGGAAGAATTGTTAATATAAGTGTAGAGTTTGTTATAGTACCGAATGCGGATGCTAATGCCCAAACTGCACTTATGGAATGTATTATGGTGTTACAAAGAATTTTTGATACAGCTCGTACTAATTTTAACGATAGTCTTATAATACCTGAATTTCAGAGTCGGTTGCAATCATTACAAAAAGTAATGGCGGTACCGAGTTTAATTATTAATAATAGAGTGGCTACTGTTGATGGCCGTGCTTATTCAAGTACGGAATTTAATATAAACGCGAATACACGTAGTGGCATTCTTAAGTTTCCGCAAGATGTTGTGTGGGAATTAAAGTATCCTAATTTTGATATTATAGGACGGACAGCAGATCAATCAACTGCAGCTAGTCAGAGTGGTGCAGGTGGTGGTGGTGGTGCTGGCGGATATTAATGAGAGAATAAAATGAGCTACGCACGAGCATTTTCACAAAAAGATAATTGGATTACAGAATATTCTACAACTGCTAATTTTGGTTTGTCGCCAGTGTTAGAAGTTTGGAATAAAATTAACGATAGGCGTGACGATAGAAAAGAATGGGCTAGAATGCTTGTAAAGTTTAGTCTTACTTCTTTAAGTGCAGGTATTGTTAGTACTGGAAAGTATCCAGATCCTAGAGCTGATACTACTGTTTCAGCTTATCTTTATATGTTTAATACACCATCTACAGATACTATTCCTGAAAATTTTGATATATGGGGATTTCCTCTTACATCGCATTGGCAAGAAGGCCGTGGATTAGATAATGATAACTTTAGTAATACTGGTTTCTGTAATACGTTGTCGGCTACAAATGCGTTAGCATGGAATACAGGTAGTAATGCCGGGCAAACTGGTGCTAATAATTATTTGGGATATGCTACTGCTGTTTATGATTCTAATTCGGCTTCGATGAATTTTCCAAATGGCGAAGAGAATCTTAAATTAGATGTTACAGATTATTTTAAGGCTTTCCTTAATTATGCGACAGGAACTAGCATTGCTAACGGAGGATCTGCAGATCATGGATTTCTTCTCAGGATGGGTAATGGTCAAGAATGTAAAGATGCTACAGAAGCCACGGCAGCTGGAGTAAATACTTCAGTTTCTGCCGAAAATTTTTATTCTAAGAAATTTTATAGTAGAGAAACAAATACTCAAAAAGCTCCTTATATACAACTTGAATGGCCCGGTGCTATTAAGGATGATAGAGATAGTATAAAATTTTCAAAATCTGGATTGTTATATTATTATAGTGTAGTGGATGGTGCTTTAACTGATTTAAATGGAACAGGGCCTTTTCCTGGTCATGTTACTTTAAGTGCCGATGGCAATGCAACAGTTGCAGGTAGCACAGGAATTTATTTAGGAATTGCAGTAACTGCATCTCGGGCGTCAAAAGGTATATATAAAATAAATGTTGGTGATGCAGGAACTGAAACTGCAGCAGCCGGATTAACGGGTATAAACCTTGGTGTTTCTAGTGCCACTTCTTTTACAGATAGTTGGACGGTTACAACGGCTGGTGAATATAGAACTGATTCATTTAATTTTGCTTGTATTTTACCAACCTCTGGTTTTAGTAGATATACTACTGCGAATTTGCAAATTACATTGAGTAATCTTGTTCCTCAATATCAGCCTGGCACTATATCAAGAATAAGGATGAATGTTAAAGATAGAACTACATCATTAAAGAGCATCACAGGAAGCAGTACAGCTGCTAATAATTACACTGTGAAGTCAGGGAAGATTCAAATTAGAGAAAAATATACAGATGATATAGAGGTAAGTAATTTTGATATATCCTATGATTCTGAAGGCAACTTCTTTGATTTGGATACTAATCTTTTATATCCTGGTATTCCTTACAAAATTTTTATGGAATGTAATGTGCGCGGCGATACTTTATTTTTTGATTTTCCTGAGAAATGGGATTTTGTAGTAGGGGAATCTTATAGCACAGAAGATACCAACCCTTCGTCTATGGCCCGGAGAGCAAGAAGTTCTGACTATGATCCTGGTCTTTTATAGAGAAAATTAAATGCCTGATTCTGGATTTTCATATGATACTCTAGTAGCATCCTTATCTGCTTTTGGCAGCGCTAGCGGCGAGCTTATTAGTTTAAGTATAACTGGTAGCAAAAATCAACTTGTGCCTTTGGTTGATTATGGAGACTTTTCTAAACACATTTTTTTTGGTAATGCTGTAAGAAGGTTTAATACTTCTCTTGTTAGAATACTCGCGGAATATCCTATTGGTATGAGCGCCTCGGATGTTTCTTCTTTATCTGCTGAAAATATATATAAGGTTGATGAATTTAAAAAGAAGTCTACAGGGTTTGATTTATGGTTACTTGAAAAGTTAGCAATAACTGGTTCTAGTTCTTCTAATCCTAATGCAGATGCGAATGTAACTGTAAATGCTACGAATCAAGATGGTGATCTAGTACCTTTAGTACATATTGTTAGAGGTGCCACTAATAGTTTAACAGGATCGCAAACTGGAGTAAGAGATTCAGTTTCAGCACGCGCCGTTAATTTTGAAATAGAAAACCTTAATGTTGTAGATAGAACTGCAGGAACTTCTCAATACTTAACTATTGATACTAATCCAAGTGGCTTAAGAAAGTCATCGGTTAGAAAAGCATTTATCGAATTTCCTGCAACTGCTGAAACTCGCGTCACACGGGGGCCAGAACTTAAAAATATGCTACCTTCGATCCTGTTTGCAGGAGATCAAGATGATATTTTAGAAAAGTTTTTAGCTGCATGGGGTGATGAATTAGATGAAATTAAGACATTTATAGATCAAATGTCAAATGTGAAAAGAATAAGTTATGATAAGTATAATAGAGTTCCGGATGAATTTTTACCTGTATTTGCTGAAGAGTTTGGCATTAAGCTTTCTGGATTAGCTACTAAGAGTAATTTTCAAAAATATTTAACTCAATCTACTTCTGGGTCTACTCGGCAAGAAATAACTTATGAAATTTGGAATAAAATTCTCAACAATATTGTTATTCTCTTAAAAACAAAAGGAACAAAAGAAGCTGCTGAAGCGATAAGTAGAATATACGGCGTTGACCACAATTTTATTAAATATGACGAATATTCTGCCTTTCATAAACCTTCTGATATAAGAATAACTGAAGAAGTCGATGTGCCTGTTTTTTATACGTCAGGTGATGCGTTTATTCAAACTACTGCAGATGCAACTACAGGTTCTGCATTAGCTTTTGATTTTCCGGCATCGACAAATTTTACACTTCAGATGCGAGTGTCTGCTACGGCTGATCATGGGTCAATGACTTTATTAAAGCATCCGATGTATACACTTGATATGGATGCAAGCGGACGAGTTGCATTTAAATCTACCACTACTGCTTCTATGTCGGCTC
>Ga0209128_1002845_pt1 | contig 10961 bp, 3 predicted proteins | sample ETNvirnome_6_100_FD_184072 | JGI IMG/M metagenome (GOLD analysis project Ga0209128, IMG submission 184072) | Marine viral communities from the Pacific Ocean - ETNP_6_100 (SPAdes) (version 2) | ecosystem: Environmental > Aquatic > Marine > Oceanic | place: Pacific Ocean | collected 2013-06-19 | reverse complement strand
AGGTGGCAATATGAATATAAAAGAACAAACACAAAATGTAGCTAATCAAGGTCGTTATGGCGACTCTATGCTTCTCCATGTAAATCCAGCAGAAGTTAAAGGCTTGGCACAAGCAATGCCTATTACAATAAATCCAGAAACAGGACAACCTGAAGCCTTTTTACCTTTTCTTGCACCAATCTTAGGATCAATGGCTGGTACTGCTTTATTAGGAGCAGGTACTGCAGCAGCATTATCTCCTGCATTAGCAGCAGGTATTGGAGCAGGTCTAGCTACATATGCACAAACAGGTGGCTCTGGTTCTAAAGCATTACTATCTGGTTTAACAGCAGGGTTTGGAACAAGTGCTATGAACACAGCAGCTCCTGCAGCAACTGCTCCAGCAGCACTTCCAACAACAACACCTATTGCTGGTTCGGCTGGTGCAGGTGGAGGGTTTGGTGCTAGTACAGGAACTCTTGCTACAGGTGGTGGTGGAGCAGGTACAATAGGTTCTGATATAGCTCTAAGCACTGTTACACCTACTGCAGCACCATCTAACTTTTTTGATGCAGGAAAAAGAATGTTTACCCAAGGACCTGAAGGTGCTTTTAATTTTGATGCAGGTGCTAAATCATTAGCAAATGCAGCTATGACTCCTAGTGGTATGGTTGCAGGTACAGCATTAGGTGCAAGAGGAGTTATAAACTCACAAGAATTATTTGAAGAACAAATGCGACAAATGGAAATGGATGAAGAAGAACGCAAAAGAAGAATGTATGCTAATAATCCTGAAGCTATGCTTTATTCAGCATCAGGAGGATTAACACAGTTTCAAGGTGGTGGTTTGCTTGAACAAACTCTTAGCGGAGATTATGGAGTTCTTGGAATGTTAAATAATAATCCAGAATTAATATTTGGTGCAGCAGGAATAGCTGCTAAAAATAATTTTAGAGGTTCTTTATTAGGAGAATTATATAACTCATATAAAAAACGAAAAGATGCTGGTGATGAACAAGGAGCAAATGAAGTTGCATCACAAATACAACAAGAAGAAGCTAATCAAATGGCATATGGCGGTATGACACAATTTAAAGATGGCGGTGATACTGATTATGATTATGAATCAAAAAAACAAGTTTACGCACCAGCCAAAACACAATATGCAGTAAACCCTGACTTTATGGCAGGATTTGCACCTGAAACAATGTATTTTAGACCTGATACTCTTAATGCTCCATCAGTAAGTACAAGAGGTGGATCAGCTCCAACACTAGGAGCAGATACTTATACAGGAACTAAAGGTGGTTACGACTATGAAGGTAGTTATGATGCAGATGGCAACTTTGTTGCAGGTACAGCACAAGGCGTACAGTTTGCACCACAAACAGCTATAGACCCATATGCAGCATATACAGGTTCTGCACCCCAAGGTTTAGTTCAATCTGCTTATAATCCTTATCCAGTACAACCAATAAGTATGTCTCCAACAGATGATAGTGAAGATACTTCTGATTATACTGACATTGGCGGAGGTGATTATGGCGGTGATCCTGATTTTGATTTTTCTATCTATAATGCAACAGATTCTGCTGGTAATCTTTTAACTGATTCTCCTTATGGTGCATATGATCGAGATGCTGTGCAAGATATAAGAGATCAATATAGTAAATACTTTTTTGACTATGATGATATTCAAGATTTTTATAGAGATGAAATGTCAGACATTGGTAGACAAGCTGGTGGTATAACTAAATATGTTAATAAAGGTCAAACAGAAGTAATGTCTCCACCAGTAGATAACTTTAGACAAGACCCTCTTATACAAGAAGTGACTATGTTTATTTTAGGTGAATCTGATAATCAACAAGCAGTTAATCAATTTGTTGATAAGTATGGTGTAGAAGCCTTTACTCAACTAAGAGAACAAATTCTTCAATCACTTGTGCCTAATGCTCAAACATCAGGACTAATAGAAGGTGTTGGTAATGGTGGTATGGATGATGACATTATGGGAACTATAGGCAATAAAGAAAAAATTGCTGTATCTCAAGATGAATTTATTGTACCTGCCGATGTAGTTTCAATGTTAGGTGATGGTAGTTCAGATGCTGGTTCTAAAGAACTTTATGACATGATGGATAGAGTAAGACAAAAGAAAACAGGTACAACTAAACAAGCACCTAAACTAGCCAATGCTGGAGGACTATTACCAGCATGAATCAAGTAGCTCAACGCATAGAAATGGAAGAACATGAAAAAATAGAATGTTCTGCAGTTCTTCCTAAAGATATTTATTTAGTTTGGAAATATATAGATAAATTTTTAGAAAGATCATGTAAGCGGTCAAATGGCAGACATACTATTGATACTATTTATAAACAACTAATAGATAATCAGGTCCAATTATGGATTATATATAACACAGAAGAAGATTTAATTAAAGGATGTATTGTTACTAATGAAGTTTATTATCCTACAGGATTAAAAATGTTAAATATTTTACAATTAGGTGGAAAAAATATGCAAGATTGGATGGAAATAGTAAGACCAATTTTAACTGATTGGGCAAAAAAAATAGATTGTAATGGAATTGAAGCTACTGGTAGAAAAGGTGTTTCACACTGGCTTACAAAAAAAGATAGTAATTGGAAAGAAGAAAATATTCATTTTGAACTTCAATTTGAGGAGAAAGCATAATGTCATTAGGAGGAGGAGGGAGCAGTGCTCCAACAGAAACAACAGTAACTCAAACTGATCTACCAGAATATGTACAACCATATTTTGAGAGACTATTACAGCGTAGTGAAGCTGACAGCATACAAGGGTATCAACCTTATGGTGGTCAACGACTAGCATACTTTTCTCCTGATGAATTAACATCACAGGCAATGACTCGTGGCTATGCTACATCAGGTACGCCACAAGCATACACAGATGCTCAAGCTAGATTTGGATCAGTTGCTCCAATGACTTCAGGTTATACGGCAGGTTCTTACAATCCTAATTATCAAGCTGGTAAGTTTGATGCAGGATATGATGCAAGAACAAGAGGTTCACAATATATGGCTGGTCAAGCATTGCCAACATATGATCCATTAGCTTATGAACAAAACCTTTCTAGGTTTATGTCACCATATCAACAGAATGTTATTGATATAGAAAAAAGAGAAGCTGCTCGTCAATCAGATATTATGGGCAAAGGCATAGGTGATCAAGCTACAGCACAAGGTGGATTAGGTGGTTATCGTGAAGCTATACAACAATCAGAAAGAGAAAGAAATCTTGCACAACAGCTAGGTGACATTCAAACAATGGGCAGTCAAAGAGCCTTTGAATCAGCACAAGCACAGCTTGAAAGAGAAAGAGCTGCACAACTTAGTGGTGCACAATTTGGTTTATCTAGATTTGGTGCACAAGAAGGCGCATTACAAACACAAGAACAATTAGCACAAGCATCATTTAATGCAGGTGAATCAGCTAGACAACAAGCTGCAAAACTTGGATTAACTGCACAACAACAAGAAGAAGCTGCAAGACAAGCTCAAGAAAAATTTGCACAAAGCGGATTTCAAATGCAAGAAGCTGCTCGTCAAGCACAAGAAAAACTTGGACAAAGTGCATACGATATGTCTAATCGTTATAACATGATGGCAGCTCAAGGTTTACAGAGTATAGGTAGTGCACAACAACAAGATGTGCTTTCTAGAATCGGTGCTTTAAGTGGCATTGGTGCTCAAGATAGAGCCTTACGACAAGCTAGTATGGACATGGGATATGAAGATTTCATGCGACAAAGAGACTTTTCTAAACGACAGCTTAGTGACTTTAGTGGTATGTTAAGAGGTGTACCAGTACAGCCAGAGCAAAGGATAAGCACATACAGTCAACAACCTGGATTATTTCAAACAGCAGTAGGTGCTGGTCTAACAGGTCTTGGTCTTTATAAAGGAGGATATGGTTAATCATGAATTTAGTACAACAAGCAAACTTTTTAGAAGATGTGCCTAAAGATCAATTGGTTAGTATGTCACAAGACCCTAATGCACAATTTCCTCCATTTTTAGTATTAAGTGAAATACAAAGAAGAACCACTAACGAAAAAAATTATCAAGCAATGCTAGATCGACCTACAACTACAGTAGCTGAAGAAGTAGTAAGTAACTTTGCACAACCACAACTAGCACAAAACCAATTACAAGGTTTGCAGGGTGGTGTACCAGAGGCAACTCCCTTGCCCACAAATATCTCTGCAGGATTATCTGGTGCACCAACTGCTCCTATGCAAATGGCAGCTAGTGGTGGCTTAACAGGTTATGCAACAGGAGACATGACTTCTTTACCTGCAGGTAGTGAGCCTCGTGGTCTATTTTCAAATACTCAATCAATATCAAGATTAGATCAAATCCTTGGGAATAAACCAAATACTGCTTTAAATGCATCGTTTCAAAATCCAAATGCAAATCAATTTTCATCAACATCAAATCAAGATATACCAAAAGAAGTATTAAAAGAAGTAGAAACTATTGGATTATCAAGAGGAGCAGATTTTTTAAAATTTGCTGGAGTATTAAACGAAGATGGCAGCATAGACCCTTTGGGTGCTACATTGGCTGTTGCATCTTTACATCCTATAGGTCGTGCAGCAGGTTGGGTAGCAAAAGCTGGTATTGGTATTGGAAAAAAATACTTACCTGGTGCTGTATCAGGCTTAAAAGGTTTAACTCAATCAGCTTATAAAAAAACATTAACAAAACCTGGTTTAGTACCTGCAAAAGTTATTAGACGAAATGATTCACAACCTTTAGGGCAAGCAGCTAAAGATTTAGGTTTAGGTCGTGGAACTACAAATACTATGGTTACAGGTAATGTATTTTCGCCTGCAAAAGCAATAGGCTTATCTACTTCAGCAGCATTACCAGCAGCAATTTTTAAAAATATGTCTGATTCAGCAAAAGAACAATATGCAATTGACGAAGAAGAAAAAAGATTAGCAGCCCTTGAAGCAGAAGCTGAAAGAAAAAAAAGATTATTAGAAGAAGAAAAAACAAAACAAGGTTTAACTGGAGCAGCAGAAACAGCAAAAAAAGATAACACAGGAAACTGGCGTGACTTAGCTAGGTTAGGTGCAGGTATCATGAGTGCTAAAAATATTGGTGATATTGGTACAGCAGTTACTGGTATATTAGATGCTCAAGATAAGCGTGGATTAATTGGATTACAAAGTGCATTAACTCAAGCACAAACTGAACAAATACTTGCTAAAACTGAAGCTATGCCATTAGAACAAAAACTTGTTACTTTAAAAGAATTAGGAGAATTATTAAAACTAATATCTTCTGGAGAAATTCAAGTAACTGATGAACAAAAAGCATCATATGCTTTACAGTATGAAGCATTAAACAGTGAAGTGCTTAAAATGCAAGGTATAGCATCTTCAAGATTAACAAAAGAAGAACAAGAAGCTATAAATAAAGCAATAGGATAACTATGAGTCAATATACAGCACCTGATGGAACTGTATTTAACATACCATCAGACCCTGCAGAAAAAGAACAATTATCTAATGCATTAAAAAAAGTATATCCTGGTGCTGACATAGATGCAGTTGTACCAACACTAGGTGGTAGAATTGCTGAGTTTGGTAAAGCTATACCAAGAGGTGGTCTAGCTACATTAGCTTCTGCTATTAAAGGTCCAGTTGCTTTATTTGATGTTGGTGATGACAGCGATTTATATAAAGGCATTAGTGATTGGGAAAAATATCTACAAGAAGATTCAATATTTGCACCTGAAGCTGGGTACGAAGATTTATACAGCACAAAACTAGGTGGTGCATTTGGTTCTTTTGTTCCTTTTTTAGGAGCAGGTATGGTCGGTGGAGCACTAACTAAAGCAGGTACAATAGGTGCAAAAGCAGGAATGTATGGTGTTCCAGCAGGATTAGCAATACCAGCAGGTATGGGTCAACAAGCTGATATTATTGAAATGTCAAGAGAAGCTGGTAAAGAAGTAGGTGGAGTACAAGAAACTTTAGCTACATTGCTTGGTGGTGCTGTAGGTCTTTCAGAAATTTATCCTGTTGCTAAAATATTAAAAAAAGTTCCAAGAAAAACATTAGAAGATTTACCAACCAAACAACTCATACTTGAGTACATGAAGTCTGCTGCAGATTCTGGAACAAGAGAAGGATTGCAAGAAGTAGCAGCAAGTTTTGCACAAAACATGATTGCTCGTGGTTTATACAATGAAGATTTACCACTTGTAGATAGTGTATTTGAAGAGTTTACTCTTGGTGGTATTGTTGGTGGTACTGCTGATCTTGTCTTTAACAGTATGCAAAAGCGTAGAAGTATTGCTACACATGAAGAAGGTGAAAGAGCAGAACGAGCCAAAGTAGATTCCAACAAATTAATTGAAGCTAAAAAAGCAGAGCTAGCAGAACAACAAGGTGTATTACCAGTAATACAAGACCAACCATTTAAAGTTGCTCCAAGTATTCCTGCACCAGTAGAACCTGCAATTGCACCTGACTTACAAATTATAGAAAATACCGATTCAACATTTTCTTTGTTGGATCAAAACAATCTTGAAAACCCTGTTATTGCAACAGTGCCAACTCAAGCAGAAGCCTTAGCTGAAAACAAAAAAGTTAAAGATGCTTTTGCACAAAAACAAATCATACAACAACTAAACAACGATCTATATTCGCAAGGACTTATTAACAGTTCTACTGCTTATAGGATTGGTGAGAGTTTATTAAACCCAAATTCTATATCTGTCGGCATCAACACAATTATTAAGTATGACCCTAAAGCTAAAAATAAAACTCTTAAAGAGTATAGAGAAGAGTTAGAAGCTGCAGGTACTTACAACAAACTTCCATTTCAAAATCAATACACCATTGCAGATGCACAAAAGCTATTAAACAAAAAACAGTTTAATCAGTTTGCATCTGATGCTGCAGCTAAAATATTTGAAAATTCAGAAAAAAATGGTATGCCTTCTATTCGTGATGGCAAACAAACCATTGATACATCTAGAAAATATATTAAAGACTTTGCTGCTGGTAAGAACATAGAACTAGACTTCAATACTCCTGCTGTAAACTATGCAGCAAAACGATATACTGGTGAATCAAATTATTCCAAGATGAGCAAAGGACAAAAAGAATTGTTCTTGGCTAAACTTCACTCTCTTCCTTCCTTTAATGTTAAAACCCCATTTCCTAACTTTGCACCTAGAGCTTACTCTGCAAAAGACACTGCAGACTTTGTAGCAACCATAGGCTCAACTGAATTTACTGGTAAAGATGTACAAAACTTTTTAGCAGATAGAGAAATATCTACACTTGCTGCTTCAGACTTTTTGCGAGACTTAGATCAAAGTGGTAGAGCACAGTTTGTTAAAGGTAAAGAGAAAGGATTCTTAACCTCTGTAAGGCAAATTAGACCTAACTTTGAGTTTGATATTGCCAGAAGAGCAGAAGGCTTTAACGAGTCTCCTGAAGAGTTTCGTGCTAGGTTAGAAAGACAAGGTGAACTTAAACCAGAAGTTATTGAACAAATGGTTCAAAACGAAACAGCTAGACAAGAACCTTACACTCCTCCTGAACAACTAGAAGAACAAACCATAAACTTTGCAGAAGCTATGGAAGAAGGGCGAACCAATAAGTTTGCTAGAGAACTGCGTAAAGCCTTAAATGCTAGAGGTTTAAAAGATACAGGTATAGTTGTAAGCAATGACATCTTATCTACTTCAGTATTAAAAGAACAAGATGGGCAAATAGCTTTTGATCCTAGAATAACAAGAGAAACAGCCGAAGAAGGTGCTGTAGAAGGAGAATACGACAAAAATACAGATATTATTTTCTTATCATTAAATGCAGTTAATCCTGATGGCAATGCTACTGATGCAGAAATACAAACACGATTAAACAAAATTCTAGATCATGAAATGATTCATGCTTTACGAGCTAAAGATTTAATTACAGAAAGTGAGTACAGATACTTAAAGAACTTAGTTAAAAATAGAAAAGTACCCTCATCTTTATATGACACTGGTCTAGATGCTGATATGAATCTTGCAGGCAAAGAAACTTTTTATGATAGAAGTAAAAGAATAAATAAAGGCATTGAAAAATATGGTGCAAGTGCAAATAAGAAAGAAGAAATCTATATAGAAGAAGCTATAGCAGAACTCTTTAGAGCTAGAGAAGTAGTGGCTAAAGATGTACCACCTAAAGCTAAAGGTATCTATAACAAGATTGTTCAGTTCTTCCAAAGCGTTGGCAATGCCATGAAGATATCAGGCTACAACAAAGCTGCAGATATATTCCAAGACATTGAAGCAGGTAGAGTTGGAACTAGAACTAGAGGTAAGATAAGAACCTTACGAGACTTAGATCAAGCTGGTAGAGCACAAGCTCAAGTTGTAACCGATTATGAAGATGATGCAGAGACTCCTACTGGTCCAGTAATAGAAACAAAAGTTAAACCTACAAGTCCTAGACCTTTAGCGTTTGATCCTAGAAGTACACCAACTACACCACCAGTTACTCCTCCTACTACACCACCAGTTGTAACACCACCTGCTACAACAGTTAAACCTATTTATGATGTTGCTCAATTAACTCAAGCAGAATTTGAAAGTGATAGAAATAATATTATTAATGGTTTAATTAAAGCTAAAATTATAAAAAAAGATGATATATATACTACAAATCCAAATGTTGATTCTATTCAAGTAATTAAATGGCTTAAAGAAAATTCTCCAAATGAAGATTATAAAATAATAGCAGATAGAACACATAAATCTTTACTTGATTTAAAAAAATTAGGATTCAAATTTCCTTTTAAATTTAAAAAAGAATTAAAAGACAGAAGAGGTAGAGCATCAAATGCTAGAGGAAGAGTTACTACTGAAGGAGGCACTTCATCTAATCTTCCAATTATTTATTTTAATCAAATTGCAGATATAAAAATAGAAGGTACAGATAAACCTAATCCAAGAAGAAATGGTATTAATTTTGAAACTATGTTGCATGAACATATACATCAAGCAACATTAGCTCAAATATATAGTCGTAATAATGACTTTATTAAATATTATGGATTAGAAAATAAAAATCCTAGAGTTATAAAAGCAGTTAATCAATTAAAAGATCAACAAAAAAGAATAAAAAGTTTTTATAATGAAAGAATAAAATTTTATAAAAACTTAGATTTAAGAACTGATAATAGTAAAGAACAATATATTACTGCTTATAATAAAGCCTCTGCAATTGAAAAAGAAATAGCTAATATATTTATTAGACCTATAAATTTAAAAGAGGAATGGGAAATTCCTTCAAGAAGAACGCTTGAGTTGCAAAAAATATATTTAAAACATTTTAGAGATTATCGCATTGATTATCAATTATATTCTAGAGAATTACAAAGAGATCAAGATGTATCTGAAATAATTACATTTGGTTTAACTAATAGAAAGTTTCAAGAAATGCTTGAAAGTATTCCATATAAAAACAATAAGACTTTATGGCAAAGTTTTGTTGAAAGTATAAGAACAATTTTAGGAATACCAGCTAAACTAGATACAGAATTGTATGCGTTTTTATCTAATACATCAGAGGCTTTAGATTTAGGGCAAACAGGATTAGAATCATTAGTGCCAAGAGCACCGCCTATAGAGCCAGAAAAAAAACCTAAAGAACCTAAAGAGCCAGATACAGTTCCTTTTGCTACTAGACCTACAAAAGTAATTTTAACTAAACCATTTACATATATAAAAACTCCAGAAACAGAAGTTGGTTATGAAGTTGTTTATCACAATGGAGAACTTAATGGTTTTAAATTACAACTTTTTAGATTTGATGATGGGTCATGGAGTCTAGAATCACCAGCAGAACAAACAATTAATGGTGTAACATTAAAAGATAGTTCTATTGGAGCAATAGATTTATCAGCTAGAAATAAAAAAGAAGCTGTTGCACAAGTAAAAAAACTATGGGAAGAACTTCTTAGAACTGGTTCTTATACCTATGGAGTTCGTGGTGAAAATAAACTTATATTAGATGAAGGCGTTACTCTTGATTCAGCTAGACAAGATGTGCCTACATTCTCAAGGATTAGTAAACGAGGTGAGTTAGATAATAGAATCGCTGACCTTGATAGACGAATAGAAATTAAAGAAAATACTTTACAACAAGATGGTCAGTATCTTGGCAATGCTTCTTACAATAGATTATCTAATGAAATAAATGTTCTTAAAGGACAAAGAGCAAGACTGGTAGAAGAAAGAAACAATCTACCTCCAGAACAAGTACCTTTATTTAGTAGAGCAGCTACAGATACCAGTCCTGCATATATGGATTTAAGTCGTAAAGATATAAGTACATTTGTAGGTTTTGATGAATATAGATTTAAAGGAGAAAAAATTCCTAATGCATTTGTTATGCGTTTGCCTATTGATACTTTTTTAAATTTAACAACAGAAAGTTCTCAAGAAATAAATAAAATTAAAGAAGAAGTTAGAAAAGAATTTGGAAAGTTTGATCCTGCAAAAGTAGATAATAGAACATATCCAATATTTTTAAATATTGATAACACAGGAAAAGTTAAAAGCCATGAGGGTAGACATAGAGCAACACTTTTACAACAAGAAGGTGCTCAAACAATACCTGTTGTGGTTGCTATTAAAGAACGACCAAATATTACAGAACTTAAGGATGTAATAAATAATCCTGTAGATATAGGAATAAATACATTATCTAGTCAATATGATACTGGATTTGAAACTCCTCTTTTATCAGATAGTTCTGTTGGTCCAATAGCAATGGTGCGAAGATTTAATAAAGATGATATAGATTATGCATTACAAGTTGCTAATGCACCTGATACACAAACTCAAGACATACCTTTATTTAGTAGAGCTAGTTTAACTCCTAAGCAATCAGAAGTGCCTACATTAAATAGAGAAGATTT
>Ga0209128_1002833_pt1 | contig 10975 bp, 15 predicted proteins | sample ETNvirnome_6_100_FD_184072 | JGI IMG/M metagenome (GOLD analysis project Ga0209128, IMG submission 184072) | Marine viral communities from the Pacific Ocean - ETNP_6_100 (SPAdes) (version 2) | ecosystem: Environmental > Aquatic > Marine > Oceanic | place: Pacific Ocean | collected 2013-06-19 | reverse complement strand
CAAGACCTACAAGTGCAGATCCACAGGCTTTAACTCATGCAAGACCATCAAGAACAGCTTTACCTACTCCAGCACCGTTAGATACAGTTCCATTTTCAACGGCTGGAAATACAACACTAACTGTTAATGAAAATAGACACCAAAGAAAAACGGGAGATGCAGTAAGATTTTATCAAGTTAAAGAAGCTGTTGGTGGAGTTTCTGTGGCGGCATTGGAATTGAATACCACTTTAAATGGAGACATTACTTCAACAGCTACAACAATTACTTTAACTGATGCGTCAGAATTTCCTACAAGTGGATATATTTCTATTGTAAAATATAATGAAGATAGCTCATCACCTACTTTTGGAAAATATTTAACTGAAACTATTGAATACACTGGGAAATCAAGTAACGATTTGACAGGTTGTACTCGAGGAACTGCGGCTCCTTCTTATGGAAAAACTCCAGTGAATACGGAAGCTGTTTCTCATTCTTCAGGTGCAAAAGTTTATGGATCTTATGTAATAACTATTGTAGAATCATCTTTTACAAACGACGCTAATAGCGTAGAAACGTATAGTAATAGTTTTACCTGTACATTAGTTAACGCTGCAACAGGTACAGCAACAGGAGGAGGCTTTTTCGTTTTCGGCGGACCCGTCAACGATAGACCGTAATGATTAAATTTTTAAAAAAATTATGGAAGAAATGTTTTAATCGTGTGGGAGATTCTAGGATTAAAACAGAGGTTATCGCTGTTAAAAATACTGCAACTTCTATACCCGTGCTCATAGTTGAATCAAAACCATTACATTGTGCATCGCATAGTAGATTTAAAAAAAGCTGTGTAGGCTGTCAGGAGGCTGTTAAATAATGCCTTATTCTTTATCTTATGCAAATTTAACAACAGCAGTGCGAGATTATACAGAAGTAGATGCTAATGTATTAACTCAAGCTATTATAGATCAATTTATTGCTAACGCTGAACAACGAATTTGGTTAGATGTTCCTATTGACGCATATCGACAGGTTTCTGAAGCAGCCGGACTGGTTGCTGATGACAATACAATTAATGTTCCAGCGGGATGTGTTTTTGTAAGGGGTGTAGAAGTTTTTAATAGTACGGCTGATACTGAGGGTGACGGAACGTGGCTTATTAAAAAAGATCAAACTTATTTATCTGAATATACTGATAGACTAACTGGGCCCCAGGGAAATTTAAAAGCCCAAGATGTTACGGGATTTCCTAAGTATTACGCCATGTTTGGAGGAGCTACTGCAATGAGCGATACGACTTCAGGAGGGCTTTATTTAGCCCCGACTCCTGATCAGAATTATATGTTTAGAATATATTATGACCATATGCCAACACAATTATCCAGTGTGACCACTACAACTTATTTAACCAATTACTTCCCACAGGGCCTATTATATGCTACTTTAGTAGAAGCTTATGGATTTTTAAAAGGTCCAATGGATATGTTGACACTATATGAAAATAAGTATAAACAAGAAGTAGGAAAATTTGCGGGCGTACAAATTGGTAGAAGAAGAAGAGATGACTATACAGATGGTACTGTTCGGATCCCTATCAAATCACCAAGCCCGTAGTATAGGAGATTTTTTATGGCGATAGCATCGGAAATTTGTAACAGTTTTAAACAAGAAATTTTAGTAGAAGTTCACAATTTTACTGGCAGTACAGACAACTTTAAATTAGCTCTGTATTCAAGTAACTCAGCAAGTTTAGGTAAAGCAACAACTCAATGGACAGTAGCAACTGATCCAGCTGCAGACCCTACAAATACCTACGAAGTTACAACAACAGGTTCAGGTTATAGTAGTGGCGGAAATACTTTAACAAGTACAACACCAGTAGTAAATGGTGATAGTGCATGTTGTCTATTTGCAACTACAACTTGGGGATCAACTGCGTCGTTCACAGCGAGAGGTTGTTTAATTTATAACTCAAGCGCATCTAACAAATCTGTATGTTCAATAAATTTTGGTGCTGATAAAACTGTAACTAGCGGAACTTTTACAATTGAATTTCCAGCCCAAACAGCGGGCAACGCAATCATTGAGATAACGTAAGGAGGCTTTCCTTATGGCATCAATTTGGGGTGGCGATAGTCCTTCAGTAGCCTGGGGACAAAATGCCTGGGCATCTAATACAATCACTGCAACATTAACAGGCGTATCATGCGCCACAACAGTTGGAAGTTTAACAACATCTATACAACCTGGTTGGGGTACTTTAAACTGGGGTCAAAATGGTTGGGGTTCTGTTGACAGTGCTACTGAAACTTTAACAGGTCTATCGGCAGCTTCATCGGTTGGAAGTTTTACAATTCCAGATCAGATAATGACTCTCGCAGGTCTTTCAGCTGATACCGGTACTCCTGGTACACTTACTGTAAGCTCAAGTCTTACATTTACTTTAACAGGTATTTCCGCTGCATCAAGCGTTGGAGTTTTAGCTCCTGCAGATGTTATGGGTCTTACAGGCCTTTCAGCTGACACCGGGACTCCTGGAACCCTTACTACTACCCAGCTTACAAATGCTAGTTTAGTTGGATTAGGGTTAGAAGCTGAATCAGGTGTCGGGTCAGTAACTATTACATCAAATCCTTCAATGACCTTAACAGGTCTATCAGCTGCTTCAAGTTTAGGTACTACTACAACTGCAGCAGTAACTTTGGTTACTTTAAGCGGCCTATCAGCTGCCTCAGGCTTAGGAACTCTTACTTTAACCCAACAAACTAACGCTAGTTTGGTGGGACTAGGGTTATCAGCAGCTGCTTCAGTGGGTGCCATCAAAAGTATTAGGGGCTATAAAGATATTGACATAACAGGATATACATCTTATACAGATGTAGATCACGTAGCTTAAGCTTAGGAGAAAATAAATTATGCCTTCAACATATAATGAATTAGGTATCGAATTGATGGTAACCGGCGAAAATGCCGGTACATGGGGTGATAATACTAATACAAATTTAAACATTATTCAACAAGCAGTATCTGGTTATGCTGCTGTAGCCATTACAGACGGCTCTACAAAAGCATTAGCAATAGCAGATGGAGCAACTACTAGTTCTGATGCTAGAAATATGGTTATTAAATTAACAGGAACCATGACTGGAAATTCTATCGTTACTGTGCCTAATTCTGTAGAAAAAATCTATATGGTTCACAATACCGTGGATCATGCAGGAAATACTTTAACTTTTAAAACTGTAGGTGGAACCGGGGTTCTTTTATGTGAGGGCAATAGTTACACTTTGTATTCAGATGGTACCAATGTTCTAAAACTAGATGAAACTAGAGTATGGAGAGCAATTACAGCAGCCGAAACAGTTCAAGCAGGTGCTAACATTGCGGCAAATACAAATGGTTCATCATACACTGTAACTCTACCGGCGTCTCCAAGTATCGGGGATCAGGTTAATTTTATAGATCAAGGTTGGGATTTCAATTCAAATGCTTTAGTTGTTGGTAGAAATAGTTCTAACATTGCTAATGCAGCATCCGATTTAACAGTTAACACTCAAGGTGCCGCTTTTGGATTAGTATATTCAGGCGACGCTACAACAGGATGGACTTACACGGAGAAATAGGAGATAATATATTATGTCAAATTACGAAGCAACAAAATACGATTTTTCAGGAGCAAACCTTACAGGTATCGAAGGAATTCCTACAGGTACAATTGTTCCATGGTCTACTGGTTCAGTACCAACAGGTTTCTTAGAATGTAATGGTCAAGCTGTTTCAAGATCAACTTACTCTGCTTTGTTTGCAATTATTTCAACTACTTATGGAGTTGGAGACGGAGGCTCGACTTTTAACCTACCGGATTTACAAGACAATGTAGCAGTTTCAAAATCTCCTACTAAAAATTTAGCTTCAACTGGTGGAGCAAATACAGTTAGTTCAACTGGAAATGTTGGAGGTTCAACTGCTAATGCAACTCTTTCAACAGCACAATTGGCTTCACACTCACACAGCATTACAACAGGTGGACCATGGCAGAATTCACCTCCAGCGATGACATTTTTAGACTTAGCAAATAAATCACCTTATAACCCTTCCAGTGTAGGTACGAATAATGCTGGTTCAGATGGTGGTCACTCTCATAATATGAGTGCAACTTTTTCGGGAGATGCAACTTCGGTTGTTCAACCATATTTAACAGTAATGTACGTAATTAAAACTTAAGGAGAATAATAATGGCAACAAATGCAACATGGGTAGTAATTTTTGAAGATAAGAAAATTGTTAAAAATACTGGCGATATGGCAGGTGAAGCTAGAGGATATACCATTAATGATGATTCTTTTTGGAATCAAGCTAAGTTTTCAAATATCTGGGCGATTCAATATGAAACAGCAGTAGCTACTGATCAAGTAGAATATAGAGACACATCTCCTCATTCTACTTATGATGAAGGTATTTTAGGTAGTTTTGATGATTTTATTACTAAATGGGATGCAGCGCATTTAGTTCAATTACAAGCTGATTGGGATAATAATAACGCCACTGAAGATGAAGCTGGTAATCCTATTTCAGAAACAGAAGCTGAGAAAATTGCTAGAATAGGTGCAAGACCTACATCTTATTCATCTCTTTAAACTGACATATAATCGAATATCTTTTTGATGGCTCTTTAGAAGCCCAATTTAAAGGACTATGCACTGCATTAGAGCGCCATATAATACCTCTATTTTCTTTAAAACCTACATGGGTATTCAATTCATGTTCTTTTGTTTTTTCATTAAGAGTATAAAATCCTGTTCCTTTGTGTAAATTTGTATTACCTTTTACATAAATAATTGTTTGATAATCACACTTTGGACTTATATCACGATGAGGTAAAGCCTCTGCTGTAGCTACTAAACTATATACACAAAAATTAATTTCTAATTTTTTATTTAAAATTTTTTCACATTTCTCTTTTACCATATCTGGGATTTCTTTGTCTGGATGAGCAGAAAACCATGGGTGATTGTTTTCATTTCTTAAAATAGTAAGACTAGGTGAATATACTTTATGATCAATAATTTGCTTTAATTTGATAAATATTTTTTCTTCAAAAAAACTATCTTTAATTATTATTTCAAAATCCCCCATTACCTCACTAACATCCAGGAAGTTAACATATATTTTTCCCCTGATAGTGGTGGATTTCCTCTATGAACATAAGGAAAACCAGCAGGCCAAATTACTATTCTACCTTGTTTAGGTTTTACTCTTTTTGCAAAATTTAGAAATTCTGTTTCTCCACCTTTTTTTACATCGTTTAAATACACAGCAAAAACAAAAGCACGTGGTTCATTTTCAAAACCTCTACTATGTTCTATATGCCAAACATGATATCCTTCTGTAGGTAATGTTTTTTGAATTTTTAAATTTGTAAAAAAAAATTTTTCTCCTCCGTAAGCATCTTGTGCTCCAGTGTTTTTTGCGTAATGATTCCAAGCTAAATCATAATTTATTATAAGAGATTTTAAGTCTTCCCACCATACATTTAAGTTCTCAGGATTTGCAAAATATTGTTGGTCTTGTTTCTGCAATATAGGAGAGTTTTCACCTCCTATTCTATTAATAGTTTTCTTAAATTTATTTTGATCTTCATAAAATTTAATAGCTTTATTACACTCTTGTGGAAGTATGTAATTATCATAAACTCCAATAAAATTGTTTATATTAACTGTTTTTTCCATCAATCAATTTTACTTTTTGAGCAAATTCAAAGGCTTGCCCATTTTCCTCTATATTAAAAATTAAACTATATCTATTATTTTTCCCTTCATATTTATCAAAACCATGCATTATTTGAGGAGGAAATATATAATAATCTCCAGGATGAGGAGTAATAGCTATATTTAAGTCAGGTAAAATTAAATCACATCCTTCAGTTAAATATAAAATTCCATGAATATGATTATGGATATGAGGATGTAATCTATCTCCTGGTGCTATTTCATTTCCCCATGCTTCTCTTACCATTCTTTTTTCAAAAAAATATTGAAATATATCTGGATGGGAGATTTGATGTATATTTATAAGATAAGCTAGAAAATTTTTAAAAAGAGGATTATCATTAAAATAATGCCAATTGGTCATTCCACCTTTAACGTGAGTATAGTTTTGCATTTGAGGGTCTATATTATTTTTAATCTGTAAAAGAAAATCGTGAACTGCCTCGGGATAAGGATAATGTCCTATTATAATACTGACAGTCCTAGGATAGGTAACACATAAACTATTTTTCTGTTCATTTAATTTGTTTTTTTTATTTATAAAGTTAATCATTTTTCGTCTTTATTTCTTTCTTAAATTTAAGTTTTAGTTCATTCATTATTTTTTGATCTTCTTTACTTTGACGAGCATCCTGGGTAAGACAATATTGGTCGTATGCATGATGAGTAAAAGGCCCATTTTTATCTACATAGTGAAAAAATATTTGAGCCATTCCCTCACCTTTATATATACCAGGTCGCCAATGTTCCTGAACACACCCTGCATATAAAAGTCCATCCCCTTCTTCTAATTCATATGAATCTCCTTCAATTACTAGAGGCCACTTATCATATTTTTTTACACATACAGTAACTGATACCTCACATGCTGGTCGATCAGTATGTTTAGCTAAGTGAGCACCAAAAATATAATATCTCCAATAAGTATAACCTGGAAACAAATTCAAACCGGATTCTTTTTCAACTAATGGTGTTTTAAGTTCAAGTAAAGCATGAGTTAAAGGATCAATATTAAAGGAAGGTGAAAAAGATTGCTCGTCTATCTTATAATCTTTATTTAAATCTAATTGTCTATAACAATAGATTTGAAAAAGTTTAACTTCTTCTTTGGTAAAAAAATTTTTAATTAATTTATAATTTACTGTAGCCATGAAACGATACTATACCTTGTTCCTTTTGTAATGGGTTCAATAGCATGAGGATACATAAAATTACTTGGAAAAAATACAATGGATCCTTTGCTAAGTTTAAATCTTTTTATTTCTTTATTTTTTTGATCAGAAAAAATTAAATCACCTCCTTCATAATCATCATTTAAATTTATAATAACACTTAGAGTCCTAGTATTAGTACCCAACGCATCAGTATGAATGGTATATTTTCCTCCTGGTGTATATTTTAATAAATCAATTTGATTTATTTTTAAACTTTGCATTCGAGGAAATTTTCCTTTATAAAAAACATATAATCTTTGTATTTCTGCTTTTATATAATTCCAGTAAAATAAATTAGTAGGAGTAACAAAATTTAAATGATATCCTTTTACATTTCTTGTTGTCTTATCAATACCTGTACTAATCTGTAAATTATCTTTAGCTTTTTTATTTATTAAAGGAATAACTCTTTTTATAAATTCAGGGCTAATAACATTTTTAATTTCTACAATTGCTTCTGTATGATCCATAATATATCTTTATACGTTATATTTTTCTCTGGTATTTGTTGTTTTAAAAGTTAAGGTTATTCTTACTCCTTCATCAGGAGCTAAACCTTTATGAAATTTTTTTGAATCAAAACATATTAATTTATCTTTTTTAAATTCTATTACCTTTTCATTTTGTATTTCAAAATTTCCACTACCTGTTACCATATATAAACACGTAAAATTTCCTTCATCTTGATGAAAATCTCCATCCATTTTAGGGTGTTGAATATTAATATAAGTTCTATGAAATATTAATTTATTATTTAAAGTTTTTTGTAATTTATAAGAGAGAAATCTAATCATAGGATCTTCTTGATTTAAAGTTGTATTATAGAATATATTTTTACCTTCTGCACCAGATTTATGTCCATAGTAATGAGGAGTTCTATATAAAAATTCTTTTTCTAAAAAAGAATGTAAATCTTTATCCAACCAGTTATCAACTATCATAGATATTTATGTTCTGGTTTATGTTCATTCTTTAAATTCTTTCCAATAATAAGGAAACTGTCCACTAAATAATGCCTTTTCTAAATTCGCATGGGCCTCTGGCGGTAAAAAATTATCTATGATTTCGTATTTCATTTTAAAAATTGATATTAACTATTAACATTGTTTCGCATGTTAATAATTGATTTAAATCAACCTATGTCCTATATTTATATTGATTTTAACTCTTTTTCAAGATATTTTTGTCTTTTACAAGAACAACAGGTTTTATATGCTTCAAAAATTAGGTTTCCTACCAGGGTTTAATAAACAGGTCTCAGAACTCGGAGCCGAAGGGCAGTGGTTCGACGGCGACAACGTAAGATTTAGGTATGGGACCCCAGAAAAAATAGGTGGCTGGTCTCAGTTAGGCGATGATAAATTAACTGGTGCAACCAGAGCGCTTCATCATTGGGATGATAATGCTGGTGTTAAATACGCAGCCATAGCAACTAACAGAATTTTATATGTTTATTCAGGAGGTGTTTATTATGACATCCATCCTATTAGAACAACCCTTACAGGTTGTTCTTTCACAAGTACTTCTAGCAAAAAAACGGTCACTGTAACCTCCTCAGGTTCCAACGGACTAGTTGATAATGACATTGTAATGTTTGATGCTGTCAGTGGGGTAACTGCAGTAGGATCTACTTATACCGACGCTTCTTTTGAAGACAAAAAATTTATGGTAACTTCTGTACCGGACTCCACTCATTTTACGATCACGATGGATGATGTGGAAGCAGGGACACCTCTATCGACAAGTGGTTCAGCATCCGTCTTATGTTATTACACAGTCGGACCTTCTCAACAACTAGGTGGTTATGGTTGGGGAACAGGTTTATGGTCAGGAACGGCAGCTGGTCCGGTAACAACTACACTAGCTTCTGGCATTAATGATGCGGTAACCGATATCCCTTTAACTAACTCAGCATCTTTTCCAACCTCGGGAGAAATTAGAATTGGATCAGAAGATATAAGTTTTACAGCTAATAACACAACCACTAATATTTTAAGCGGAGGTGCTAGAGAAGTTAATGGTACGAGCAAAGCGGCTCATAGCGGAGGAGACACTGTTACCAACATTACAGACTATTTTGGATGGGGAGAAGCTTCTTCAGCGGATTTCACAATTGCTCCTGGCTTATGGATTCTTGATAACTATGGAACAAAATTAATTGCATTAATCTATAATGGCTCATGTTTCGAATGGGATGCAACAGGTGGTACAGGCGTAAGAGCAACACGAATAGCCAACACTCCAACAGCCTCGCGTCATATGTTGGTTTCTGCACCTTCGAGACATTTAATATTTTTTGGAACTGAAACAACAATTGGAGATACTTCTACTCAAGATGATATGTTTATTAGGTTTTCTAATCAAGAAAGTATTGACCAAGCGGATTCTTATACTGTAACAGCTACCAATACCGCAGGTACGCAAAGGCTTGCAGCGGGTTCTGTAATCATGGGAGCCAAGAGAGGTAGAGATGCTATCTATGTGTGGACTGATACTTCATTATTCCTAATGAGATTTGTCGGTCAACCCTTTACATTCTCGTTTGAACAAGCTGGAACTAACTGCGGACTTCTAGGAAAAAATTCAGCTGTAGAAGTTGATGGCACAGCATACTGGATGTCAGAAAATGGATTCTTTATGTATGATGGCCAATTAAAATCTATGCCGTGTTTAGTGGAAGATTATGTTTATGATGGGATTAATTTAACCCCCAAAGATCTGATCAACTGTGGCTTAAATAATTTGTTTGGAGAAATTCAATGGTTCTATTGTAGTACTGGTTCAGACGTAATAGATCGAGTGGTAACTTATAGTTATGTAGAATCTGTCTTGTATAAACGTCCTATCTGGACTACTGGTACCTTGAGTAGAACTGCGTGGGCGGATTCAGCGGTGTTTGATAAGCCTCATGCAACCTCTTTTGATCTTGCAGATAATGCCTCGTACGATGTTATTGGCAACACAGATGGTAGTACTATATACTATGAACAGGAAACAGGGACCGATCAGGTAGAGGCTGGAGGTACTATTACAGCCATATCTTCAAATATTCTTTCAGGTGATTTTGATATTACACAGAGAAGAGGTTCTCAAGGACAGGTAGTAGGCATGCCAGACCTTCGAGGAGACGGGGAATACATCATGAAGATAAGAAGATTTATACCCGATTTTATTTCTCAAACAGGGGACACACAAGTAAGCTTAATTACTAAAAATTTTCCAAGTGATAGTACGACGACTACAAGCTTTACAATCACATCCTCTAGTGATAAGGTGGATACTCGCGTCAGAGCCAGATCAATCGCGCTTAAGGTAGCAAATACGTCATCTGCACAAGATTGGAAATTAGGAACTTTTAGATTAGACATACAACCAGATGGGAGAAGAGGATAATGACTTATAAAATACAGGGCGGAGTTAAAAATTATTTGGGGAACCAGAAAATGGTTAACGCTCCTTTAAAGTGGCGATCCGGACCACAACATCCTTCAACAGAACTAGCTTACATTACAAAAAAAGAAAAAGATTTACTAGTTAAACATGATCTACACGGCTCACTAAAAGGTGGTGTTAATAGAGGACCATCAGGTATCATGAGTTTAAATGGTTGGGGATCAACAGATGCTGGACAAAATGTTTCTGGTGCAGCAGCAAGTGCAGCTGAAACAGGTGGCGGAAGTGGGGCAGACAGAAAAGAAGTTCAAGCACAATTTGCAGGATCAGGTCCAGCGTTAGCGCCTGGAGTTACTCCACAAGGTGCTTTAGATTTTAGAGCTGCAGCAATTAATGCTGGAGCTGGTCAAAGAGTTAACCCAGGTTTTTTTGATAGCAGAACTCGTTTAAGTCCAAATGAGATAGCATTAGCTAAGGCTTATAGAAACGATCCAAATAACCGTTTTGCTAAACGGGCTTATAAAAATACAGGACAAGGTGGTCTACTGAACATGCTTAGAAGTGGTGGAATCTTTGGAAATTTATTAAGAGGGGCTGGACAGAAATTGGGTTTCGGAA
>Ga0209128_1002828_pt1 | contig 10990 bp, 8 predicted proteins | sample ETNvirnome_6_100_FD_184072 | JGI IMG/M metagenome (GOLD analysis project Ga0209128, IMG submission 184072) | Marine viral communities from the Pacific Ocean - ETNP_6_100 (SPAdes) (version 2) | ecosystem: Environmental > Aquatic > Marine > Oceanic | place: Pacific Ocean | collected 2013-06-19 | reverse complement strand
AGTATAAACTTACTGAATGTGCATTAAATAAAAATTTTGCAGCATATAAGAATAATCTAAATAAACAGTGTGATGGTGATTGGATATTTCAAATAGATGCAGATGAAATGCCAAATGAATATTTAATAGAAGCTTTACCATTTATATTAGAAGCAAACGAAGACACAGAAGCATTTTGGATACCAAGAGTAAATACAGTAGCAGGAATTACAGATGAACATATTGCCAAATGGGGTTGGAAAGTAAATGAAGATGGTTGGGTAAACTTTCCTGACTGGCAAATGAGAATCTATAGAAATAAAGAAGAAATTTACTGGATAAAACCAGTACACGAACAATTAAAAGGTTATACTAAATTCGCAAACCTCCCAGCAGAAGAAAAGTTTTGCTTATATCATCCAAAAGATATCGGAAGACAAGAAAAACAAAATGCATTTTACGATACGATATGAAAAAACAAAAAATAGTTATAACAGGCGGATTAGGTTATATAGGTACTGAAGTATGTAAATTATATTCAGGAGAAACGTGGTATAAAAATATCACTGTAGTAGATAATAGATTTATATCTGAAAGAGTCAAACAATTAAGAGATTGGGGATTCAACTTTAGACAAGGGGATATTCTAGATAAAGAATTCATGTGTGATGTATTAAAAGATGCAGATTTAGTTTACCATTTTGCTGGAATAACTGATGTAGCATATACAAAAGCAGAAGAAAATGGGCAAAGTGAGCGTATAACAGAAGTAGGTATCAATGGTTCTAGAATTGTATTAGATTGTATACCTGATAATTGTAAAATAATGTTTCCATCTACGCATGTTGTTTACGAAGGATTTAAGGAAGCTAAATATGATGTTGAAGAAAATGAACCAACATGTGCTGAGCTAACATATGCTACAGGTAAAGTACAAACAGAGGTAGATCTAAACAATTCAGACAAAAATTATATAATCTTAAGATTAGCATCAGTGTATGGATATTCAACAGATACTATGCGTATGGGAATTATGCCTAATTTATTTTCAAGAATTGCTTCTCAAGATGGAACTATTAAATTATTCTCAGGAGGCGTTCAGTTAAAAAGTCTTGTACCACTAATTGACGTTGCTCGATGTTTCAAATTTATGGCTGAAAGAGATGATATTAGTAGAGAGACTTTCCATTTATCTAAAGATAATATGACTGTTAAAGATGTAGCGGAGTTATGTAAAGAGATTAATCCAAATCTTACTTTAATAGAAACAGAAGATGAAATACCTAATCTAGGTTATACTATATCAAACAAAAAACTACTTGATACAGGATTTGAATTTAGATATAATTTGAAAGAATGCTTGACTGAAATGATTGGAAATTGGTCGAAAAGGGATATAAGACCTGAATTAGAATATACTGTTCAAGGAGGTAAAGAGTATATTGATAGTAGAGGAAAAATAAGTAATTATGAGCTAACTGAACCTATTAATTTGATAGGGTATATAGAATCAAAAGCAGGTACTGTGAGAGCTAATCATTATCACCCTATACAAGAACAAAAGTGCTTATTAGTTAAAGGTAAATATATCAGTGTAATAAAAGATCTAACAGATCCAAAAGCACAAATTAAAACGCAAATAATTAGAGAAGGTGATATAGCAATTATCAAACCAAATGTTGCTCATACTATGGTATTTACAGAAGACTCAGTATTCTTAAATTTAGTAAGAGGGGAACGTGAACATGAAAATTATGGTATTACTCATACAATCCCTTATGAACTAGTTAATGAAAAGTTTAGAAAACAATTATTAAAAAATTATTCTACTACCTGTAGAGCAAGTAATAGTGATAACTTAAAACCAGTAATATCTTTAGGAATGTCTCCATTAGCTAATAACTTATTAGATTCAGAAGATGATAAAGATGAGTTATATCCTTTGGAAATGACGTATTGTCCAGATAGCCATAACTGTCAATTATCGTATATAGTTCCTGCAGAAAAAATGTTTGATCATTATCTATATGTTTCATCGACAGCTGAAAGTTTTAGAAAACATTTCGAAGCAGCTGCAGAAAAATATATTAAAGAGTTTAATTTATCAAAAAAATCATTAGTGATTGATATAGGTTCTAATGATGGCATTGCCTTGAAACCTCTTAAAGAACAAGGTATACAAGTACTAGGAGTTGAACCAGCAAAGAATATTGCACAAATAGCAAAAGAACAAGATATTGATACACTCAACCAATATTTTGATGATAAGTGTGTAGATGGTATACTTGCGATATATAATAAAGCAGACCTAGTAACGGCGTCTAATGTATTTGCTCATGCAGATGAATTAGAAAAAATTGTAGACAATGCATTCGATTTATTGAAAGATGATGGCACTTTTATAGTAGAGGTACAATATCTATTAGATACAATAAATGATTTAACATTTGATAACATATATCATGAACACGTAAATTATTGGAGTGTGACATCATTAAATAACTTCTTTAACAGATTAGGTTATAGTATAGTAAAAGTAGAACACATCGATACACATGGAGGGTCTATTAGAGTATACGTTGATAAATCAGGCCTACCAAGTAATAGTAAAGAAATATTTTTGCAAAAAGAAAAGGCACAAGGTATAACAGAATATAAAACATATTTAGATTTTGCAGAAAGAGTTGAACAAGCTAAAACAAATGTAGTTAAAAATATCAAAGAACTTAAAGATAAAGGATTAATGTTAGTTGGTTATGGTTCGCCTGCAAAAGCTACTACATCGTTAAACTATTATGGAATAACATCAGATGAGATAGATTATATAGTCGATGATAATCCATTAAAACATAATAAGATTTTACCAGGCGTAAGAATACCAATTTATTCAAGAGAAAAATTAAATGAGAAGTTACCTGATGTTATTATCGTAATGGCTTGGAATTTTATCAAAGAAATAAAAGAAAGTAATCAAGCCTTAATTGATAAAGGTGTAAAATTCATTTCTATTAAAGATTTAAGTAAACCAGAATATTGCAATGATTAAAATTAAGTTATCAGACCCAACAGATATAAAATGCTTCGGTGTCTTATTATATATAAAAGATATGTTAAGAGATTATAGCATTGACATAACAGATTCAAATGATTATGATTACGAATTTGTAAGTGGAAAAGAATTTGTAGATTTATCTCTACCATTACAGCAAAGTATTGATTGGGGTATTGAGAATTTATCAAAAAAGTCTGGAGACTATTTTATATTTCATGCAGGAGATTCTCCACAAATTATGGGTGCGTATGAAGTGTTTATTGAATCTAACGCTAAGTTTATGTTTAAAAAATATTTACTAACACAAGAAGAATATAAAAAGCCAAAAACATTAGGCAAATGGTGGTTCGGTACAGGATCTGTACTAGATAAAGGATATGATATTCCAGACGATGTATATGCAAGAATGAAACTACAAGGATATAATGTTCCAATGAATTGGCCACATTTACAAAATTTACAACAAGGAAATGAAAATCGTGATATTGATGTATGTGGAATCTACAGAGGAATACTAAGCATAGATGTATATGATCATGAAGTTAAAAGTGATATTCTATATACTAATCATCGTAAAGGTTCTTGGGATGAAATAGCCAAACTATCTAACAAATACAATATCGTTACAGGAAATTTTCCATCACAAGAATCAGAAGAAATCCTTAAACGCTCGAAGATAGGTATATCTCCATATGGGATGGCAGAACTATGTTATAGAGATATGGAATTAACACGTTGGGGTTGTTTAATTATAAAGCCTGATATGGATAGAGTTATTGCAGAACCAAATTGGTTACGAGCTAATGAGACATATGTTCCTGTAAAAATGGATTGGTCAGATATGAATGAGACGGTAGAAAAAATACTTAACAATTTTAAAGATTATCAACATATTGTAGAGAATGCTCGTAAGAGAATGATAGAAAGTTGTTCATATGAGAATGTATGCATGCATTGGTATAAATTTTTTGCTAATATGTCTGGTATCTCATCATGATTAAAATAAAAATTCAGAATCCATTTGTCGGAAGAAATGAACCAACCTTCCGTCCATTATTATTTATTAAAGATATGTTACGTGATTATAGTATAGATATCACCGAATCAGATGATTATGATTATTTATTCATCGGCATGGCAGACTTTATTAATAAACAAATTTCATTACAAGATAGTATTGATGAAGGGTTGCAGAACTTATCAAAAATTACTGGCGATTATTTCTTATTCGATGGGTCTGACTCTCATTCATTAATGGGAGCATATGAAGTATTTGATCAAAGTAATGCTATATACTTATTTAAAAATCAATTACATAGAAATAAGCATGATTATAAAATACCTAAAGCATTTAACAAATGGTATTTTGGTAATAACACCGACTTAGATTTATCATATAATATTCCAGATGATAAATGGAATCGAATTAAGTTAACTGGTTGGAATATGATGAGTAACGTTCCGAGTCATAGAAATTTTTATAAAGTTAATGAAGAAAAGCCAATTGATATTTGTGCTGTTTTTAGTGCAGATGGGAATGTAAGCTATGATCATTTAGTACGTAATGATCAAATGTATATATCACACAGAAAAGATATATTTACAGAATTAAATAAGATATCAGATAAGTATCATATAGTAACAGGCCAGTTACCATTTAATGAATATATGCAGACACTATATAATTCAAAAATATGTATTTCTCCATATGGAATGGGAGAAATTAGACAAGGCGATGGTGAATCTATGCAATTGGGTACTATTATTTGTAAAGAAAATATGTCACAATTTGATTTCGGCTCGAATGTATGGAAAGAAGAAGATACATATATTCCTTTTGAATACAATTGTTCAAACTTAATAGAACAATTAGAAAAAGTATTAGGAAATTATGAAAATTTTCGTTATATTATAGACAATATGAGGCAATCGTATACTCTAGAATATGATTATCATAAATTATGTAAACGGTGGTATGATATTTTTAGGAACATAGATGGGATATCAGATGAGTAAAAAGATAAAAATAATAGGAGCTGGGTTATTTGGATGTGTTATCGGATACGAATTAGATCGTTTAGGTCATGATGTTGTTATATTAGAACAAGATTCTGATATTATGTTACATGCATCTAAACAAAATCATAATAGAATTCATTTCGGGTATCATTATCCAAGAAGTATAGAAACAGCAAGACAAAGTTTAGATGGTTTATTGTCATTTATAATCAATTATAGAGATGCTATCTTATCACATTTTCCTAATTATTATATGGTTGCAAAAGATAGTAATGTTTCAGCTAATGATTATTTAGATTTTTGTGATAAAGTTGGTATTAATCGAACAATAAGTTATCCTAATTCTAATATAGTAAATAGAGACCTTATTGATATATCATTAATGACTGATGAAATTGTATATGATTATGATATTCTTAAAGATATAATTAAACAAAGAATTTCTAATTCAAATATTGATATTAGATTAAATTCAACATTTGACGGCAATACAAATGATTGTGATTATATAATAAATACATCATATGCTAATATAAATAATGTTAATAAATTATTAGGAGTACCAGAATTAGATATAAAATTACAAGATGTTGTTATTCCTATATTTAAGATGCAACATGAGCCAATTGGATTAACAATTATGGATGGACCATATTGTAGTGTGATGCCAAAAGGAAAGAACAAACATGAATTTTTATTGTATAGTGTTAAACATTCGCTTATGAAAGATGGAAAATTAGATATTGACACTATTTATACTGAATCAGAAAAGTATATGCCGTTTCTAAAAAATGTGGAACGGGCAGGATATTGGAGAACAAATAGAGCGTTACCAATAAATGATAATGATGAAAGATTATCAGAAATTTTTACATATAAAGAACATCCAAAAGTTATAAATGTCTTATCTGGTAAAGTTTCTACATGTCATCAAATAGGATTTGAAATAGGAAGAATGATATGCAAGTGGGATTACTAGGTTACGGTTACTGGGGCAAGATATTATCTTCTAAATTAGATCAGATGGATGACGTAGAAGTAATATGGACTTGTACATCACGAGATCAATGGTGGACAAATGTTATTGATCTGGATTGGGTATTTATCGCAACGCCAAACGGAGTACATTTTGAACAAGTTCAACATTTTATAAGACAAGGAATAAATGTATTTTGTGAAAAGCCGTTAACACCTTCTCTTGATGAATCAAAATATTTATTTGGATTAGCACTCAAACATGGCGTAAAGTTATATGTAGATGATGTATTTAATTATAGAAATGAACGAAAAGATATTAAAAATTTAACTAGACCTATAGAAGTTACATGGAATAAAGTAAGTGATAATATATTATATGATTTATTATATCACGACTTATATTTATTATTTCCTTTCTTCAAAGAACATTTTTATCAAAGTTCATTACCAATAAATTGGCCGTATATTAATGATATAAAATTTAATTATGGACAATCAGATGATAGAATACATAAAATTAATGATATAGATTTTACTAATACAGAAAATAGTAATGATGCATTATTTGATATGATAAATAAAGTTTTACACGGAACCCCAGATTATAGATATAATAAAATGACGGCACTAATGTGTAATGAAATAATCGATAATATTATAAATAATTAGGATTTATGAGAATAATTTTATATATTAAAGTATGAAAAATGTAGTAGTAATTCCGGCAATACAAAATAAAACTCAAGATAAGTTTGGTAAATGGTCTTGGATGGATTGTTCAATTAAGGCCTGGCAATATTGGTGTGATAAAAATGATTGTGAATTAGTCATATATGATTCGCCTAAAGAAGCTGATTTATCAACATATCGTATTACATGGCAAAGATGGTTTGATGTATTCGATCTTCTAGAAGAAAGAGATATACAATATGAAAAGGTATTAATGGTAGATGCCTCTACCATGCCAAAATGGGATTGTCCAAATTTCTTTGATTTGGTGGGCGATGATATAGCAGCTGTACATGAAATGGATAATCTTAAATGGATATATGAAAGCGTAGAAGGATATAAAAAGTTTTTTAATGATTTTGATTTTTCTATATCTAAATATGTCAATGCAGGATTCATTATTTTTAATAAGTCACATAAAGAACTATTCCAAAAATTTAAAGAACTATTTTATAACAATCAAGAGAGTTTAATTGAGTTACAAACCATTAGTCCGAGAAGAGGGACAGACCAAACAGCATTTAATTACTTTTTACAGATGAATGATATTAATGTTGATATGTTACCGATGCAATTCCGAGTATCTCATTTAGCTCGAAAAGATTTGTTATCACATAACTGGCAATTAAATGAAGATACGACGCCGTTCTTTGTAAAATATGCATCCATATGGATGTATAGCGGTTTTGATAAAACAAAGCGAAGTGAGTTAATGCAGCAAACTTGGGAATTAGTTAAAGATTATTATGATGATGATTTTGTACTTAATCTAGTAAATCATAAACATATTGATAAAGATACCACATCTAGAAAATTTAAAGAAGATATATATAAGATGTTCTCCGATCCTAAATATAAAGATATGACAATTCTAGATATGGGATGTAATACAGGAAACACTACTCGTATATACTCCGAATGTTTTAATAAAGTAATTGCAGTAGATTATGACATCAATTGTTTAAATAAAGCAAAGGACCTTTGTAAAGATGTAACTAATGTTGAGTTTATTCATGCTAATGTTTATGACCAATCTTTTATATTACCTAATGCAGATGTAGTGCATATAGATGCCGGCCATCAATATCAAGAAGTGTGTTATGATATCGATCGCTGTATTACGCAAATGGACCCTATTATTATAATGGATGATTATGGTCATAAAGGCCGGACAGTTAGAAATGCAATTATCGATAAAATGCATGAAGGAAAATTACAACTACATCAATATATTGGTGAAGATAAAGGATATGTTGCATCAAATGATAAAGTATTTATTGGTAAAGAAGGAGTAATTTGTAATGTCAGATAACGGTATGAAATTTTCGTATAATGAATATAGAAATGTAATAAAATTAATACAGCAATTTTTACCTATTATAGATTTTGCAGATGTAACGGATAAAACCGATCAGTTCTGTGTTATAAGACATGATATAGAATTTTCGATTGATAGGGCAGCAAAATTAGCAGAAATAGAACATCAGTTAGGAATTAGTACTACATATACTGTACAGTTACGTAACAATACGTATAATGCATTATCTGAAAAAAATATAGAACTAGTTCATTATATCAAAAGTTTAGGACATTGTATTGCATTACATCAAAATCCACCCCATCTAGCTGAAAAAGATTTAAAAAAATATGTTTTAAAAGATATAGAAACATTAGAACATTATTACGGGTTCGAGGTGGATAGGTATGCATTTCATAGACCTAAACAAGAACAATTGGCAATGTATTTAGATATACCAGGAAAGATTAATTGTTATGGAAGAAAATACTTTCATTACTATCCTGGATCTCAGCCGGGTAATTTAAATGTAATGTATTTAGCAGATTCAAATCATCAATGGAAGTATGGACATCCGATTGCGACAGATTTTAATAATGTTACTAAATTGCAATTAAATACCCATCCATTTTCATGGACAGGTACCGGATATGAAAATTATGGAAATTTTTTATCACTAATTAAAGAGAAGAATCGAGAAATGTTATTTGATATGGATTCAGAAAATAGAGCATTTCCGGAAGAGTTGTTATTATGAAAACTATTAATTATATAGACCTAGGTGTATTCGAAGGCGAAGAGATTGATTTGTTTTTAAGTCAATATGAAAATTGCGTAGAAGATTATACAATAAATATATATGGTGTAGAAGCCACTATCTCATCCGCATTGGCCCTGCAAGAGAAATATTCAGATACCATGAATATACACATATTTAATTTAGCCATCGCCGATGGAACTAAATCGGTTAAGATATTTAAATGCCCATCATCTGGAATTGCTAATTCAATATTTCCTACCAAATATAATGTGGACCCGAATATGTTTGATGAAGTAGAAGGAATTTTATTTAATGAGTTTATAGAAAAATATATACCATCTTTTAAACAAGATGATGTGTATAATATTATTAAATTGAATATCGAAGGAGCTGAGTTATATGTATATGAAGATTTAATAAAATTTGATCTATTAAAATATGTAAATATTATATGCGGCCATCCATCACATGATATAGAAAAAGTATCAGAACTTCTGCCATTAAAAGAAAAGTACTATAAGATAATTAAAGATAATCATATAGATATAAAATACTTTTGTGCAGATTCTCTTGGAAATATATCACAATCGATTGATCTGTTTAAAGAGTTATCTAACACATCCATGAAAAAAAATATAGTCTTTATAGTTAACTTACCAGAAACTAAAAAACAAGGTCGTGACACCCCCTATAACCATTCTGTTGATAGTTGGTCATTATGGTGCAAGCGAAATAATTGTGAATTATTTGTATTACAAGATCGTATATATGATGAAACGTATATGAATGCTAATTGGCATAAATTATTTGCGTTTCAATTATTAGAAGCAAATGGTATAGATTATGATCAAATTTTAATTGTAGATGCAGATACTATTATACATCCAAATGCTCCAAATGTATTTGAATTAACAGATAATAAGTTTTGTGCAGTACATAATTATGGAAGTTATGACTGGGTATGTCGTAGTATTGAAAATTATAAAAAATTCTTATTCCCAGAAATAAATGTACCATTATTTGAATACTTTAATTCCGGTGTAATAATTTGTAATAAACTGCATAAAGAATTTTATGAAAAAATTATTAACTTTTACTTGGATAATTCAGAAAAAATTGTTATATTGCAAAATAAATATAATGTTGGTACGGACCAACCTATATTAAACTTTTTTGTGCAACAAGAAGATATAGATTATAAACAATTACCATATGAATGGAATATGCAAGATTTGCAAAGATTTGAAATTCTAGATGAAGAATTAACATTTACAAAGATTGGTTGGTTATATCATTTTAATGGTATCCCTGATGAGACTCGTAATTATATTATGAATAAAACATGGAAAGTATTATGCAGTTGAATAAACAATATGTTATTGGAGTACATGTCATGTATTTTGAAATTGAAATTTTCAAAACATATGTGGATGGCATTTTAAATTTAATGTCTGATGTCGATAATCATGAAAATGTTATTCTTGATATTTGTTTTAATACATCTGAACATATAGAAAAAATTGATGTAGAACAAATATCTAAATCAGAATTAATTTCAAAGTTTAAAACACAAGTAGCTCGATTACATAAATACAATACAAATATTAAATACCATGATACTATAGATGGGGTTTATTACCATGCCGATTATCGTCGTGATTTAAATTACAATTATTGTAAACATGTAGATTATGTAATGTGGGGAGAGACAGATAGTTTATTTCCAAAAGAAGCATTTCAAGTGATTGAGACATTATCTAATTATACAGATTCGCAAAATATACATAGATATATTTTAAGTTTTGCTGATCGTAAATTGTGGGATGATTCTTGGAATCCATTAGTACATCCTAAATTTGAAAATCATAAGTTTGAAGATAGCCCTGATAGTCATTTAAACCCCAATCAAGCAAAATCGGTAATGTCTATAGAAAGGATGAATGAGATTAATTCCGAGTCAGAATCATTTGATTTTAACTACATCCCATATCCAAAAATTAGCGGAGCATGTTTAGTTTTATCGGCCGATTTAATTAAATCAGGTATTAATATACCATCATGTTTAATATACAATGATGATGAAGGGTTAGCTATAATGGCACAAAAATTGCTCGGTAATGAATTTAAACAATTTATTTGTAAAAATATATTACATGTACATGCAAGGCGCCATCCT
>Ga0209128_1002827_pt1 | contig 10991 bp, 3 predicted proteins | sample ETNvirnome_6_100_FD_184072 | JGI IMG/M metagenome (GOLD analysis project Ga0209128, IMG submission 184072) | Marine viral communities from the Pacific Ocean - ETNP_6_100 (SPAdes) (version 2) | ecosystem: Environmental > Aquatic > Marine > Oceanic | place: Pacific Ocean | collected 2013-06-19 | reverse complement strand
GGAAGGGCTCTCATGGCGGATTGCGGCGACCATCGAGTCCGATGAGTACGAGGACTTCGAAGGGCAGGGACTCACTCAGGGTGACCTGCTCATCCTCGAGGTGGAGCGGGAGGATTCCGGCCGTATTGCGGAGATTCCCTGCACGGTCCTGGGGGCTGCGGGCAACAAGATTGCCTTCGACATCGGTACCCAGGAGTTCAGCGCCGGTGCTGACGGGGCCCTTTCTGGGGCTGAGAAGATGGCCACCGCCCAGGAGCTCAACATCCCCCGGATCTACGAGGACCCTGAGGACTCTGATGAGATCCTCGTCAGCCTCACAGCTGCGGAGATTCAGGGGTACCTGGCAAGCAGAGAGTTCAAGAGCGCCTACTACAACCTGCCCCTCAGCGCGTCGACCCCTCTCGACATCGAGCCCTACACCTTCCGGCTCCGGACCGCTCGAGTCATCCGGAACCGCCGCATCCTCGTGGATGAGACAGTCTCATCCATTCCCGCCCTCTTCGAGTACATCGACGAGCCGGAGTACGGCGAGGACGAGGAGCTGGGCGACTTCTATCTGGCAGGGAAGGACGGCAGCGTCACGGCTCTGGACAGGGAACCTTTGGAGCTTTTGGAGAATAGGGACTATTCGGTCAGTTCAGAGGACTCCCTCAACGGGACCAATCTGGAGACGACTGCCGGATCCGGGCTTCTGAAGATCCCCAGCGGGGACTTGTACGACCGGGATGTCCGCGTTGGGGACTCAATCGACATCACCAGTGGCTTCGACCAAGGCCGGTACGTCATTCAGGTGATCCACGACAGCGAGACGATCAAGGCGGCGACATCCCTTGGCGACATCCCGAGCACTACCGCCACGGGCTTGAGTTTCACCCTCCAGAAGAAGACGGAAGGGACGTTCCTCCGCTTCGTAGAGGGGATGTTCAGCCCGGATGCCCCGGCTCCTACCCACCTCTGGGCTCAGACCTCCCTCTTCGACAACTCAGGCTACGTCGAGGACAACTTCGGCGTGCTCGTGGGGGCTACCCGAGCCCAGCTCGACGAGTACGGGCCCTCCCAGGTCTCCTACAAGGGGGCCGTCACTGCCCTCATGTACGCCTGGGCGAATGGCCCCACGCTCCGCAACATCACTACGGGGTGCCAGGTCCTCGTGGGGCTCCCTGTCACAGAGGTGGCTGGGAAGATCATCCAGATCGACCCGGACTACGACACGTCAGACGGTACGGGTCGCATCCTCGTTGAGGACATCGACGCTGCCGGAGACGGTACGGGCCTGGTCCGGATCTACTACTACCCGGCAACTGCCGACTCGGACACGCTCAGCGACTTCGCAGGCATCTTCACCAACCCGGCCACCAACCAGCCCTTCGACATCAAGGACACCGTGGGGCCGTTCCAGACCCTGTCGAAGTCGGTGGTCGTGAGTGACTACATCACCAAGCCGAAGTGGTGGTCTCTCGGGAGCCGGCATGAGCTGCAGAAGTTCCACTCGTGGCAGGTGGAGCTCGACGCACACCAGGTCGACTCCAGGGACATGCCCCTGATCTTCGATTTCTGCATGGGCATCCGGCCCATCTACACCTTCCCCCACATCGTTCTGGTCCTGTACCTCTACGATGAGGTCACGGTCGAAGACCAGCTCCAGCTGGACCCCACCCTCTTCCTCGCGGACGAGCCGGCTTTCAGTCTGGAATCCACGCACATGCTGGACTCCTACAACGGCAGCAGCTTGGCCCAGCGCATCCTCGACCACGGGTCCCTCTCCACTCGCACCTTCTTCGAAGGCCGTGACCTGGTCACTTCAGCAGCCTCCGGGACGGTCACCTCTGCTCGAGGGGGCTTCGCCGCCACGCTCGATGCGGACCCGCTCGACCATGCGCTCGATGAGGATGTGGGCGTGCTCTCCGGCATCAACGAGTGGTTCGAGGACGACGTCTATATCCGAGGCACCCCCCTGGTGGCCGTCGGAGACGTTCTCTTCATCCGGGAGGGGGTCAACCGAGGGCGCTTCGAGGTGACTGCGGTCACCGACGACAACACCTTGGAGATCACGCATCTCACGGGGTGGCCGCCTCGGACCCGCCTCACGGCCGCAATGGAGGCTGAGACTGCTCAGGTCTTCCAAATCCAGCGCAGGGACTCGTCAGACATCGCATCTGGTACCGCAACCGTCGAGAGCTACGACTCCGACGGGGATATGACGATGATCGAAGACACCTCGGCCTCCTTCCGGTGGGACACTGTCTCGGTCGGAGACGTCCTCGTGGTGGAAGACGGAGACGACTACGGACTCCACACCATCCTCCAGGTCGGCAAGCTCGACGACACCTACGATCCAGACGGGCTGGAAACCCCGCAAGAGCACCTGGAGAGCCTGGAGAGCCACCTCATCATCGCTGGTGAGCTCACGGAGTCGGGCCCCTTCGCCTACTCCATCCGCAGGGACTCCATCCGTTCCAACCCGTTGCTGGACCGTGCAGACGGCAACACCACAGCGGGCTCAGACGTCCTCACTGTCGACGATGACGGCCTGCTGCTCGCGGGACTGCAGTATGGGGACCTCCTCATTCACGATGCGCCTGTGAATGCAGACAACGGCATCTACAAGATCGTGGACGTCCTCACTGATGGAACCCTGCTTCTCGATCGAGAGTTCACGGACTCCCACCCAGGGGCGGGGGGTCCCGACCCTGTTGAGTACCGCGTCGTCCGCCCCGCCCTCTTCGAGGCAGACGAGCAGCGAGATCATGACTGGGAGCAGGAGTCCCTGACAGCCCAGGACGACGTCGAGATCAAGCTCATCGAGCCCATCACCTCCTTCCTCTCAGTGGCGGACCTGGGGCTCTCAGGGGCGGACGCTGTGTCGGCCGCTACAGACCTTCAGGCCGCTGGTGTGGTGGCCGGGATGCTCCTGGAGATCGACGTGGCTGCCGAGAGCTCAGGAGCCTACGAAGTCCTCTCGGTGGCGACGGACACAGCAACCGTCGAGTTCAACTTCACAGCTGACGAAGACCCTGTTTCCGGGGAGTTCTTCTCTCTCGACGATGCGTGGGAGGTCCTGGACGACACCGTCACTCTCTCGGGGACACTGAACCTCGAGTTCGGCCCCATGATGGCGACGGAGTTCCCGGATGCGGTGAACTCTTCCACTTTCCTAACCGTCAGCCCCCAGACCTTCACTGGCACTGCTGGCACTGCCTTTGAGACGGACTTCCAGGTGGGAGATGTCGTCCGCCTGGAGGGGGACAGCGACCTGGACTGGGCCATCATCGCGGAGATCGTCTCCGACACTGAGATCACTCTGGACAGGAACTACACTGGGACCTCTCCCGGTGCTGGTCGTGTCGAACGAGGGACGCCCGGCGGACTGGTCCTGCCTGGTGACTACTTCACTTGCGACGAGGGCGTCTTCGTGGTGAAGACGGTGCAGGCTGCTACGATGACGCTCACGTCCGATACAGGGGTCTCTCCTCTGGCCGACTACACCGGCAAGGTGACAAGGAAGCTCAGATGATTCGCTCCCTCTTCAAAGATGTCCCGAGGGTCCTGGACAGGATCCGTGTGTCCGGAGGGGCAGGAAGAGCTAAGTTCAGGGGCATCCGACTGCCAGACGGGTCCCCAGTTCCAGTAGAGGTCGTCATGGAGCAGTTCCAAGTCAGTCGAGAAGCGGCTGAGAAGATCGCAGCGAGGATGACCCGATGATCTACAAGTCCGCTGAGGACATCCGGTCGGTGTACAAGGCAGCCTCCGGGCCAGACGCCTTCGACCGCATCCTTGCGGACCACCCGGACATCCGGAAGGGTGCAGAGGCAGAGGCCAAGCGCCGTGGCGTGACCCCCAAGAAGCTCCTGAAGGACGAATGGAAGGCCTATCTGGCGGAGCATGCAGACAGGTTCGCCAGGCGGGAGAAGAAGAAGGTCAGCAAGGCAGTGGGCCGAGACGTGCTGCAGGCAGGCCTCTACGGAGGGACCACCGGCGCAGTTGTTGGCGGTCTGGGGGCGCTCACCAAGCACCCGGCCCTCCTGACCTACTCCAAGGGCCCCCTCAAGGATGCTCTCCTTGCCGGGTTCATCTCCGCGATGGCCGCGACCCTGGGTACGGCAGCAAAGCATGCTCCCACCCTGATGAAGAGCTACTCTGCCATCCGTAGAGTCCGCAAGGACGTCGATACCCCAGAACCCCGCAGCTTCTACCCGCACAGCGGATATGGAGCACGTCTAAGCCGCATGAAGGAGTCTGAGGCATGATCGGAATCTTGCGCCACATGGCACCGCCCAGAGTCCTGCGGCAGATCTTCAAGCACAACCCCCTCATCGAGGGACGCGTGCAGATGGAGATGCGCGAGCGTGGCAAGCTCGTCACCCGTCGTGAAGGCTTCAACATCTGGACCCTCTCCGGCCGCGAGTACCTCTCCGAGATCATCGCGCTCGAGGCAACCAGCCCCCGCACTCTCTTCCGCAGCGACCGAGTTGCCTACCTCGGTATGGGCTCTGGAGCGCAGGCCGAGGTCAGCAACATCACCTCCCTCGTGGACCCGGTGGTCTACAAGACGGGAGAGTTCCTCGCAGCCCTGGCTGCTCCAGCGACCTTCCCGTCGTCTGGCACAACGACTACCAGCACGTCGACCCGCTTCATCCGGGAGTTCAGCACTGGTGAGCTCTCGCTTGGCTACAACGTGGTTATCACGGAGGCCGGGCTCTTCACTGACGGAGACCCAGACAACGACTGGCTCCATGTGGATGCGGAAGGGGACGACGCGTGCCCGACAGATTTCTCTACGGCAGCTGGGCGAGCTCCTGTCGCCTACAAGACCTTTGAGCCCATCACCAAGACCACGCAGTTCACTCTGCGTGTCGTCTGGGACGTGAGGTTCGTGTGAGCAGCTTTACCCGCCGCCCCTTCAACATGGGGAACACCGAGAACCCGGTGCACAGCCAGCCGGAGATCCGGGGAGCTACGCCCAAGGACTCAGATGGGAGCTTCGCAGCTCTCACGGCTGTCCTCCCAGCAGAGATCGCCATTGAGACCGAGGACTTGGCCACTGCCGGTGGAATCTCGGCCGTCTTCTCGGAAGACGGGTCGATGACCCACGTCCTTGCTCAGATCAACTCAGCACTGAGTGGCTACGCCACGGCGGAAGAGTACGAGGGCTGCCTCATCATTCGCTCTGCCGGGTCAGGACACGACTCGTCGTACAGCTCCTCCATGGAGGAGCGGGCCTACGTCCGCATCATGCCCCCTGTCTCTGGGTACGCGGATGCCGCTGACATCCTGGGCTTCCCGAGCCATCCCAACCTTGCGGCCACTGTGGCTGCCGGAGACCTGCTCGACGCACCTGCCCGGCCCCTGCAGCAGGGCAACCCTCCTGGAACAAAGTTCCTTGCTGCGGGCGAGGACCGGATCGGGACGTCCTTCAACCGCGCTCTTCACGCCATGGGCCGGAACGAAGATCAGCTCTACACCTGGCTGAAGAAGCCCGTAGCGCGCCTTCTGGATGTCGAAGTCGACGAGACCACCTGGGCCTCGTTCATCGACTCGAGTGCAGACGGGACCATCGACCAGATCAATGTCTCAGGTGGCCTGGCTCTCCTCTCCCTGGAGTCCCGGATCTTCGTTGGAGGCCTCTCCAAGGCATCCACGTTGGAAGAGATCGCTGAGATGTTCGGAGTGGTGGACAACGACCACAACGAGCTGATGTCCGGAGAGGACATCGTGCGCATCGGGGCGGTCACGCGTGGCGAGCGGGGGATCGCCCGGCCGGTCTTTGCAGACACCATCAGCGCGCCTTCCCCTACCCTCTCGGACACCACCGGGGTCCCTGTCGACGGGAAGAACGCCCTAGGCGTGGACCGAGTCAAGGAAGCGTCAACGCAGATCACCGGAGTTCGGCAGAACACGAGCATCATCTGCTCCTCTGCGACCTTCGAGACCAACGAGGTGGCCCCTGGCGACATCGCAACCATCACCGGGGCCTCCATCGACACCCCGTTCAACCACAACGGGGAGTACGTCGTCGAGGTCGTCGTCTCTGAGACCGAGCTGGTCCTCCGGCCGCACCACGACTCCGCCTCCGTCCGTGAGCTGAACCCCGATGACGGCGGCAACTTCGGCTTCGTGACGGTCCGCGCGGGCGGTGAGTGGGAGACCGACATCTGGGTCACCTTCGAGCCCCCTCTGCCCCGGTTCCCCACAAACGGGAAGATCCGCCTCGTCCTTCCCTACGAAACCACCCTCGCAGACCTGGGGCCCGAAGACTTCACTGCCAGCACCGTCCGCGTCTACGACGAGGCCGACGGCTGGGTGATGTACAACCTCTGGCAGCAGCTCTCCATGGGAGGGGCGTACCAGGGACAGAATCATGACAATGGTGGCGGCTACCGAGGAGAGGTCACACATCGGCCGATCACGCTGGTCAACGCCCGAGAAGGGGGCTCCAATGGCGGCTCCCTGGTCCGCTCCAGCACTGGGGCAGCGACACTGGCTACAGACACACTGCGTCTGACCGCTGCCTCGACGGACTCCTTCACTCCTGCGGATGTCGGACGGACCATCTTCCTGAACGCGGCCACGATGCTCACGCTCGAGCACTGGACCATCGTCAAGTGGTTCGATGGAGCGACCGTCGAGCTGGCCCCTCCCGTCTTCCGGACAGGGTTCCTGGAGGCTGCAGCCTCTACGGTCGCCATCACGTCCTGGGAGATCATGGACGACCTGGTGTCCGACCTGCAGTCGGTCCTCCGTGTCATCGCTCCCGAGTACTTCGGGGAGTCGGACACGGCTGGGGCATCCGCTGGGTTCTCCTACATCCGCGAGCAGCGGGACGAGGCCACTGCAGACGACCTGGTGCCCGGTGCCATGTCCTTCGTCCACCTCGAGAAGCTGCGGCATTTTGATGACGGGGCCAAGACCAACATCACGACCTTCGTCGCTCCCAACATCACGGGTCAGAAGGTCGAGCTCCCCTTCGATCCGGAGGAGTCTGGCAACATCTTCGCGGAGGCAGGCGATGTGCTGCCAGCAGCGGACACGGAGTGGGCCGGAGGCGTCACCTTCCTCCGCATCTTGCACGGACTCAACGCAGGCATCTACCGAGTGCTCAAGACGGAGGTCGCGGCCGTCAGCGGGGCTGATGCCGTTGACGTGCAGAACCTCGATGGCTCGACGCCCGCCTTTTCGGTCGAGACCAACATCAGCTGCTGCCTCTACAACGCACGGATGGCCGTCGCGAGCAACGCGCTGGCAGGTCCTGCGGCGGCCTCTGGCATCTTCCGGACGGTGGCACTGAGCCTCTTCGAGGACGGCCACGCTTCGGGAGCAGCAAAGGTTGGAGCACTCCGTGTGGGGTGGCGAGGAGATGGAGCGGGCATCCTCGCGACGCTCAACGATGCGACCTATCGAGCGTACGCCAACGGCACTGCAGCTGAAGGGCCGCTTGTGCGAGCGAAGATCTTCTCGCCCGCCACCGGCATCTACCTCACGGTGGGCACAGCAGAGACAGCCACCGACGTGCAACGAGGCTACGGCTTCCGGATCGAGGCAGAGACGGAGTACCACAGCTGGTCGAACCAGGACCCTGGAGCAGGCGGAGCCGTCTTCACAGACGACGACGGAGCTTCCTACGGAGGCTTGATCACGCAGACGGGCGAGGACCCCGCGGCGGTCATGGTCAAGATGACCAGCACGGACCTCGGGGACGCGACATCCGCGTACTCGAGGCTGTCCCCGTCTGCCACGCTCGCCCTTGGACGGGCGCGGAGGGAAGACGACGGCGACGGCATCGCGACGTCGGGTCAGGGCTCTGCCCTCGAGACGGCAGGCTCGGTCTATGTCCTGCGGAAGTACAATCTCGCCGATGCAGCCGCACCCGGATGGGCCGAGGGCGGGGTCTTCGTCGAGGATACGGTCGGAGCGGGCCGCTGGATGTACCCCATGGTCGGTGGGTACAACTTCCTCGTCGGGAACAGCGGAGAGGGGGAGAGCCCGTTTACTGGGTGGGACTCGCCTACCAGGCTGGGCAACCCCGGTATCCTGGTGCCAGCAGGGGCTGCAGATGCAGACCCGTCGGCGGAGCTCTACGAGCCAGCTTTCGGCACGTTCAACCTGCGTCACCAAGGAGTGCTGGAGATCAACACGGGCACCGTGACGGACGTGACGGAGCCCTTCAACCGGCTGGTCGGCTGCAGAGTGCGAATCACGGAGTCCGGCCACGCCTTCGAGGACGAAGAGTACGCAATCGTCGCGGTGAAGTCGATCGACGCAGCCAAGGTGCTCTTGGCTCTCTACGGACCGGAGCTGATCACTGGCGTGGAAGAGGGGACCGTCGAGTTCCAGATCCGGGGCCAGCGGTGGCACCAGGCGCACCTGGGCATCGGCGACTACATGCTGATCGGCACCTGGGATCCTGCGCTGAGTATTGCGGAGACTCCGCTTCTCACACGAGATCCGGACCTTCTGAGCGCTCGCGTAGACACGATGCCGGACAGCACCCAGAATCTGCCTGCCCTCGGGATGCTCAGCGTCTCTTCATGGGGTGGCGTGTCGGATGGCGTGTCGATTGGCCAGCCGGACGATGACGTGACGTCGATGACAGGGGTCTCCGTTGAGCACGCAGCCTACGACTCGGCCGCTGGCTGGGCCGCTGGCTCGACAGCAGAAGCCCCGCTCTACGAGCACGGCTGGAGCGATGATGCTGGAGAGCCTCGCCCGCCCTTCCCCAACACCGCTGCGGACGTGGGAACGCTCCGCTCCTACGACTACCACTTCGACCAGATATCAGGCAGCTCTACGTGCGACTGGAGCTCCCGATGGGGAGGCTGCCTGCTCATCACGGGAGACTCCGGCGCAGAGTGGCGGCTCTGGCAGCGTGGGCGGTCGTTCCTTCTGAAGGACCACCTCGCGGTGAAGGTGAAGATTCGGGCTGCCTTCGTCGGCACTGCCGGAGTCCCCGACGCCCTCATCGAGCTCGTAGACGCCGAAGGCACGCAGCTGGCTTCTGAGACCGTCGGCTTCGTCGCCAACGAGGTCCCTGCGGACATCGAGACCACGGTGAAGCTCTCTGCGAGCTTCCAGGGGAAGGCTGCGGACTACCTCTCCGAGAACAAGGAGGCGACCTCCATCCACGTGGTGCTGCGCTTCATCCTTCCTGCGGATAGCCACGAGCTTCACATCCTCGAGTTTCGAGCCGAGCCTGCCATCTTGCCCGCGGTCCACGACGGGCCCCTGATCGTCAACGGACCGGTCCTCGCGCACGGGCTCCGGTTCACAGATCCCGTCCGGGGCTTCCAGACCCTCAGTCCTGCCGAGTGCTCGTTGCTGGGAGGACGGGACTACGCCCGGAATGAGAGCTGGCCCACTTGGGGCCACACAGCCTTCGATGGAGACGGCACCACTGGCACCCAGGAGCTGCGTTGCGGCCCCGGCCTGGTGCGCGGCACGTCTACCAAGGCGTGGAACGCCTGGTACGCCCAGGTCATCATCGAGGCCGGCGACTGGGTGGACCTGGGGGGTGCTTACGATACCTGGATGGGCGACCTGAAGGACGCTGTCGACTCCGACTCGCACTGGGTCGGGTCGCCTGCTTCGCCTTCCTCGCTGGCGGCGGAGGTTTGGGTTCTGGCTGATGCAGCCATTGCAGAGAGCAGCTCCCCCGCCAAGGGGGAGCTCGTCGACAAGACGGTGGCCAAGGCGTGGGACCTCTACGAAGAGGTCTCGGACATGTACGCCAGCTTCAACCTGTCGATGTACGACACCTACCGCGACGAGGTGCGTGCCGGCATCGAGGACGGAGACGGCACCATCGCGGCCCCGGCCGACTACATCACCTTGACGAAGTATGCTCCCACGAAGAACTGGATTCGGCCCTATGTGGACCAGCAGAAGATCTTCTCGAAGGGGGTCAACTCCGCCGCCGTCACCCCCTACAACGGGGCCCACGACCCGCTGTGGTACGCGATGCAGGCGGACCGCATCCACAACGACGAGAATGACACCAACGATGACCTGCAGCAGGATGCGTTCGTCCCCTGCGGGATGACGGGCTTCATCATGGCCCTGGACCCTCCGCATGCTTCCGTGCTCACCCAGTTGAACATCGGGCTCAGCTTCCGCGCGCACAGTGAGTCCAACTGGGGCCTCTGGTGGGACGTCCCCGATGCGTACAAGGACATGGTCGAGGGCACCGGGGCCATGAAGAGCTACCAGGAGGTCGCCAACGAGGCGGACTGGAACGACAAGGCCGGGGTTCTCGTGGAGGTCTGGCGGTTCAACACGGTGGACTTCGACGTGGCTCAGGACGATTGGGCGGGATGGTCGGAGCACGAGCCGGAGTTCGGCTTCGGCGAGCTCATCGCGACGCACACTGTCAACCTGAGCTCGGTCGACAAGCCTGAGGACGAGACCAACACCATGGAGGACGCCTGGAAGGACACCGCCTTGTGGGGAGGTCCGCGAGCCGACATCCACGCAGGCAAGGAGCACTTCTACAGGAACCGCCTCGACTTCACGGACGACTTCGACGCCCCCATTGCCCACGACGATGCTCGCCTTCGTGTCGACCGGCGGCACTACTCCTACATGCTCGTGGTGCGCTTCTATGGGGGCATGCGGGAGACCAGGTCGGGGTACGCGCACCCCCTTGTCCGGGGAGAGACCCGAGGTACTACGACCTCTGGCGACTCTCGGTGGGAGATCCCGCAGTTCCTCGTCCGGTACCGCGGGTTGCTCGTTAACGACGAGCCCGTTCCGATCCCGGTCCCCATCTTCGGCACCTACGACGTCGCGACCTACCTGACGGACCACAACACGCATCCCAACGATCCCTACGACAACGACACCTTCTCCTCCCAGGTGAAGTTCCGCGGGGCGCGCCTCGAGTGGCTCACTGATCGTGGAGGAGACGGTGGATGGGGGTCCTGAAGCGAGTCGACAAGCGCATCCGGAGCGGACTCTCCGCCAATGCTGTGCGCCTACTGACAGGGGAGCCTGCACCTAGG
>Ga0209128_1002825_pt1 | contig 10993 bp, 16 predicted proteins | sample ETNvirnome_6_100_FD_184072 | JGI IMG/M metagenome (GOLD analysis project Ga0209128, IMG submission 184072) | Marine viral communities from the Pacific Ocean - ETNP_6_100 (SPAdes) (version 2) | ecosystem: Environmental > Aquatic > Marine > Oceanic | place: Pacific Ocean | collected 2013-06-19 | reverse complement strand
ACACTTGGACCCCCGGAGCTCATAGATCCCGCAATGGGGGTATTAAGTACCGGAATGCCGGAATTATGGGCGCGCACAGTGGCACACATTGACACAATGCAATCCGGTACCGCAATGCGGAAATAGCCGGAGCTGGCGAGTATGGCCACAGCCGGAGCTGGGCAAACGTTCGGCCGGAGCTGGGCAAACGTTCGGCCGGATATCATGCCAGGTTAATCCAGTTTATCTTTAATCATTGTCGCTTTACCCGTTGTAATGTCTAACTATGATGCTACTTTTAATCATGAACAAAAAATCAGCCACTTACCCAAGGGATACCATGACAACCAGAAAGCCTGCTTTTTATATTCAAACTGGAATGATGGTTAAAAGCTCATGTGCTGCCGGACAATGGCTCGTGATGTCCAGCCTTTACCATGACAATGGAATCAGTGGGTATGACTGCAAGAGAAGGGGTAAAGTTGAATTTATCCCCAACGCTGCAATATCGGGCATTGTCTCAAAATGCTCAGATATCGGTACTACTGGCCCCGTCATTGCGCCTTATGACAATCGGGCATTTTCTTATCTGAACAAGCAACTTGATATCACCCTTGGAAGATAACTCAAAGCCACGGATAGGAGCTAAACCAATGACCCAGGACTTGAACATCTACGTTGCCAGCCTTTCAGACTATAACAGCGGTCGACTTGTAGGGGCATGGATTGACTGTGAGGGAAAGGATGCGGAAGATCTCCAAGCTGAAATCGCGGCCATGCTTGCCACGTCCAAAGAGCCCAATGCCGAAGAGTATGCAATCCATGACCACGAAGGGTTCAACGGTTTCGACGTTGGAGAGTCCTCCAATATGACGGAGATTGAAGAAATTGCCGCATTGCTTGAAGAGTACGGTGATACCGCTAGAGCTGCGGCTTCAATTGTTCACGATATTGGCGAAGTCAGGGAGTTCATTGAAGATCACGGATATGGATCGTTCAATAGCCTTGAAGATTTCGCAATCGTGGTGTGCGAGAATTGGGGATATCTAGAAAACGTGCCAGATTTTGTTCAGTACCACATCAATTATGAATCAATGGCCAGAGACCTGCTTTGTAGCGATTTTTGCTCAATAGAACTTGACGGCACCCACCACATTTTCAGCAAATAATAGGAGATAACCATGAAAATGAATGAAGCAATGTTTGCCGATTGTTACACACTGGATCAGCTTCTATCCGCACTCGTTGAAATGGATCACCGTGCGAGGGATTATGATCTCACTGATGCCGTGGATCTGTCGGATCTTCCCAACTATGGCGGAATAGAGCCTGTTTCAACTATTGAGGTATGGTCCTGGGATGAGTCAAGGCTACTTGTTGGAGATGGTAGCCCCAAGGAATGGGAGATTGTAACCCGCAGCTGAATAGTCCTGCAACCCACCGTATCACCCGTTATCCCTCCATTCTTCTGTCAATCCGCAATAATCCGCAATAACCCCCGATAATCTGCACTAAATCGTAATTATCTTCCCTTTACCTGTTGCAATAGGTAACTGCCCTGCTATTCTCCTAATTAGTTATAGGTTGCAACAGTAAACCCCGGAACAAGGATAGAAACCATGGATTCTTACAATTCTCGCAATTGGGCAAAGACAATCAAGAAATTGGGATCCGGAGAATACAGCGTTGATGACCTTGCATTCTATCGGCTGGCCTATATCGCTCGCCTGGAACAAGGCGGACAATATGACGGCCCTGAAACCTATAACCAGTACGTTGGAAAACAGATGTGCGCCAATATGGGAGATCTTTAGATATGAATCCACAAGTTGATAGTGCCATAAATGAAGTAGCCAACGGATATTGCGATTGTTCCTGCCCTGATTGCTTTGAAATTGCAATTGGTGAGGCTGGCAAGACACTGTGCTGGGCATGCCAGGATGCCGGATGTGAAACAGAGCCAGGTAGCGCTTGCCAGGTAGATCACTGTGATACCTGCGGAGCTTTCGAGAGTAATTCGGACAACTGTACAGGATGCGAATATAACCTACAGACAAGGAGCTAGGGCCATGAATAGCGAATATACCAGCAACAACGATGGCATCATCACAAGTCCAGGCAAATTTGAAGGCGAGCCATCATGGTTGCCTGACTTTTGGGATCGCATGCTTGATGGAGTGGGCGAAGATCTGGATCAATGCGAGAATTGCTCCTACTCCACAAGCTGTGAAATGGAAGACGATATTTATTCAGAACCCTGCGGTATGCCCAACAAAACAGCGCTAGCCGTCAATCAGGCAGATAGAATGCTCAAAGGTCTGGAGAATGCCAGATCCGTTACAGTTTGGGAGTCTGATCAGGGATTTGTTTATCACGAGCTTGACGAATATGAAGTTGATACAAGCGATCTCGGTCGCAACAGTTTGACCGGAAAACTCTACAAATACAGCTCAATCGGATGCTATCCGCTCTTTTACCTCGACAGCGAAAACAGCGTCTTGTGTGCCGATTGTGCCAATAAAGCCGATGCTGATCCAGATGAGCTTGACAAGTTCAAACCTGTTACCTGCGGCGCTAATTGGGAAGATCCGGATCTGTATTGCGACCATTGCGGTGAGCGGATTGAATCGGCTTATGCGGATGATGATGAGGAAAACAGCACAACTAGCTAAGGGGAATATCATGGACCATGCCTGGAGACCCGAAATGATGAAAGTCGAGATCACTAGCAGCGATATCAGTGGCATCTACCTTGACCCAATGAGCGTCAAGCGTAGGGCAGAGTATGACAAGCTGGTCATTGAAGAGCATAAGCAGGGGTGTCCTGATATGCATAGCGATTACAACCGAGAGGAAACGGAAGATTGGCTAACCCGTTTCCCCTTGGTTCTGGTTCAAGTCGACTATGAGGCCGAGCAAGTGTTAGAGGACCTATACCTAACGCAAGCTCAGAAAGACGATATCAGCGCGGGTTGGCCAGTCAGAATCATGGTTCAAGTTGATATGTTTAATCGCCTTTTCTCGCGCTACTGCCAAATTGACATGGGTTACTAGTGGAGGCTGCTATGAAGAAAATTGACGCATTCGCCCGGGGTTACATTGATGCCGCATTTTGGAGCAGCTCCGATGAGTCCAATGATCAAGGCGGGGAACCATTGGATCGGAATTATGATATCTCAGATCTCTCCCCCGGGGCTCTGCAGGCCATGATCAAGGATTGCGCCAAATTCCAGGAAACCAACGCGGAAGATCTGGCCAATTCGGAAAATGATGATAGCCGTCAAGGTCATGACTTTTGGCTAACCCGCAACGGCCATGGCGCGGGATTTTGGGATGGCGACTATCCGGAAGGCACTGAAGACAGGCTAACAACTGCTAGTGACGCATTTGGCGAGTGCTCGCTATACATCGGAGATGATAAGCAAATTTATCATTCTGATGGATAATTGTCGCCATCAGTTTTTATTGGCTGGATGCTATCCGGCTATTAGCATTACCCGTTGATACAATGGCCCCTGCGCGTCACAATGCAGGGGCCATTGGTTTATTATGACCACGTCTAACTAAGGAGCGTGCCTTTGATTGAACCTAAACGCACAGTATTACCTGTTTTTTTGGGCGATATCCCCTATAAAGGCGCTAGTCCGCCCGGGATATATCTTCACCCAAGGGACAGATCCATCTGGAGATCGTCGCCGGTCAAAGGCGCTAGTCCGCCCGGGATATATCTTCACCCAAGGGACAGATCCATCTGGAGATCGTCGCCGGTCAAAGGCGCTAGTCCGCCCGGGATATATCTTCACCCAAGGGACAGATCCATCTGGAGATCGTCGCCGGTCAAAGGCGCTAGTCCGCCCGTAGTCACATCTAATCAGCTCCAGGGTATTACCTGGACAATGGAGGGATGAGCCATGGATAACGCTACCACTGCACCACGAGACGCGTCACAAGCCGCCGAGAGTACGGCCAGAGATACGGCCAGTCCCACTATCAAGCGCAAACCGGGTCGGCCCGTTGGATCTCATGCTCCACCACATTTCACAGCTTGGCTGCGGCTCCGGATATCTGAACGCCACCTAGCAGCCTGTAATGCTGCCGCAGAGCTTGAGGGTATCCCACTATCCCATTGGGTGAGAAACGCCTTAGACGATCAATTAGGGCCTTCTGAGGGTATGCCAAAATGATCCACGTCAGGTGACATATTTTGTCAAATAGCAGGCTGGCCATAGGAGGGATTTATTCAATGATTACCGTACCGGGTGACATATTTTGCCAGCCATGCAAAAGTTGCGGACTAGCCCTATTCCGGCATTCCGGACCCGAATCCATTCCGGCATTCCGGACCCGGAATACGGCCGCGCAGATGTGAAAAAGTGAGTTTTCAGGCAGGGGGGCAGATCCTGGTAAAACCTTAGATCTAAATTCGGTTTTCTGGAAAATGGAATTGATGAGGGCTTGGAATATTTTCTAGGAATTTTCGATTTTGGGAAAAAATTTCCATTTTTATTTTATTTCCGGAAGTGACCTTTAGAAAAACGGTTATTTTTCAGTAACTTACACGCTATTTCTCCGAGTTATTTCTCAGATAATATCTGGATATTTCACGGGTAAATTTACGGGTATTTCTGAGCAGTTTCGTAATGGTTTCAGGTAGTTATTCTGATGCGTTCCGGGGAGTGTTTGCCTCCAGGGCGGCGGCGGAATTCCAGCCATGTCGGACGCCTTCGCACCCACCTTGCACTGGCCAACCTCCCTTCACTTGCTCCTCTCGCCGCCCCTGTGCCACCCTGAGCGCGTTTATTTTGAGATTCGCCCTGCTGTGGGGAAACGAGAGAAAACGGCTTAGAGGGCCTTCTGGTGAACCACCCACCTGTCCGCGCAATGAGCCATTGCCTCGCATGTCACCCACTGAGCCAGCATCCGGACGGTGTCAAGGGGTTTCGTTATCGCTCTCCGGCACATACCAAAGCCTATCCCCATGCAGCGGCTCAAGCGATTCAGGTACCAGGGACCATCCCGCAACCCCTCCAAGGTCATGCTTGCAATCCTGCGCTCTGGGGTGGCACTGGGCGTGGGTGTCTATCCAGGTCGCCAACTTGTCATGGTCCGCACTCAGATGCAGCCCTTGTGTCATACTGTAGCGCATCAGGGTTACCCAGCCGCCGCAGAAGTCGCAGCGTAGTTGTAGGCGGTCATCAGCCATTTAATATCTCCTAAACCGAACGCCGCCCGGTCTTGTACTCAATGGATCGGCCATGTCAATTTGCATCACCAGCACGCATATCTGACCCGTCTCCTGGCGATATCGCGTCAAGCTTATCACGCCGCCGTGGTGGATCGTGAATGGTGGCCACTCTGGCGGGACGGATTGGTCACTGCGCTGGCTCCTGCTTCCGTCTCAGTATCCCCATGTTTGCCGCAGCTGTAACCATTCTCAATTCGGCGCACATGCGGTGATAACTGTGCCATTTAACGGCCAGCACTCTATCTGAAAGCGCGTTGAATAGTTTACCGTCCGCAGTCGGAATAACACCCACTTCATCGACCGTCAGCCCTTCCAAATCCAGGAATTCTTCCGCCAGCTGGATAAATGGCCGGATATGGTCCGCATGTGAATTGGACTCCGTTATCGGCTCCCCTGTCACTTCGCACTTGATTTCCGATTCAGATCCAAATGCAGCGCGGCGGAATAATGCTATCTGGTCTCGAATTTCAGCCCTGAGCGCGGCCATGACGTTTTGGCGCTTGGTTGGCGGGCTCAGGCAGGCAATGAAGCTGAAGTCCGTCCTGCTCCCATCTATGCGGGTGATCCAGAAACCCACGGTTGCATAATTACGCTGTACCTGGAACGACTCCACTCCTGCGCCTATTTTCGCCTCGGCTTCCGGGTGACACCTTAAAACGTCCATCAGAAATCCAGAGTTTTCTGAATTAACAGTCATTCCGGGCCGATACAAATATAATATTTCCCTAATTGCGTCCCCTGCCGCCTTTTTTGTCCGGAATTCAGTGCTGCCAATGGTGATTTTCATAGTTTTTGCCCTTTTCTGAGTCGAATTTCTCTGGATTTCGGTTTTCTGAGCCCAGAGTTTTTAGCTTTTCGGAGTTTTTTCTGCCGTTTTTCTGTCAATTTCCCAGAGTTTTGGGCCAATATCGCCGGTTTCTGTCAAAGGTCGCACTAGGATCGGCAAAAGGTAGCACTAGGGTAGCACTAGAAATGTGCAATGATTCCCACTATAGAGGCAGGTCGCACTAGAAAACAGGGTAAACAGTTGAATGCCCCCATCCCTTTTTCTCTCCCTATCCCTATCCATATACCACCCCTTAACTCTTTTACTCTTTTACAGTGCTACCTTGTTCGTAGTGGGAATCATTGAGCTTTTCGGTCGCACTTAGTGCTACCTTCTAGTGCGACCTTTGTTGTCAATCGGAATCATTGAGCTTTTTCCATGTTCGCGGTCCTTTTCCGGTCGATTTTACCCATTTTAGCCGCTTTAGTATGCGTCCAACCCGGTGAGCGTCTGGAAGAGTTCTCCTTCCTTTGTCGATTTCTAGGCGGCTCAGGCAATCACCAATGGAGACATCACCCATTTGGGCGCTGAGCCAATCAGAGAGGCATTCCTCCCAAGGGTCGCGGCGGAACCGCTCATCAGCAACCATGGCAAGCTCTTGCACCTGCTCTATGTCCTCTGGCCACCACGTCTTGCCGTCCATATACATGCTGGTAGCTTCGGCCCATAACTGGTCTCTGTCGCGCCTCATGGCCTCTCTGTCAGTCATCCCAACGCGGACGGGCCAGAATCGTCTTGAGCCCGTGGCGTCTTGGAGATAGGCGCTGTCATTCGTTGTTCCGGAGAAGATGCAACTTCTGGGGTGATGCTTCTGAAAGCGCCCGTAGCTTGGCCTGTAGAAGTCATCAACCTGGCTAATGAATGACTTAATCTGCGTACTGGCCTTGCCCCTGAATGCCTCCAACTCGCCTATCTCAACCAACCAGACGCCGCGCAGGGATTGCGGTGCATCCTTCTTTGACAGGTCGCCAAGGTCGCCTTGATACCATTGGCCAGCCAGGATCCGCATTGCACTGCTCTTGCCGGTGCCCTGCCCGCTCTCTAAAATAAGGCAATGGTCAACTTGGCATCCTGGCCGCATAGCCCTGGCGACAGCAGAGATGAGCCACCACCGCCCCACCGGAATGCTCTGCGGCTCCGCGTTTAGGTATGTCTCCAGCCACCGCTCAACGCGCTGTTCCCCATCCCATTCAAGAGACTTTAGGTAATTCTCTACAGGGTGAAATGCGTTCATGTGAGCAGCGGCCATAACGGCCTGCTCTACAGATTTTGTGCCCCACCTAATGTTCCAGTGCATAACGGCGGCTTGTTGCACAAATAGCGTGTGTTCGTCTGACAGCCTCCCAGACGGGGCTGGCCACCCTGGTATGCTCGGCGGCGACTTCATCCAACTGGCATGGTGATCCAGCAGGTCATAGGCTATGCAGTTCTTCCAGCGTTCATCATGCGCCAGAAGTAATGCCAAATTGCCTGCCGTGGAATCCATGACAGGCGTTCCATCTTTGAGCAGTTTCTTTACTATTCCACGTTGCCAGTCATCCGGCCCCATTATGTCCGTGTTCTTTTTTGGCTCAACTGGTTTTGGCTCTGCTTTGTCGTTAGGCGAATTGGAGACAACCAGCGCCAGCGCCTGCGAGCCACCGTACCCCTCGCCCTTTAACTGCCGCGCCATGGCAGAATAATCGTCCGAGTGATCGTAATGTGCCCTTAGCGCAAACAGACTATAACTCCTGGACGGCTGGAGACTTGTACCGCTTGTGAATACGTAAAAGGCTCTCTTCTCCGTATGCCACGTTGCAGATAAGCAGCCTGACTCCTTTCCAGGTCGCCTCCATTGTTCATTGCTTCCGCGTGTTCTTAAATATTGCCATCCTGAGTTTTGAAGGACTGGACGGTGGTCTCCGTTTGAACTGTAGTCAGACCCGGGCCTGCTCGATTCGTCGGACGGGCCGTGCTTTGCGGTAGAAGGCGGTGCGGCTTGTTCATCCTTGATTTCAAGCGCTTCACAGGGCTCCAGGAATCGCCCGTCTCTTACTTTGCTAATAATGCCTACGCCATGAGGCGCGGCGGGGAAATAGTGCATTCTGGCGGGGTCGGCGCAAGACCTATCAAACATGTCACCACCTAAAAAAGTGGCAAACCCTATATATTTTCGCTGCCATCCTTTGGCGGTAATTGGTTTAGATAAGGGGAAAAACACGCGCCACCTTGGAACGGGGGGCTCATCTGGTTTGGACTTTTCATTATGCCAAGTCGAATGGATAACATAAGCTAAACCCATCTCATCCCAGCGCGGGGACAGGTCGTCCGGCTTTACACCGCAATCGAAATCAAGCGCAACCCCGTGCATTTCCGAAACGCCGCTATTCCCTCTCCCCTCCCCGTCAGAGTATTTGCATGGGGACCAAAGAGCGCCGTCTTTATGCTTCCGCCGTTTAAACTTTGACAGCCTGGAGATAAGATCGGGCCAGGTTATCGAGAGTGGTTTTGGGTTCTTATCAAACCTGTTTTTAAACAGCGAAATGCACAGTTCACGCATGACTCACCGGGCAAGGCTCTCCCCTCACCCACCGGCTGCTAATGAACCTTGGGGGCGGATTCACCGATGGATGAGGGTGAGCTGACTTGTATTTTTTAGGGTAAAGTTCATTAGCGTCAAGCAGAATAAGACAACCCCGGATCAACGTCAAACTAATTCAGCGCGTTTAGGGTCGCCACCCTCAACTAAAAGGGATATCGTCGTCGCCGTCCAGGGGCGCGGTCGCGTCACTTCCACCGCCAGCGTCCTCGATATCAATTATCACATTCAGGTCCGGATCGTTGTCCTTGCCCTCCCGCTTCTCATTCTTGAACAGCGTCACCTTTACCCCGTCGCGCTGGCCGAAGTAATAGTTAGTCTTGCCGTCCTTGCTGGTCTTCTTCCACAGCCCCGTCTTAACTTCCATTCTCACTTCTCCTTGTCCTAGTTAAATTCTGGCCGGGTCATCATCATCCCGCCCCAATACCCCAAATGTATCGCAACCGGTCCCGCTCCAGTTTCGCAGTATCAATAAACTCCCAGCGCGGACCCTGGCCCCATGAATGGCGGCTCCAGAACAGGGTCCACCACCTCCCGCACTTGCACGCCACTGGCTGGCCGTATTCATTGCCCCAGCGCAGATCGTATTCGGGCGGCAGCACCGGCAGAACGAACGGGGCTACATCGTGGCTGCATGATGGGCAGTTCATGAGCCATCCCAGGCTTTGTGTTCCTTTGGCCCCTTTCCGCACCACCGGCACACTCTCGGCGCGTGATAAATTGGGTTAAAATCATGCTTGGTCGGGTCAAAGCGGATTTCATGCTCCGGTGGGAATATCTGCGTCGTCATATCTACCTCACCTCCAAATTCATCAAGCCCCCGCCCCGCGTCCGGTTACAGTGGTGGATCCGGCTGTCCTTGTCTCCGGATCGCGGGTTAAATTTCCGACAATTATCACTTTGTTTACTGATGCCATTTGCCTATCCTTCTCCTTGTTCTGCGTCAATAATGTGCCCACGAAGCAGCTTACTCATTGATGACCCCCTCATTCTCTTAAATGCTCTTGCTTCTATTTGCCTAATCCTTTGCCCGGTCACCCCCCAGTCCTTTGCAATTTCACCATAGGTTTGAGACGGCCTTCCAATCCCAAATCGCCTTCTAATAGCAGCCTCTTCGCGACGTGGCAGTTTGGCGATTGCACACTCTACGTCTTCGCCCAGTTCGAGCAGCTCAACCGCGCTATCCGGGGAAGGCAATTCAAGTCGCTCCATTTCGCACCCGCCCCATATTGCGAGTTGTTCTTCCGGCAACGCCCTTGTGACTACGGGGTTTTTTACCTGCTCAACAATTGGAGGCCAGACCTCTTCAGGAAGTGCCCCGAGTGCAAACGCTATTGATTTAGCGGTCTCTTTCCAGTCTCCAAAGTAGGTCCTGGGATTATTTCTAATTGTCTCGTATTGGCAAACGATGCCCACCGAAACGCTGGCCAACTTCGCCAACTGGAGGCGGCTTAACCCGGCTTCTTCGCGGCGTTGGACCAGTGCATTGTTGTATATCCGTATTTTTGCTCGCAGTGATTCCATATCTACACGATCTCCAAATTCATCAAGCCCCCGCCCCGCGTCCGGTCCCGGGAAGTGGATCGGGAGTGGGCGGTCATTCGCTAACGTCCGTGGCCCACATCGGAGCCCAGTGGCGGATCCTATCGCGAGCCAGCGCCAGATATTCCGGCTCCTGCTCAATGCCGATAAAGCTGAACTCTTCCATCAGGGCGGCGCACCCGGTTGACCCGCTGCCCATGAACGGATCTAGCACCGTCCCGCCCTCCGGGGTTATCAACCGGCAGAGCCAGCGCATCAGGTCCAGGCTCTTGACCGTGGGATGGTGGTTGCGTGCCCCTGACGTCCGCCCCGCTCCGGCGCGTGGACTGTCCAGCCCCTTGCTGCCTTCTTTGCGGTTCGTGGTCTGTCCGGCTGTCCTGTGGCGCGTGCGAGGTATGCCCGCGTCACGCTCGGCGCGGCTTGGCTTGGGGTGGTAGCCGAAGGTGGGGAAAAATCGGGCGGCGGTTCCGGTGTCGGCATGGCCCCGCTCTCCAACTATATATGAACTGTCAAACTTTCCCATTGATACCCTGTCTTGGCTTGCATGGCACGGGTTGATGCGGTATCCGTTTCCCGTCTCCCCGCTCTGCCGCCCCAACTCCAGCACCGCGCAGCCTTCCACGCACTCCCACTCCTCGGCGACCTCTACCGTATCGGGCTGCGTTTTATACCCTGAACCCATGTCGTAACTTGAGGCTGCATCACCGGTGGGCCTGGGTCCGTGATTGCCTCTAATCTCGCGCTTTACCCGCTTTGTTCCGGTACAGGTGCAGCCGGGGGCGTGGGAGAGTAGCAGGTGGGGCGGGAAGCGGCCTAGACTGTT
>Ga0209128_1002823_pt1 | contig 11001 bp, 19 predicted proteins | sample ETNvirnome_6_100_FD_184072 | JGI IMG/M metagenome (GOLD analysis project Ga0209128, IMG submission 184072) | Marine viral communities from the Pacific Ocean - ETNP_6_100 (SPAdes) (version 2) | ecosystem: Environmental > Aquatic > Marine > Oceanic | place: Pacific Ocean | collected 2013-06-19 | reverse complement strand
AAACGGAGGAGTGGGTTATTTACTCATAAGGCGTGACGAACCTCGTAACAAGCGAGTTTTTGCGATAACGCCTAGTCAAGCTGGATACCTTTACAGCTATTTTGGTAAGAAAAGAAAATCAGTGCCATGGAATTGGTTTGAGAAAAATGCAACAGAAGTTGATAGGTTAGCGAAACCGATAAGATGGAATTTGAAAAAACTATTTGAAGAAGATATATGAAGCCACAGTATTATAAAGCCTTATGGCATAACTGCAATAAATGTAGGACACACTTTATGAGTGAGTTTCCTCACGCAACAGCATACCTATGTGATAAGTGTTATAACAGTATGCCTCACTATAAGGTGTCGCAGAGAATAAAGAAGCAACAGAAGCCATCCGTTGGCCCCACATATGATTGGTGGCCTGAAGATGTGAGTTTATTAGGACTTCTACTTTACATACTTGGTTGTTCATTATGTTTATTGATAATAGGATATTATCTATGGTTGAAATAATGTTGGAGTGTCCCATGTGCGAAGGTAGGGCTATTGTTACCGATGAAAAGGGAAACTCAATATGCGTGGTATGTAATCCGAAGACCCCACTAACGGGAAAAACCCGAGGACTAAGCGATTAATGGAAGTGACTGAGATATGAAGGAGCGAAACCTTTATATACTCAGTAGGCTATGGTAATTTACTCAAAAGAGGTGACCAAAAAATGAAAAGCAAAGCACGAAAGGTGAATGAAGTCTTAAAGGCAGTCGTAGAGGCGATAACGCACTATGAGAAAACAGGAAATCACAAGCAAGTGACATTCCAGTATCGAGCCAATAAGAGAACACCATTCGAGTTTACGGGATGGAAACACGAGCATCAGGAAGATAGTCCAAGGATGATTCTACCTGAAGAGATTTACGTAAGTGAATCTGGTAAAATGCTTGTGCGTGGAGTCGAGAACAGATATAATCTGAAACAGTTTCAGAATCAGTTCGATAACCACCCACGTTCATACCGTGTAGACCGAATGATAATTTAAACACGAGGACAGATGAAAATACTCGACAAATTCGTAGAGAATTTAGAAGACGAGGAATCAGTAGTAGATATAGAGTCGCTGATTAAAGGAGACGACCTGAGATTTTGGGAGAAATGGGTTTCTTTATTTGAAGATATGATACCCTCCAAAATCCCAAGTTTCCTTAAATATGCGGCTGCGAACATCAAACTAACCCGTGACGACGAGATAGTTCTATTGGCTTATGTTAAGCATATAGAATTACAGATGGAACGGGCTAAGGAGTTTATGGAATCGCAACCTAAAGCGGTAAAAGGATACGAAGGTTCTGCGTATGGCTAAAGAAAGAACATATTGCAGTAGATGTAGGAGAGGGATGGTCCCTCACAGAACACACATGTGTAAAAGATGTAGGCGAGAATGAGTAAGTGGAATACCTTTGACCGTATATGGAACAAGGAAAGCACTAAATCCAGACAGCAGCTGATGCAAAAGCTGATATGTCGGGACATCGAGCCTACTAAGGAGAATTGTAGGGATTACTGGATGGGATTTATTCGTCCTTTCCCTGATGGGAGAGGTGATGTATTTCATTGTAACCCCTACAAGAATCCAACTAGAATGAGAGTAATAGGAAGGAATAGATATGGAACCCCATTCACAGTGGCAAGACAAGATAAAAAGGGAAAACAACATGACAAGAAAAGACGATATCAAAGCGGTGAAAAACCACCATATAAGGTGGGCGGAAGAAATACGCATAAGAAACGCCCAATACAGCGAAGATAGTAACTGGTTTCCTTTCGTTCAAAACATAGAAGATGTATTGGAAAGAATAGGTGAAGTATCACAACGCTTTGACGATTTGGAAAATGAAATAGGAGAAGTAAGAGGAATGGTAAAGAATCTGAGAAAAATATTGATAAAACTAGAGGTAATAGATGACCGATTTATCCTCTGAAGAACAAGCAGAACAAGATATTATAACTTCATTGGTTGGAGATGTAATGGACGCAAAGATGGAACTGGCATCTAATCAGGGTGGTATGCACCGACTGAGATTAGGTGTCTTTGAAATGGAGATAGTTCCAGACGGTGAAGATATAAGACCCTTTATGGAAGATATGGTGAAGTTACTCCATAAGTTATACGCTGAAGAAGTGTTAAAGGCGAGAATACTACATAATGAGAAAAAGAATCGTGAAGACGATAGAATGATACAATGAATTGTTCTATATGTAAATGGAAACTTACCGAGTTATATGTAAAGTATCACGATGTTAAAGGTAATCCATATTGCATACAATGTTATATAGAAATAGGTGGAACAGCGTGAAAGATAATAGAATAATAGAAGTTGAGTGGTTAATATCATTCATCTTTGGAGTGGGAGTGACTATAATGGTTTTCGCACTGATGGAGAATTGCTCATGAAATGTCGTAACTGTGGAAGGAATGCAAATATCGTTCCAATCTACCACATTGTGAACGGCAGACGAGAATTAAAAAAACTGGATACATCAGGGAGGAAACCATGTCCATACTGCGGAGAAGCTAACTGGTCAGATGAGAGGCATATATGAGAAAATATTGGATATTCAAAGCAGGTATTAGATATCCTACGACTATATACATCCCTATTCTTACGGAAGCTGAGATGTATATACTTCTAACGGCATTTATAATGGTGTTAGTATCAATATGGGTAATATGACTAGTGGTGATTGGTATATGCTTATAGCTATGTTTTTAGCTATATGGATGATTATGATAATGAGATTTTGGAATAAGGTAGGGATATGAAAGCAGTAGAAGGTGCTGAATTAGGTAGATGTGTATTCTGCCGAGAAGTATTATATAATTCAGAAGCATCAGTACAGCATTCACACGCATTCTTTAAGAAAAGTAAGATAGTGTGTGGTAACTGCCTTATTGATTTAAGAGACCCTGTGCTTGAAGCGTTTATCGCTCAAGAAGCTCAGGAAGAAGATTACAAAGAAGACCTACTTGAAAAGGTAAGAAAATATGGTTGGAGTATAAATCCGGCCACAGGAAAATTACAGAAGATAGTAGGAGCGAAAGCTTTAAATAAGGCCCAAACAATGGGTAAACAACGAGGTGAAAGAAATGGCTGAAGAACAAGTAAAGACAGAACTAGAACTAATCGGCGGACTATTCCGTAACAAAAGCAAGAAAGGCGATATATATTACTCTGGAAAGAGTGAAGCAGGAGAACATTACATCCTGTTCCGTAACGCCTACTGGAAAGAGGGCGATGATAACAAGCCTTACTTCCGTTTGCATAAACGGGTGCCTGTCGGTAGCAAAACTAGTACAGACTAGATAAGAGAAAAGAAAGAGGTAAAAAAAGATGTTTAGAGATATAGAAAATCTCCTTGACACTTGGTTAGAGATGATTGAGGCACAAAGCCCAAGAACTCTAACCAAATCTTTAGTACCCAAGAAATCTTGGCACGGTTCGATAGAACAGGATGATGAGTGCGTTTTTATAACGATAGACTTGCCCGGTTTTGATAAGAAAAACCTAAAGTTAAAAGTTAATGAAGACCACGTATCTGTCAAGGCAGAACAAGATGAGAGGAAGCATTCCTCTTCGAAGGTTCTTCCTTGTCCGGTAGACCCATCCACGGCGAAAGCCACCTATCGAAACGGTGTCCTTGATATCAAGGTGTTGAAGGTAGAAGTGAGCAAGGGCGTTGATGTAAGTATCAAATGAGCTTGATAGCGGGGCATTCGGACTGGATAGAATCGAAACATAGCAAGAGAGTCTGGTTATCAGATTCAATGACGGCTTTGGGCCAGTTCGCATATATAAATCCGCTATACAGGGTCATGCATTGGTATAAAGAAGATGGCAGAAGAGTCAAATGTTGGATTGACGAAGGAAGAAGATGCTTCCATTGTGAGAAGAACGTACCTCAGATTAAAGAATACACTTACGGGATTTATTCCCATTCTGGGTCTGAGATACACTACCTCTCTACAACTTTGTCTACTCATACTTTATTTCAGATACTGTTTAGACAGATTCTGGACGAAGGTAAAAACCCCTGTAGCCTCCTTTTTGAGGTTACTAGGGAGAAGATAGAGATAGTCAAAGGCGAACCTGTGAATGGTTATTCCCTCAAGCCTACGGATATGGAAGTATTCAAGGCTGAGAAGGAAAGACCATCATTATTCACAGAAGGGAAGTATCTAATTCCCCAAGACATTATATCTGCCCTGAGACCCCTTGATGGCGAACCCATGAATATGATAGACCTGTTCCTTAAAATCAAGGAACTGTTTCCTCATATGATTGAGAATGACATCAGAAAATACTCCATAAAACTATGCGAGAATGGGGTCTTGGATTTGAGAAAAGGAGTGGAGAGTGTGAAATGAAGAAACCAACTTTTTTATATGGAGAAGTAACGGAAAGAATAAAAGAAATTGAAGATGAAAGTGTTGACCTAGTGGTGACTGACCCGCCCTATAATATAGGATGGAAGTATGCAAAGGGCATACACGGAGTCGTGGATGACAGACGAGAAGACTACGATACGTGGGTCGCTGAATGGGTTGAAGAATGTTTCAGGGTGTTAAAACCAGAAGGTAGTTTATATATAATCGCCTACCATGAGACTTTAAGTGATTACTATTGGGAGCCATGTATGAAACATGGGCACTTCCGTAGATGGCTAACGTGGCCGTATAAGATGAATTACGGACATACGCTGAAGAATTACGTCAAAGCTCAACGAGGCATATTATACTTTACTAAGCATAAGCTTAAATATACATTTAATGGGGAAGCTATACTAATCCCCTATCCTGAGACTTCCTTGAAGCAAAAGCATGTCAAGGAAGCGATAAAGAAGCATGGTAGAGCCGGAAGGCCTAGTTATGATTGGTTTAGTGGCATTAATGTAGTACAACACACCCATCCTGAGAAGCAGAAGTTCAGGACACCTGACGGTATTGATTCTATGAACCAGATACCAGAAGCCCTGACTGACATATTCATCAAGGCTTCGAGTAATGAAGGAGATGTTGTGCTTGACCCGTTCTGCGGGACAGGAAGTACAGCGGTATCGGCGTTACGCTTAGGAAGAGAAATAATTACTATAGACCAATCGGCCAGCTACTTGCAGGTAGCTTTAAAAAGAATAAAGGAATGTCTGTCTGGTGATTAAATGGTAACAACAGCAAGTGAAGCGGCCCAAATAATAATAATATTATTAAAATATATGCCTAGGCGTAGGGCTATAAGTATGCTTGAAGATATGGATTTCGATATAGGACAACATACTGAAAATAAATCGCTTAAGGAAAGCTTGAATATGGTTTTGAGATTTCTAGGTAAAAGCAATGAAGTATGAATTACATGACTTAGTACGATATTTTCATAATGTACGGAATAAGAAAGGTGAACTTAATCCTATAATAGGAGAAGATAAGCTAGCAGTTACATCTGCGCTTGCCTTCTTATTAGAGGATAACAACATGGTCATCAAGGCGTATAGTGGTACTGGAAAGACAGTCATTATGGATGCTGTCTTCGGATTACTACCCGCTGAGTATTACCATACTATAGAACATCTTTCTGAAACAGCCGTCTGGTATGAATCTGACAAAATAAACAGGGCTCGCTTTATAGCGATACCTGAAGCTCAGAAGCTACCAGAAGGCGTTATGGAAGTAATAAAGACATGGGGTGACAATCGCCCAGCGTTCAGGAAACGAACCGATGTCACTATAGGAGAGACGGTGGAAACCATCTTACATCCTAAGTATGTCTTTATGTGTGTGGCAGTTGAAAACTCTAAAGGTTCGGCATATTTTGATGCTGAACTTGAGAGGAGATGTATGATAGGGCATACGAATCCTACTGCCAAGCAAACAGAAAGCGTCATTAAACATAAGCTGATGCATGTTGCCCTTCCCAAGAAAGAACTCGTCACCATGAGTGATGAAGAAATCGAAGGATTAAAACAGCATATGTTAGATGCTATAGGTCGCAGGGACGATGAACGCGCTATGCAACTACGCAATCCCTGTGCGCCCTTCCTCATTAAAGCAATACCATCCCTATTTCCTGTATCACGTTCAAAGGTGCAGTATTTACTAAGGCTAGTTAACGCTGTGGCTAGGTTCCATGAAGACGAGATTTTGCGTGTAGAGCGCGATGGAGTGACTTATGGTTTGGTTACTCCTAAACATAATTGGTTGGCATTACGTATCTATCTGGATACGTTCATCTCTGAATGTCTTCATATGCCTAGTCATGGCACTGACATATTGCAGTTATTCCCAGATACGGCACTAGACCGCTTCGGGATGTCTGCTGACGTTGTTAAGCTGACTGTTAGTGACATCAAGAAAGAAGCAAAGAGGGCAGGATTACCTTTCACTAAATTAACTCCTGTTCTCGCAGCCTTGGTGATGACTGGCTTTCTGGAGATGGATGAAACAGAGAGAGGCAAAACAAGATACTTTAAGAGTCCTTTAATTAGTGACCCTTCAAAGAAAATAAAATGGAGTGAGTTAATTGAAAAAACAGAAGAGTTTGTACGAGAAAAGTGGCCTGAAATATGTAGCGAATACATTGGGCGCTTTTGTGGCAGTATCCAAATTGTTGACCCGTTTAGTGGGGACAACATTGGGTTGGGTAAAGGAGCAAAGAGAGCGATAGACGTTGAGCTTATTGATAAGGACGTTAAGCCTCCCTTCCAAAGTAAGTCAGATGAGTTACTATGGGATGGAGACGTGACCAAGTTCTTATTACTGGCTACAGGAGACTACGATGAAAAAGACATCAAAGAAATCGAAAAAAATAACAGCAGAAGATAGAGAAGGTAGTGAACAATGGATTGGACTACTGGAAGCTACATATATGTTCCATATGCAGATGGTAAAGGAAACACAAAGTCCTATATTAGGTGCTGAACCAGATGACGAACATATGTTTCATATGGCATGTGCCCAAGCGGTACAGGACTGTATATATCTTATAGAAATGGTAAAACTAGAAGGTTGGTTTGATGATGAAGAGGATTTATCACAATTTAGAGCGGGGCCAGCAGGATGAGATAGAATATTACTTATGGAGAATAAATAAATAACAATGGAGCAAAGAACAATGGACTGGGCAACGTATCAGGACTGGACTAAAACAACAGCGGTCTACCCTGAAGAAAAAGAAGAAGAATACCTGATGGTAGGGCTTGCTAACGAAGTAGGCGAACTATTGGGAAAGTATAAGAAAGAAATCCGCGGTGACGGAGAGAAGCTTGATGACAAGCTAGACGAACTAGGCGACGTATGTTGGTACATCGCACGGCTCTTCGACCACTATGGGGTAACACATCAGCAAATACTACATAACAATACGTTAAAGCTGATTGACAGACAGATAAGAGGAAAGATAAAAGGCGATGGAGATAAGAGATAATGCCGAATGACAATAGACAAATGGGAACAACCCACCAAAGGGCTATCCTATATGAACTGAAACAGATAAAAGAACTTTTACAAGAACAAACAAAGGAAGAATCTTACGACCCTAATCACGGCACTTGTTGTCGAAACGGTTGTGAGAAGTGCGAACAATGAAAGTCCCCTTAATCGGAATACTCTCACCTAATACTCGTAATCTGCGAACTGGCGAGCTGCAAGTCCTGATGTACCGCAACGGCCACAAACAGGCAAGCAGTGTTCCGTATCAACCTTACTACTATGTATCGCACCCCGAGGGCTCCGATAGGAAAGTCTTGGGCCGTGTAGAGCCACAGGGCTTAACTAAGGTACCATATGTGCCTAATAAAGATATAGTATCACCTAGTGCGCTTTATGAAGGTGGTAGGGAGCATCTACTTGAGAGACTCTGTATAGAGCATCCTGAGTTCTTTTATGATTACCCTAATGAAGCCCCATTAAAGTGTCTAGGGTTTGATATTGAAACGCATAGCCCAGATGGTGGTTTTCCATTTGGGGAAAACTACCCAGTGGTGGCAATCGGGATTGCTACCTCAACAGGTGATAGGAAGGTACTAGTTTGGGATGGAGAGTCCGATAAAAATGTTTTAATCGACTTCGCTAATTATATAAAGGAGTATGACCCAGACATTATATATGGGTGGAACCACGTAGGTTATGATATTCCTCAAATATTACATAGGGCTAGATTCCACGGTATAGATAACTACAAGCGTATGTTAAATAGGGATGGAAGCAACTATGGTTGGGACGCACCTAAGAATCAGCACGACCTAAAGATGAGAGCTGGTGGGAGAGTACACATTGATTTACTCAGGTGGGCTAGACTAGATTATTCTTTATCCGGGTTACCCCGCGGATTAAAGAACGTCTCCAGAGCCTTTGGATTAAACCCCATTGAGTTGTCTTTTGACGGCAAAGTATTATTAGACTACCCACTAGATGTAATAGAAGACTACGTTATGTCTGATGTCGATTGTACTAAATACTTATTTGAACATTACTACCCTCAAATAGAATATACGGCTGAAATTCTAGGAGTGCCACTTGAGATGTATGTTAATGCGCCTGTTAGTTTTGTAACCAAGATATTACAGGGTAGAGGATTATTCGAACAAGATATACTTACATTAGATTTTAATAAAGAACGACACCCTGATATATTCAAGGCCGATAGGGGTAACTTCCAAGCAGCCCATATAGAATTATATCAACCCGGATTCCACGGTAAGAATTACAAAGTTGACTTTTCTGGATTCTATCCTTCTATAGCGATGGCTCTTAATTTAGGTCCCGATAGAAGTACTATAATAGGATATGAAGACTACACCGAAGAGCTTGATTATAAAGATGGCGTGGTGTATGTACCAGATAACAAGATAAAAAAGAGAGTACTAGTAAAACTAGATTACTCTGAGAAGAGCGTGCTACATAAGATTTCAGAACAATTCATGGAGATGCGTAAACCATGGAAGAAGTTAAAAACGAAGGAAGCTAATAGTAAAAGTAACGCATTGAAGATAATGGTAAATACCTTCTATGGTGCTAATACAAATCCTTATATTTCATATGGTGATATGAGTGTTGGTATAACAATAACAGCAGTTGCTAGATGGTTATTACTTTCAGGAGTTGAATTGATTAAGAGTAAATATGGAGAAGATAGCGTAGTATATGTACACACAGATGGTATAAATACAAATTGTGATATAGACGTAGACTGGTTAACAAAGCGCTTGAGATTATTATTAAAACATAAGTTTCCAGACTGTTCAGAGAAATGGATTAAAATGGATAAAGATACATTCAAAGAAGGGTTCTGGTTACAGATTGGTAATTACGTAGTACGCAATGAAGATGGGAGCCTGACAAAACATGGCAGCACATTTAAAAGTCGTGCTAGGTCTAAATTCTATATTAAGACATTAGATAGATTAATAGAAGCTAGGTTAAGTAATAATATTAACACTAAGTTTATTGATGAATTATATTCATTAGATGACTATGAATTAGAGGACTTCTTACAGCGCAGGTCAATGAATAGAAACAAAGAAGATTATAAGACTGAGAATGACTTAGTAGTTCAACTCATAAATCAAGGAGAAGAAATTGGTATAATACCAGCTATAGGAACCTCCTTTCAATACTATAAGACTAAAAGTGGTTACAGAATTGAACAAATGGTACATAACAAGATTGACTTGGACGTTAAATATCATTGGGATATAATTACAAAGCTATTGAATAAGTTTCAACTTGAGGATTGGACAAAGAAAAATCCTCCTTTAACTTTAATAGATATACATCAAAAAACCTTGATGGAGTTCGTTTAGACGACGATAGCTTTATATAGTACTATATTGTATATATAATTGGCCTAGTGGCTAGTGGTCATATGGAAGAAAAAGAAACGAAACCTTTAACACCTCCCTTACAGGACTTAGGAGAATGTAAAGTAGTATGGAAAGAAGAAGAGAAAACGAAGGTTGGAAGAGGAAAAATTACAAACGACGATATAAATTTCGTCTATTTAACTGGAGAGAAAGGAACAGTCATAGTGAATAAGAAAGATATTATTGCTATCAAGGCTGCTGCCGAATAGTATGAATTTTGTGTTTAAGCTTGAAAGGGTTATTTGTACACCTGCTCAAGATTTGGACAGCGTTGCTTTTTGTAAACCTTTAGGTAATGTAGTAGAATTTATGTGGTGGCTACAAAATGAGGGACATAAAATAACTATATGGTCAAATAGGCCCAATTCTTTAGACTATAAATTAGCTACAGAAGAGTGGCTTAAATTACATCAAATACCTTATAATAGATTGCTTTTTGATAGACCTAATAATCCAGTATATGTAAGTGATACCCCACCTGAAGCACAATTTTTGAAAAACGATGGGGATAATGACATTATATCTTATTTATTTGAAGAATGGAAAAAAGTAGTAAAGAATACGGAGCTAAAAAATGGATGAAAAAATGTTTGGAACAGTAGGCCCAATAGTGAGAATAAAATGGTATGATGCCGCAGCACAAATGAAAGTTAATGTTATAAATGGTAATAACCCAGAAGAACACCTAGCAATGTGTGAATCCGTGGGTGAACTAGTAGTAGAAGACCGAAAGGCTTTAATACTAGTACAGCATTGGTCTGATACAGACGGCGTGGACATAATGGCAATACCAAAAGACTGGTGCCAAGAGATTGAAGTGTTAAAAGAAGTGAAAGAATGTATTTCAGAGAATTCGGAATCCCAGCAAGAATAGCAAGATGCTTTAGTGTAGAAGAAGCAGATGTGCAAAGGAAAGCCTTTGAAGGTGAGAAAAACTGCTACATCAGCGTCTATACATTCGATGACCTATATGATACAAAGGGTAAGACGGATTATACTAGCGCAGTAGTGAATACCCTGTGGTTCGATTTTGATGACAATAAGAAAATTGAGAATTGTCTGAGAGATGTGAGAAAATTTTATAGGAAATATTGTAAACCTAATAACATA
>Ga0209128_1002822_pt1 | contig 11002 bp, 12 predicted proteins | sample ETNvirnome_6_100_FD_184072 | JGI IMG/M metagenome (GOLD analysis project Ga0209128, IMG submission 184072) | Marine viral communities from the Pacific Ocean - ETNP_6_100 (SPAdes) (version 2) | ecosystem: Environmental > Aquatic > Marine > Oceanic | place: Pacific Ocean | collected 2013-06-19 | reverse complement strand
CTCTGATGTTGCTTCTGCACTCGCAATGGGTGGTTGGTTACAACTCTCCCCAGCACTTAACAATAGTCTTGATGTTGATGATACTGGTAACACCTTTGTCGGTACACTCAACGGTAAGATGAAAGTTTATATTGATCCTTATACCGCAACTACGAACGATGCTCGCAGCACTGATGTAAACTTCGCATGTGTTGGTTATAGAGGTTCTAGTCCATATGATGCTGGACTCTTCTATTGCCCATACGTTCCACTCCAGATGGTGCGTGCGGTTGGTGAGAACACCTTCCAGCCCAAGATCGGGTTTAAGACTCGTTATGGAATGGTTGCAAACCCATTCGCCCATGATGATGGTACTACCGTAAGCGTTGGTTCTGGTAAGAATGTCTACTATAGACTGTTGACCATTACTAACCTCCACGGTAACACTGCCTGATTAATCGGGTAAATTCGTAAAGAATAAAGGGAGTCCTTCGGGACTCCCTTTTTTTGTATAAATAGTAACATAGGAGATTCTATAATGTCACATGGTTATACAGGTGCAGGACATGGTTATACCGGACCCGGTATACCTGATGTTACACAAGTAACAAATTCAAGACAGCCAGACACAAATAATTACCTTGCATCTAACCTTTTTCAATTAGAAATAACAAGACTCCCAACGGTCACTTATCATTGTCAGTCTGCCAATATTCCCACGATAAGTATAACGCCGGTTGAACAACCAAGCACTTTTGGAACTTATCCAAAACATGTTGGTGGTCGTTATAATTTTGAAGATATGTCGGTATCATTTTTAGTAGATGAAGATATGAAGAATTGGTTAGAGGTTTTTAGATGGATTGAATCTTTGGGTGCAATGGAAAGTTGGGACACTGTGATAAAACATAGAGATTTCTTTTCTGATATAGTAATTACTGTTATGAACAGTGCATATAAAAGAAAATATGAAGTTAGGTTCACTAACGCATTTCCTATTGCATTAAGTGGTATTGATTTTAATTCGTCTTCTACGGATAATGAACCAATCGTTGCCAATGCAACATTTACATATGATTCTTATAATATTACCGCACTATAGAAACACTTGACATTTTTTCTTTGTGTGGTATAATTACAACATGATATTGGATGATATTAGAAATATGGCAAATATAGATTTGGTGATGGACGAGACTGAACTTGATGTTGAATCCATGAAAACTCCCCAATTACATAATAAATATTTAATTCTTCTGTCAGATGAAAGATTAATTCTTGGAAAAATAGAGTCTGATGTTAATATATTAAAAAGAGATAAGTGGTTATATTATACAGGTAAAATGAGTAAAGAAGAATTAGACAAAAGAGGATGGGAACCATTTGACCTTACTGTCCTAAAAACAGACATTGATAGGTTCATGCTCTCAGATGATGATGTTATCCATATAACAAATAAGATATTACTACAAAAAGAAAAAGTAAATTATCTTGAGAGTGTAATTAAAATCATCAATAATAGACAGTGGTCCATTAGATCAACAATTGATTGGTTGAAATTTACTAGCGGTAATTAAAAACATATGAGCGATATAGAGATACATCAAATAAATTCTTCTGATATAAAAGTTCAATGTGATAGAGGTACAGCAAAAGAACTAAGTGAATATTTCACCTTTTCTGTACCAAACCATCAATATACTCCTGCATATAAAAATAAACTATGGGATGGTCAGATACGTCTCTACAATTTACATACTCAAAAAATATATGCAGGGTTAATTGATTATGTTTTAAAATTTGCGGTAGATAGAAAATATTCAATTACGAACAATTACAAATATCCATCATTCTCTATGTCTGAAAAGGATGTCCGCAAATATATTGAGGATACCATTAAACCAACATCTAGTGGTGTGACCATAAAACCACATGAACATCAAATTTCTGCTATCACCCACGCATTAAACAAAGAACGTTGTTTGTTGTTGTCTCCAACAGGAAGCGGTAAATCGCTGATGATATACACGCTAATTCGTTATTATGAATCTATCATACCAGAAGATAAGAAAATTTTAATAATAGTACCAACTACCGGGTTAGTTTCTCAAATGTATAACGATTTTTTAGATTATTCTTTCAAAAACAAATGGGACACAGAAAAGAACTGTCATGTTATTTTTGCAGGACAAGATAAAGACACACCTAAAAGAGTTGTCATATCAACATGGCAAAGTTTATATAAAATGCCTGAAAAATATTTCAATCAATTTAATGTAATATTTGGTGACGAAGTGCATCTATTTAAAGCAAAATCACTAGTGAGTATAATGAGTAAACTAAAAGACTGCCCCTATCGGATAGGAACTACAGGAACGTTAGATGATTCCCAAACACACAAATTAGTAATTGAAGGTCTTTTTGGTAGAATATTTAATGTCACAACAACAAAAAATTTAATGGAAAAGAATTTATTATCCAATCTTAATATTGAATGTTTGAACTTACAATATAATATCAACGATATTCAAGAAGTAAAACGTGTCCCGTATCATGACGAAATTAAATGGATAGTTGGAAATAAAAAACGAAACAACTTCATTGTAAATCTTTGTTGTAAGATTGAAGGAAATATTTTACTTCTATTTAATTATGTTGATTCACACGGTATACCGCTATACGAAAACATAAAAAAAACGTGTGTAGATAAAAAAGTATTTCTAATACATGGTGGTACGGAGATAGAACAAAGGGAAAACATTCGTCGTATAGTAAACGAAGAAGAAAACGCTATTTTAGTTGCGTCTTATGGTACATGTTCAACCGGCATCAACATTAAAAACATTCATAATGTTATTTTCTCGTCCCCCTCTAAATCTGTAGTTCGTGTTCTACAATCACTAGGTCGCGGTTTAAGAAATTCAAAAACAAAAGATTCAGTAAAACTATATGACATCAGCGACAATCTACAACACAAAAAATATATAAATCATACTATGAGACATTTTGCCGATAGAATAAAGATATATACTAAAGAGAAATTCTCTTTTAAAATTATCAAAATTCGAATTTAATTGGATGGGAGAAAGAATAAAAATGAAAACATCATATAGAGTATTAAAACTACGAAGCGGCGAAGATATAATAGCAAAGATTAATGGTCAAACAAAAGACAAAATAATTATTGAAAGACCAATGATTTTTATAAAACAGTATGTACGAGATTTAAATGGAAAGGTACGAGAATTGACTGTTCTGAAGAACTGGATGTCTCATAGTACAGAAATAACAACAAAAATTCCAAAAGATTATATTGCGACATTTCTTGTTCCAGATAGTAATGTTGTTAATTTATATGATAAAGAAAAGGAAAGAGAAGACCTCAACGACAACCCTAAAAAAATAGTTGATCTCTCTGACCCATTTCCTTCCCCATCATCAATGTTTCCTTTTAACGAAAATGTGGATACAGATGAAGAACCACTAACTGATAATCCGATTGCAAATGAATTACTAGATGATATGATTGATATCTATATGAATATGAAAAATAATAACAATGAAGAAAATAATTTAGAAGATGGGTATTATCCATACGCCTCGAATTCACCGGAAGATCAAGATCGGGAAAATGATCAAGATTCATCTTCTGAAAATATGCGCATGAAAAACTATATCACAATGACCATGTTTCTTCCGCCAGAATCACTAATATCGTTGGTTGATGCAGGTCTTCTTGAGATGAAAGATATTCAAAATCTTATTGATACTTTATCAGACAATTCTTTAAATGATAACAATATGAACAATAAAATAAACAAGGAAAATTGGGGAGATGACTGGAATGACTGGTCACCAGATCCTCAAGACTACCTTTAAGGCTATTAATGTATATCATATAATTATGCTCTCGCTAACACAGAAAGTATAAATGAGAAAATGAATTTTGTCAACAAAAAAAACATACAAATATGTTTGTATTTTCTAAAAACATTGCTATGATATGTTAAAAGATAGTTGATAAGAGAAGTATAAAATATGAAAAACAAAAAACGAAACACCGATAATGATTATGTTAATAATAAAAAGTTTTTTAATGAAATGGTCGAATGGAAAAAATTAGTAATTGAAGCCGAATCATGCGATGATGCCAGACCACCGGTTACAGATTATATTGGCGAATGTTTTTTGAAAATAGCAGAACACTTATCACACAAACCGAATTTTATCAAATATCCATACAGGGATGAAATGATAGGAGATGGAATTGAAAATTGTTTAATGTACTGCCACAACTTTAATCCTGAAAAATCAAAGAATCCCTTTTCATATTTTACACAGATAATTTATTATGCATTTCTCCGAAGAATAGAAAAAGAGAAGAAGCAAGAATTTATCAAGTTCAAGTTACTAGAAAGTTCAAACGATGGCATTGTTCGTAGTTGGTTTAAGGAAAATTATTTTGAAACATCTAAATTTAACAGTCCTAAAGAAAAGAAACAAGCAATGTATGATTATTTTCAATTGAATGAAAATGATATTGAAAAGTTTTCTTCAAAGAAGAAGAAAACAAAAAAAACAACTAAAAAAAATCTTGATAAATTTTTAGAGGACGATAAGAGTGAAGATAGCCCTTCTGAATGACACACATTGGGGGTCGAGAGGCGATTCCCAAATATTCCTTGATTATTTTATGAAGTTCTTTGACGATGTGTTTTTCCCATATATCAAAGACAACAACATAAACACAATCATACACGCAGGCGACCTGATGGACAGGCGCAAGTATGTCAATTTCAATATACTAAACCAAGTGAGGGAGAAATTCGTTGAGAAATTACAAGATGAAGGCGTTGAGATGCATTGCATTCTCGGAAACCACGATGTCTATTATCGCAACACTAACAGGGTCAATTCTGTTTCTGAGTTGTTCGGTAATGCACCTAACATAAGAATATACGAAGAACCAGAGGTGCTGACGTTTGGTTCATTGGACATTGCCTTTCTTCCGTGGGTAAACAAAGAAAACTACGACAAGTCTATTGAGTTCATTAAGACAGCAGAAGCACCCTTCCTCATTGGACATCTTGAGTTAGATGGTTATGAAGTGATGCGGGGTGTGAAGTTTGATAATGGTATGGACCCCAAACTCTTCAGCAGATACGAGCAGGTTCTCTCTGGACACTTCCACTGCCGACAAGAGAGGGGTAACATCTATTACCTTGGAACCCAATACCAGATCACCTTCAGCGACTTAAATGAAACAAAGGGATTCCACGTTCTTGACACAGACACCCGTGAGATTGAGTTCATCCCCAACCCATACCAGATGTTCCACGTTGTCACCTACAACGATAAAGATGGTCCGGTTGACGCAGACAAATACCAATGTCAGTATCTTGAGAATGCCTATGTCAAGTTGTTCGTAGAACACAAAGAGCATCCATATTCGTTTGAGAGGTTTATGGACAAACTCTATGATTGTGGTGTTGAGAAGATTACTATTGTTGAGGAACTGGTGGATATCTCTGATGACGAAGAAATGGTTAACTTAGCACAGGATACCGTTACACTGATCAACAATGAGATTGAGGGACTGGAAGAAGTGAAAGACAAAGAGAAGATGAAACGTATCATTCGTGAGTTGTATATGGAGTCCTTGTCATTATAAATTTCACGCAACTCAAATGGAAAAATTTCCTCTCAACAGGAAACTACTCAACCACACTGGATCTCACCAGACACAGAAACACCCTCATCTCTGGAGAGAATGGTGCTGGTAAGTCAACGATGCTTGATGCACTGACGTTCGCCCTATTCGGCAAGTCATTTCGTGGGATCAATATTCCCCAACTTCCCAACTCAATCAATGAGAAGGATTGTGAGGTAGAGATTGAGTTCACAATCGGCAAGGATGAGTATCGGGTGTTTCGTTCCCTGAACCCAAAGAAGTTTGAGATATACAAGAACGGCAATCTCCTCCCACAAGATTCAAAGTCAAAGGACTACCAGAAGATCCTTGAAGAACAGATCCTCAAGATGACATACAAGTCATTCACGCAAGTGGTTATCTTGGGGAGCAGCAACTATGTGCCGTTTATGAAACTCACTGCGAAAGATAGACGCTTGGTTGTGGAGAACCTCTTAGACATTGATGTGTTTTCTGTGATGAATACCATTGTTCGTACAAGACTCCAAATGGCAAAAGAGTATATCAAAGACATTGATCACAAAGTTGATATCGTCAAGAGTAAAGTTGAAGAAAAAGAGAAGTTGATAAAAACACTTTTGAGAAAATCATCCGAGTCTATAGAAAGTTATAAAAACGAAATTGAAGAATCACAGAAACAAATCCAAGAGGGACAGAGTGATATCACTAAGTATCAAGAGAACATCGCCCACTTGCTTGAAAAGGTGACAGATAAGAACGAAGTGCCGAGTCGCCTGTTGAAGATGGAAGGACTGGAAACTCAACTCAAGGGGAAAATCAAAACGATTGAGAAGAGCGTGAAGTTCTATGAGGAGAACGACACCTGCCCATCTTGCAAGCAGGATATTCAGGAGCATCACAAAGAATGTGTGTTCATGGAAAAGGCGGCTGAGAAGAAAGAAGTGGAAGATGGCATCACTGAGTTGGTGGAGAGCATAGAGAACACCGAAAAGCGACTGGCGGACATCAATATCATACTGAACACCATCGCAGGGTTTGAGGTTCACATCAACGAGAAACAAAATCAAATTAATTCATCACAGCGATACATTGAGAAGATGCAGAAGAGCATTGAGGGTGTGCAGTGTGAAGGAACAGACACAGAGGAATCCAAGAAGGAACTCAACGAATTGATTGGCGAGGGTAAGGGATACATTGTAGATCGCAAGGAACGAGTAGAAGACAAACATTACTATGAGATTGCGAGTGCATTATTGAAGGACAGTGGAATCAAAGCAAAGATTATCAAACATTACTTGCCAATTATGAACAAACTCATCAACAAGTATCTTGCGGATATGGATTTCTTCTGCCAGTTTGATTTGGATGAGAACTTTGACGAGACAATCAAGAGTCGCCATCGTGACGAGTTCACCTACCATAGTTTCAGCGAGGGCGAGCGTCTACGGATTGACTTGTCGTTGCTCTTGGCGTGGCGTGAGATTGCTCGGATGAAGAATAGTGTGAACTGCAACTTATTAATATTGGACGAGGTGTTTGATTCAAGCCTTGACGGCGTTGGTACAGAAGAGTTCTTAAAACTCTTGACATCCTTCGGAAGTCGTGCTAATATATTCGTAATCAGTCACAAGTCTGATTCAATGACGGACAAGTTCCAGAACCACATTATGTTTGAGAAGAAGAATAACTTCAGTAGGATAAGAAAGTGAATTTACCAAAGTATACTACAACAATCATCAATAACATGAATCAATTTGCCCAGTCCACACGACCAAAAAATGTTGGGCAACTAAGCGATTTGTTACAAGAGTATAGAGAAAACGATTCTAATCCATCAATGGAGGGGTGGGAAGAGTTTTATTATACAAAAATTGGAGAAGACAAAATCAACGAGGCTGCCAAAAAAACATGGAAAATGGTTCAACAGGCTCAAGAAAATATAAAGAAACTTACATTTGAAGACATTCAATGGTGGGTGAAGAATCTCATCATCGATAAAACTTTCAGTGGTCTACAGATACAAAAAGACATTCTTGAAATGGTATCTAAAAGTGGAGAATGGAGACTTGCCACACCAGAAGAAGAATCTAAGGGTATAGATGGGGTTGTTGATGGTAAATTCGTTTCAATCAAACCACACACATACAAAAGTACACTTGCAAAAACAAAAGAGAACATACAATATCCAATCTTGTTCTATAAGCAGACAAAAAAAGGTATCGTGATTTATGAATGATATTGTGTGTGGTGACTCACTGGAAATTATCAAAGATATTGAAGATAATAGTATCGATATTGTCTTGACTTCACCACCATATAATTTTAATAGGCAATATGATCAGCACGACGATAAAAAAATGCATGAGGATTACATAGACAAACTTACTACGATTCTTATCGAGTGCAACAGAACTCTAAAGGATGGTGGAAGGTTAATAATAAACATCCAACCAAATTATAAAGAATATTTTCCCACACACCATAAAATCACTTCTGCTATGGTTGATGACGGAATGATATGGCGGAATGAAATTGTTTGGTTAAAAAATAATTTGAAAAAATTGACTGCTTGGGGAAGTTATAAATCTCCATCGTGTCCTTACATAAATTATCCTTTTGAGTTCATAGAAGTCTTCAGTAAGAATAACATAAAGCATGACGGAGAAAAGAAAAACATTGACATAACAAAAGATGAATTCGTTTCTTATGTTAACGGACATTGGACAATTGCACCAGAAACAAGAATGAAAAAATTTGGTCATCCAGCAATGTTTCCAGAAGAACTGGTGAGTCGTTGTTTGAAGTTATTCAGTTATGAAAAGGACATTGTTTTCGATCCATTCAATGGTGTTGGTACTACTACACTGGTTGCTCATAAATTGAATCGAGAATATATAGGGATAGATATTAGTGAAAAATATTGTGAGATTGCACGGCAACGAATAGCAGAATATAATCCCCTAGATGCATTTTTAGTAGGATTAGATACTTGACGGCGTTGGTACAGAAGAGTTCTTAACACTCTTGACATCCTTTGGAAGTCGTGTTCCAGAACCACATTATGTTTGAGAAGAAGAATAACTTTAGTAGGATAAAATGATGGAAATCAAAAATATAGTAATTATATTGTCAAAAAACAATTGAATGTTAATAGTATTTGTGATAGTATATTTCACATGTCAACAAAAGATCGTATATAAAGGAGATTGATTATGACTTGTAAAAATTGTGGAAAAGAAAAGAGTGAATTGTTTTATATTATGAACCCCCGATGTGGTTGGTGTACAAAATCTGATCCGGTGGTGGAGGAATTACGAAACGAGGGGTACAAAATAACAACGTTGGACATAAGTACTCCAGAAGATGCTAACCGTGCGTCTGAAATAAAAACAAAACATGATGTGCAGTGTGGGACTCCTTTGTTTATTGATGGAAATAGCGGTAATATGGTGTGTGGTTTTAGGGAGAAGGATGCATTAGAACCGTGGGCAAAGGGTGAACCTATGAAAAAACCTGAGTCACGACCGGCTCCTTCACCAAAAGGAGCAGCAGGTGTTCGTGAAAGACCAGATGCAGCACCAAGCGGACCTATAAACACAAAACTTGAGTATATTTGGTTGGATGGAAGCACATCCAAAAAGTTACGAAGCAAGGTGATATACCAAATGTTAAATTCAAATATATTATCATCGCCCAAGTTGCTCATGCAAAATTTACACGAATCTACGTTTGATGGACCAGACTCGGAGTTAATACTCAAACCGATGAGGATAGTTCTAGATGGAACATCGACATCGATGAATAACAACCAACCGCAAAATTTTGTTGTATTGTGTGAGGTTTTTAACGACGATGGGACTCCACATAAAACAAACACCAGAGCAGCATTAAGAGAAAGTTTGAAAGAGAATGATCAAAATATGCGGTTTAGCATCGACCAAGAATATGTTTTGTTTAATCCAGACACCGAATACCCCGAGGTTGATAAAAAATTGCAAGAAAACTATTATTGCGGTGTAGGTTTTGATTTAGTAAGACATGATCAGGTCGCTGATATGCATGTGCGAGCATGCAATATGGCATCTTTACAAATGTTAGGAACAAATGTGATAATGTTAGGACATTGGGCATATCAAACAAAAGAACTTCCACCAATAGAAGCGGCAGATAATCTTTGGTTTTCCAGATTCTTTTTGCAAAAAATTGCAGGAAGATTTAATCTAAATGTATCATATGATCCTAAACCAATGTATGAGAATTGGAGAAGTTCCAACGCACATATCAAATTTTCCACAAAAGAAATGCGAGAAAGTCCAAGCGTTTCCCTTTTTAATATGATCTGCTCTTCTTTAGAACCGCACCACAAAGAAGCAGTTTTGCATTATGGTGAAAATAACAAAAAGGGATGTGTTGATAATTTTACTTGGGGAGAAAATGATAGAAGTGTCTCCATCAAAATTCCATGTTTAAATACAAACGAAAAGGTTGGTTATATAGAAGATAGACGACCAGCGGCAAACATGGATCCATATGAAGCACTTAAACACCTTAACGATGTTATGTTTTCGATCAACGAAGAATTGATGGTTACTACATAATATAAATGAAAACTAAAACTAAAAAAACTAAGTGGAATAGCGGCATTGCACCAAAGTCTACGATGTCATATGAGCAGTATATGAAAAGTGCGATTGGAACAATCTGTCATAGATTGTCGATTCGTACATATAAACTTGCACCTAAAAAAGAATATCCAACCTTTGAAAGAGGGAAGGACATCAGGGTGCATGTTTATTGGGATAAAGAATCGAAATATGAATTTATAGTAGAATATTCTTTTTGGTGTAAAACAAACAATAATAAAGAAGATAGAGAGTGGATGAGGCAACATGCCGATATACATCTACAGAAATTTGACAATGCCGTTACTCGGAAAAATAAATGAGAAGTGAACTCAATAATTTTGTCGGGGAACATCAAATTCGGAACATAGATGGCTCTGTTGCAGTGTATAAAAAAGGAGATGTGGTAACACAGGGAGGAAATTTATATATTGCAACACGAACCACACAGGGATATGATCCCAGACATGGTAGCAGTGCTGGGTGGGAAGAATATTCTTCAGAAATAAAATTTACAAATTCTGACATAGTACCAAGTCTTCCGAACGAGGGGGACGTTTGGTTCAATACCAGTACAGGCATTCTGTACGTTTTTATAAGTGACAAAAACACCAAACAATGGGTCGAAACATAAAGGAGAAATAAGTTGGCTCGCAGAAAAAAGGATCGTAAAAATTCTAAAATTAATTTCAATGAATGGGAAGATGTGCAGGATATGCGTGGCGGCGGA
>Ga0209128_1002814_pt1 | contig 11022 bp, 26 predicted proteins | sample ETNvirnome_6_100_FD_184072 | JGI IMG/M metagenome (GOLD analysis project Ga0209128, IMG submission 184072) | Marine viral communities from the Pacific Ocean - ETNP_6_100 (SPAdes) (version 2) | ecosystem: Environmental > Aquatic > Marine > Oceanic | place: Pacific Ocean | collected 2013-06-19 | reverse complement strand
GCTTGAAGAATGTTGAGTATCGCAAGATCGTCTATGATGGTATGCGTAACGCTGGACTTGGCGTAGGCTCTTTGATTCGCATGGGCGTGACCGGCTATTTCCCCGACCCAGATGGTGAAGAAAGAATGTGGGAGACTCGCGATTGTGCTCTTTTGGTTAAGAGTATTAATTGGGATGAGATTAACTATAGGGAAAGGCTGCAAAGCGGAATGATGGCGCAGCGAGTTGACAAGTGGGGCACTAGAGACGGCAATGCCTCGATTCCTCTGCCGCACGTATACGACGAGGTAACGGGGAGTCTTATGGGCGTTGCACCGGATGGTACTGTCGCCGTGACACCCCCTGTGGATGGAAACTATTCTCGGCTGTCTGTTATTGGTAGCTGGCATGCTGAACCAGATCGCAGCGAGACGCCGCCGCGTAACAAGGATCCTAGACTTGTTAGCACTGTTAGTGCCGAATGCATTAACCCTCCCGCTAGCTGGTTTAATGGTAACTCTGATTCTCTTGACGATTACTTTAATCGTCTCAAAGACTAAATTAAAACCCTAACTATAAGGAAACAAAATTGACTGAAACTCTTTTTAATATTGGCGATGTAAAACTTTCGGGTGAGGATGTGTGTGTTCTGGCGCTTATGATGGGCGATTCCGAACATACTTATCAAACAATCGAGAATGAAGCACCTTGGGTTCGCAAGGCCCTGAGCATGCTAGTGATTGAAGGTATTATTGAACGTTCCCGCGCCGATGACGGCATGTGGCTGAATGAATGGAGGATCACCCGTGCCGGTATTGCATGGACTGAGACCCCAGAGATTCAAGCTGATATTGCCCTTGCTAATGGCGCTTTCGGAATGTTTGCATAGCTTGACATTCTCTTGACATCTTAAACCTTGACTTTGACCCCCTGGCATGATACATTATAGATGTACCAAGGAGAGAAGCCCGCATGGCTCGCATCACTTACGCCGACCGTTTTAATGACCTACTCGCAAAGGACTATTTGTCCGATGGTGATCGTAGGTTCGCGGAATCCCTTTACACCTATTACAAACGTAAGAAGGTTTTAACTGCTGGTCGCCGTCGCTGTTTTCTTCAGCTTGAGCAACGTTATGCTGTACGTCCTGTAACGAACGACGCTGTTGTTGAGCGGATCAACGGTTTGTGCGAACGCATGAATGCGGTAGATAGCTCAACGTGGGAAACCAATTTTGCTAATAGCTTGCTTTCGCAGGCAAAGGCTGGACGCGACCTTTCGGATCGTCAAGTCGAGATTCTTGAAAAGATCGAAAGCAAATGGTCGGACGATGCTTTGCAAGCGCGTAACAACTGGACCGATAACTTTACTCCCGAAATGGCCGAAAAGTATCGCGTTATGATGGAATACTATGGCAAGAGTGGTTATTACGGTAACCTGACGACTGCGTATAAGAAGGATCCTTCGCTGATTCCGACCATGGAAAACTACCAGCGGATCACGGATAACAAGTATGCCGCTAAGGTGCTGACTGCTTGGCTTAAGGAACCCACCTACCTGCCCGGAAGCATGGTAGCGCTGCGCTCAGGAGCCTCCTACGGGCTTAGACGCGCCTTTCAGCGGTCCATGGGTATCGTGGTGTCTGTGAACGACTCAGCGCCCGTATCGGCGGCTCGTGGCTCCAAGATTTACCGGGTGCTCCCGGTCGGATCGGCTCAGACTATCATTTGTGAAGAAAGGCACCTTAAAAGTGTCCGTTCCCGCAAGAAGAAGTAGGAGATTTTAGCGCATGCGCGATTTTACTTAAATTGTAAAAGAGTATCAAAAGGGCTTACTAAATAAGAGGGTTCTCTGTCTCGAACGAACCCATGCGCGTTGAGCGTCACCTAACGGTAGATGCGCGTGCGAACCCGAAAGGGGGTTGAAGTGAGGCTAGCGAGGAAACGCGGTTAAGACAGCGACCCCTTTTGATATTTCTTGACATTCTCTTGACACGAATTACCTTGACATACCCCTCTGAATCGGATACATTATATATGTACCAAGGAGAGAACCCCCTACATGGCCAGCAACCTTTACGACGTTATTACCTGGGATCAAGCGGTCGCAGACTTCACAGACAATATTATGCCCTACGTGCGCGAGCAGTATGAACAGGACGGGATCCCCGACTGGCCCGCCCGCAGCGAGGCATGGTGCAACTGGACCGATTCACTGTGCAAGGACGGTCAGATTTCTGATTGGCAGTACATGAACTGGTCCCATCCCCCGATTTGTGGGGATTGACATTCTCTTGACATCTAAAACCTTGACAAGAGCACCCAGATGGGATACATTATATATGTACCAAGGACAAATCCGATGACTTATGAAAGGTTCCTGATTGGGCTTAACATTCTCTTGACAACTTTTCTATTGACTTCTTTCTTGTCTTAAACTATACTTAGGGTATAGAAACTTTTACTTGGAGTAAAACCAAATGGCCGTTGACTTTGCCACTTTCTTGAACGTTGCCCCCCACATTCTTAACTCGCGTTTGCCTGTTCTTATTCGGGGACGACACGGCGTTGGTAAGTCGGAAGTCGTCTATATGATTGCCGAGCAGCGCGGTATGCCCGTTGTTGAGCGGCGTGCTTCTCAGATGACTGAGGGCGATCTGCTGGGTCTTCCTGACACCGCTGACACCGCTATCAATGGTCGCAAATGCACCACTTGGAACGCGCCTGATTGGCTTGTGACGGCTTGCGAGCAGCCCGTGGTCCTCTTCCTCGATGAAGTTGACCGGGCGACCGTAGAGGTCCGTCAGGGGCTTTTTGAGTTGACTGACAGCCGCAAGATCAACGGTTGGAATTTGCACCCTGATACGCTGATCATCGCTGCCGTGAATGGTGGCGAGCACGGAGCGCAATATCAGGTAGGGGAAATGGACCCTGCCGAACTTGATCGCTGGACTGTGTTCGACGTGGAACCCACGGACGAGGATTGGCTTAAGTGGGCTAACGGTCGCGTGAATACGATCATTTGGGACTTTATTAACCAGAACCGGCAGCACCTTGAACACAAGAGCGATTTTGAACCTAACAAGGTTTACCCGTCGCGACGTTCCTGGGTGCGGTTCAATGACAGCGCCGCCCCTGCTAGCGTACTTGGGGAGGAAGGTGATCGTAACCTTCTCTTTAACCTTGCGACTGCTTTCCTGGGCTTTGAAGCCGCTGTATCCCTTAAGGACTTTGTTGAAAACTACGCTTGGCAGGTAACTATTCAAGATATCCTCGACCGAGGCGAGATCGACAAGGCTACCAAGTGGGGCATTAACGATCACTCTGCGATGATTGAGAAGTTTGAAGCAGCAGAAACGTTTACCGAGGAATTGACGGACGATCAAATCCAGAACCTTGCAAATTACTTTGTTACGCTGCCTTCTGAGGTTGCTATGAAGATGTGGACGGTTCTGGGTGATGCGAACAACGTTAACAACGTTGTTGCACTTCACAAGGCAACCACTTCCGATGGCAAGCGCGTCAGCGATCATCTGGTGGAAATTCTTGGAGGGTAACGTATGAACACAGCCACCTTTAAGCTAGGTGAGTTGGTATACCTTACTAACTCCCTAGCGCGTGGTGATCCTGATAATGCCTTTACCGTTCATAGCGGGCCCGGTATGATTGTCGGTGTTCTTGTTCAAGAAGAAGGTTATATTCCTAGATATCGAATCAAATGGCTTAAAAGTGGAGAAGAACAAACGTTTCATGGTAATTCACTAATCCGAGTACCGGAGATTGAGCCATGAACAAACAAACCTTTAAACCTGGAACGCTGTTATTTAGAGTTAAGACAGGGCAACCCGCAATTGTCATAGCTATAAAAGAAACCCCTACAGCAACGTATGGAACATTAGACAAAAAGCGAGTCATATACCGTATTTTTGAAGATGGTCGTTACAGTTGGAAACATGACATGCAAGTGCATGCCGAATACAAATTAAAGTCCGAGAGTGAAAAGTGAAAAAGAAAGAATGGTATGTAAGCAAAGTAGACGTTACGATTGTTGATGGTAAACCTGTTGCAACTGAAACTATACTTACAAGAGCAGACACCGAACGTCCAGCCAGGGCCAGCTACCAGCGGTTCCAAAGGATTGGTATCGAAAACTTGTGCCTGTGTCCACCGAACCCCAAGCGCTATAAGCGGCTCCTACGGGAGCAACGCAAGCGCCACAAGGATCGAAAGATGACGGTGGCCGATGTTGCCGAGATTATTGCTGAATTTGATTCTTGACATTTTCTTGACAGCATATACCTTGACAAGCCTACTTACCCGTGATACATTATAGATGTACTTAGGAGAGTTCTAGATGATTATCGTCCCTTTTAGCTTGAACACCCACACGGCTCGCTTGCTTATGCAAGAGCCATTTTTTGCGGCTCTCTCGCGTCGGATCGATAAGACTCCGACCGATACGATCCCGACTGCTGCGGTTCGCGTTAATCCCGAACGTCAGCAGTTTGAGCTACTTTACAATCCTGCCTTTATGGGTGCCCTCAGTGATGAGCACAAGCTGGGCGTCTTGATGCACGAATTCTATCATATCATCTTTGAGCACGTTACCAAGCGTATGCCCGCCGATGGTTTGCGGCGCATTGATAATATCGCGATGGATCTCGCGATCAACGGTCTGCCTGAAATGGTGGGCAAGTTGCCCTGCAACGCTGATCCCGGTCCTCCGACTGGAAGCGCTGGCGAGCCTATGAAGGCTTGTATTCCCGGTGAAGGTATGTTTGCCGACCTTCCGTCTGGTATGACCTATGAATGGTATCTAGAGGCTCTCAAGAAGATGGGAGAGGATGATAAGAAGAGTGACGGCGAGCCCGGTAACGGCGACGGCGATCCCTTTGAGGGTGCCGATAGCTTTGATGACCATGGACAATTTGGCGAGTGCGAAGGCACCGCTCAGGAGATCGCGAAAGAGCGATTGAAGGAAGCTGTTAAGAAGGCAGCAGAAGAAGCCGAGAAGGCACGTAACTGGGGATCTGTATCCTCTTCTGTCCGAAAGGACATTCTTGAGCGTGTACAAACTCACGTTGACTGGCGCAAGGTTATGCGTTACTTTATTAAGACTTCTCAACGTGCGGATCGGCGCTCTACGCCCCGCCGCATTAATCGGCGCTTTCCCAGGATCCACCCTGGTAAGCGCGTCCGTCGTCACGCTCGTATCGCTATCAGTATCGACCAGTCTGGATCGGTAGATGATAGGATGCTAGCCGCGTTCTTCTCCGAGTTGAACGAATTGGCGGAAATTGCCGAGTTTACTGTTATTCCGTTTGATTGCAACGTTGCCGAGGATAAGGTTTATGTTTGGAAGCGCGGGCAGACTCGCAAGTGGGAGCGCGTGCTGTACGGTGGTACTTGCTTTAATGCTCCTACCAAGTATGTTAACGCGGAAGGTTTCGACGGTCACATTATCCTCACCGATCTGTGTGCTCCTAAGCCTATTGCTAGTAACTGTCAGCGTATGTGGATGACAACTAAGGCATATGCCCAGCGTCCCTACTTTCAAACTAACGAACGTGTAATCGCCATTGATTGCTAAGGAAAGAGAACATTGAGTAATCGCGTAAATAATAGTGGAGTAGTCCGAGCCTGGAAGGAAGGACACACCGCTGAGAATGGAAGGCAAACGCTTTGCACTGATGGTGTAAGCCTCTGGTCTTATGACTTGAAAATCGGACACAGACTTGATAGTGGTGCCACTGTCCTCGCGGATTATACTGCGAGTGGTCGCTATCGTTCACAAACTACTAGTTGTCACATCGGGCTAGCCCGTCGAACAGGTATTAATCTAATGATGCATCCTCTCGTTTGGGAAACGTCCCCGATGCATGAACCTGAATTACCCTTCTAACTTTTAATTAATGGAACGATCTACAAACAAACCTTATCAACTCGGTGTCGGAGATTTAGTAAAGATTAAAGAAGGAACGCATGACGAACAAATCCCCGATCATCGCATTGGGTTAATTATTGGCAGAGTTACTAAGGTCCGGTCATCCGATGGCGATGCACACATATATGAAGTACGCGTAGGGCACGAAATCCTGCGATTTCATGGTATGTGGCTTGAGAAGGTCTGACAGCGCTCCTGCTGGCTGATAGCTCCGAGCAGCGTTACCCCATGGCTTAAAGCGCCTGGAAGCGCTTGTAGGGCATCTGAGAGGATCCTATCGGGCGATCTGGATGCCATGGTGAGCCATTGGCACGGAAAGCCGGTCTATGAATCCTTGACATTCTCTTGACACGAATTGGGTTGACAACACCCCCTCAATCGGATACATTATATGTGTACGAAGGAGGTACACCCCATGAAAATCGGAACCCTGAAATCTTCCCCTGGATCCTCTTCTGTCGTCTGGAAGGACGGCAAGCGCCAGATCCGCGCCCTGCTCAAGAAGGCAGGAATTAAGCCTACGGGCACTTTCCGCCAGCGCAAGGAAAACCGAGGCGAGTATGCCCTGGCCGTTGAAGGCGGATCCGTTCGCGCCGTTCGCAAGCCGAATGCCGATGTCACGATCCAGAAGGTTAAGACCATTTCGGTCGAAAACCTGTCTGCTGCGCAGCTTGCCGCAATTCTGGCACAGGGTTAAGAGTATGGAAAACACTACTCTTGGTCCCCTGGAAGCGTCAGAAGCAGCGTTGCATTTTGTGATCATTAATCTGAGTCTATTCTCGGAATTGAACGATCCCGAACGTCGCGCAGCATTGACCCCCGATCTTTATTTGGGATATCTTATTGCGGCTGCTGCTACTCAGGAGCCCGCAGAAGCATGAATAAGCCCGTTACCGTCACATGGCCGCCGATCCTTTCGCGTAGCATCGTGACAGGTCAGCTTTACGCTATCAGCGGTGACATTTGGGTGCCAGTGCCCGATGGAACCACCCGCAAGGACTTGCCGCGCTACATGGCGGTAAAGCGCTCTGAAGCGCCTGTAAGCCCTGCTAGCGGCTCCTGGCAAGTCCAGGGTTCCAAGGGCAACACCTACACCGTCACGAGCCAAGGAGACCAGTGGACTTGTACCTGTGCCGGCTTTGGCTGGCGTCGGAAATGTCGGCATGTTGCCGAGAAGAAGGAAGAAAATGAAAATCGGTGATCTGGTGAAATATCAAGGCGACGATGATCGTCCCGGTATTATCATGGGTTTTGACGAGGATGGCGATCCTATTGTTCATTTTTTCTATGAAGAAAGCGCTGCCGCGTATCTCAGCGATGACATTGAGGTTATCAGTGAAAGTCGGTGATCTGGTCAGAGTCATTAATGGCACAGGCTATTTTGAAGATGGCGATTACAAATATAGTTGTATGTGGTCCGAATCAGCGGGCCAAGTTGGAATCGTGGTAGAGTTGCCAACAAGGAAGGTTTATTATCACGATAGTATCGGTCACCAAGAAACGGTAAAGATTCTAGTTGCAGGCGAGTTTGCAGAGTTTAAGCGGCTCGCGCTGGAGGTTATTAATGAAAGTCGGTGATCTGGTTCAATATAAAGAATTCTTCCGAGGCTTGAGCGGTCTTATCGGAATTATTGTAGAATGGAATGGTGAATTGCCGGTAGTCTATTGGCTACATAATGGCGAAACAAGCATCGCGATTCGCGATTTTATCGAGGTTTTAAATGAAAGCCGGTGATCTGGTGAGGCTGATAGCCTTTGAAAAAACAGGCTTAAAGGGTAAATTGTGCGTTGTGTTACGCATTCGCGACTGGTTTGGAACGGAAGTTGCAGATATTTGGTGCCCAGGACATTGGGAATTCCCAATTGAAACAAAACATGCCGAGGTTATTAATGAAAGTCGGTGATCTGGTTAGATGCACTCACGGGTCAGGAAGCGGCACCGTGGGGATTATCGTGGCGTTGAAGCTGTCGACGGGGACAACTGGTACGTACCAGTTCTTCAGCAGTCTCGCACAACTCAACAATGGAGAACACTACAGCACCGACCGATTGGAGGTTATTAGTGCAAGTCGGTGATTTGGTTAGAAGTGTCACAGAAAACCCGCTCCTTGATCACACGAGAGGTCTGGGTCTGGTGCTCGCGGTCCATCATGATCGGTACCGTTCCCGTTCGGCGGGCGAGCGGCGCGCCGCTAAAGTTAAATGGTGTGCCGATTATGGTACATTCTGGATTCACGCTATCGAATTGGAGGTAATCAGTGAAAGTAGGTGATCTGGTGGTTCGTACTTATGGTGAAGGCCAGCGTCCAATGGCGATTATCGTTGGCTGGGTTCCCAATAGACGTAATTACGTCAAAATAAAATGGCTCGGTTCAGACAGAATCGTTCAGTTTAGCATAGACTATTTAGAGGTTATTAGTGCAAGTCGGTGATTTGGTAAGATATAAAGATTCGTTGCGTGATGACGTGGGGATCATAATCGAAATGCGTTCTTCGGCGTCATCCATTTTTGGTCGCAAGGTGATTGTAATGACAACCACGGGACTGCGACAATATAGCGAGAAGAACCTGGAGATTTTAAATGAAAGTAGGTGATTTGGTAAAATATAAAAACTTGCATGGCCACCTTCTATACGGCAAGTTTGTTTCTAAAAGCTGGACCGGCATAATTGTTGAAACTGGTGCTTATACTGGAAATAAAGATTTAGTTGTTATGTGGCATCACGGCACTACAGCGACTGAGTCTAGAGATTCTCTAGAGGTTATCAGTGAAAGCCGGTAGTCTTGTTCATATTACTCGCGCCAATATTGGCGTGCCTGCCGGAACCATTGGCTTAATCATGAAGGCTTACGGATCCCCATCTTCTTCTCGGTACCCCGCCCCGATTATGCTTTACGATATTAAACTTGCGAACGGATCGGGGCGCATCGTGCGCCGAATTGCGCGAGACTTTGAGGTTATTAGTGAAAGCTGATCAGATTTATTACTGTCGCTTTTGTGGCTACAGTCATCACGCCTTTCTGGCTTATTGTCCTGGCTGCGGAAGCACAGTACCTTTAAAGGAGTGGGATTAATGCCCGAGAGCTATGAAAAGGAATAAGAAACATAAACCAATCTTAGTAATGACTCCAGGTAAGTTATATCGATTGTCTAATGTAAGTAAGAACCGAGTAAACAAATACATGGCCGTTTCGAAAGCATACGGTAACACTCTTAGAGTATGTAGAAAGATTGGTCACCCATGGAATGCAAAGCGTTATAGTGATGGTGACGTGTTCTTGTGTTTGGCTTTAGGACAAAACGGTTTACACCACCATGTTACATATAAAATACTTACACCTGATGGTGTTGTTGCTACTCTCTTTGCCTATCGTAATAAGAGTAAGTTTATTGAAGTAACATAAACCTGCACATTGTGGAGTATAATGGAGTATAGTGGGTAACGGTGGTTAACACTCACAAGTAATTAAGTTATTAGTTAGTGCATTGTTCTTTAAGTTGTTTTACAATTGCGTTGGATATGCGGTGGGTCTTAGTACACTAACGACCAACTGTCAAGTAATTAATTGTAACATGATGCGCGGCTGACTACGTATTAATGTGACAGTAGAGGTACACAATCCTCTCCCTTTAAGCGTAACCTTAACTAACATACTGAAATCATTACACTTTTTATTTTGATTAAATGTAACATGCGACATGATTAATGTGACAGGAGCCAAAGGTTTTTGCCCGAGAGCAATACAAATGAATAGAATACTTAATAAAACTATAGACTTAACTGTTAACATGGTATGCTGGTCTTCAGTAATAGCTATGGTGTATGTGTTCACTGTAATGTATTATAATAGTAGTAAAGAGACTAACGATTAACGTAACGTAACAGTGAAATTGCTGGTGGAGGGGGTACCCCCCTACCTCCCCCCTACCGGAATGTATGTCTCGGTAATTACCTATACGCTGATGATGGGGGCTAAGGACGTTCACTATACCGCGGTAATTTTTTGAGATAATGATTATGAATAAAGATATGAATAAAGATATGACTATAGAAGTATTGCAAGACGTATATGAACGCAGCAATAATGGATCCATGTCGCCGGCTCAGGCCGCGTATTGGTTACCAATTGTGTGTGCATATGCGCTGCAATTGCTTAAAATTTGCAAAAAAGCTTAAATATTCGAGATTAGATATTGCGCAATGCGCCTAATTATGTTATATTATAAAGGTAATACACCAGGATCTACCAATGGTTATCACGAGTCTTAAGAAGATATATCTGACAGAAGCTGAGCTTAAGCAGGCAATTATAAATTATATTCGCCAGATGCACAAAGAAGATGAGCAAATTGCTGTTGCGATAGAAGAACGCGTGTGTTCAATGAACTGGTCTATTATTGATCGACCATATCATTTCGCTGTCGAGATTGGCGGCGAAATTGAGGATAAGAAATAACATGTCATTTATAGTATGCTTTTATATCGCTGTTTTGATTATTTTAAAAATGCATGGCGAATTCTAAGCTAATCTGTGACGTTTAGTTAGGAAAAAATTTAGGGAAAAATTTCGAATTCTTCGAATTAAATGTCGGCGGAAAAAATAGTCGGAAAAATTCGCGGACTTTTATGTTTTCTCCCACCTATTTACTGTGAGATTTCACTTAAAGGGATTATTTTCATGAAATTAACAAAAACACAACTTAAACAGATTATTAAAGAAGAGCTTGAAGGAATCTCGACGCTATCGCCGGAGGAACAGGAAGCCGTTGGCCAGGATATGGACATTGGAATTACCCGCGAATACGCTGGCGATGTTATAAAATATGTACGCGAAAATATCGTTTCACAACAAGCACCAGCCATGGCCGGAATGACGATGGGTGAATTTTTAAGACTTGCTGCTGATCTGGCCGGCGATGAATCCATGGCAGAGGATCCGTGGAAAAAATGAAATTAACAAAATCACAACTCAAACAGATTATTAAAGAAGAGCTTGAAAAGAGTGAAGTTCAGGCTGAAGTTCAGGCTGAACAAGATTTCATGGTTGCTATCGATTCTTTGTGGGAACATGGCTATTCTCGCGAAGATATTATGAGCT
>Ga0209128_1002813_pt1 | contig 11023 bp, 8 predicted proteins | sample ETNvirnome_6_100_FD_184072 | JGI IMG/M metagenome (GOLD analysis project Ga0209128, IMG submission 184072) | Marine viral communities from the Pacific Ocean - ETNP_6_100 (SPAdes) (version 2) | ecosystem: Environmental > Aquatic > Marine > Oceanic | place: Pacific Ocean | collected 2013-06-19 | reverse complement strand
TCATATTGGGATCCCAGACTCGCATATGTGTCGCTAGTCGATAGTCCCAAGTATATCATCTCGTCTCCAGGGTTTCCTGATGCCATATATCCGTTGAATTGTATTTCTACTTTGCCACTTTGCGGGGCCACAAATGTAACTTTCCAATCAGATGTAGGTACAACAAACGTATCTGTACAGGTATAGTTGGCATTGTCTGCGGCAGATCCATTAGACAGCGAAGTCATTCCTAATATCAGTCCTCCCATTTCGTAGATGTCAAGAGGAACTTTGGGAGTGGAGGTACCGATGCCAACTGTTCCAAAGGTTTTGTCCACCCATGAACCGGTTATATTTGCTCCAAGAGAATCAAAATCATCATCCCAAGAGGAATCGTCGGGGATAACCCAGCCTGCCGGTTCATAACTGCCGCCGGCATCTGTGTAATCATGACCGCACAAAATGGTTGTAAACGCCCATGTATATTTGGAAGTATTCTGAATCCAAACTGCGGCGCCGCCGTTATATGAGTCATACGTTAGAACCAAATTCGCGGTAGGATCCCATCCATCTAGAACCTTTGAATTCAAAGCTTCAGCCGCAACAAACATGTGATCTGGGTACGCTGCCCCAGTGGCCCCATCTCTTGAATATCTCGCGGTAATAGTAAAAGTTTGTGTATTTCCGATTCCTAAACCAGAAGAATACCCCATGGGCGATAACGTCACTTCCGCAACAACTTCTGGCGCTTCATAATTTGAGAGAACATTAGTAAATTCTAATATTTTTGTCCATTTGTCACCCCCGCTGCTATATCCCACCACCTGATAAGCTAAACTTGTCCGGGTTCCCTTGTGCAATATAATAGATCCGGCGCCATCCACCGTAATTGCACTGGTGCCTGCGGGGGATGCAATTGTACTTCCGTGAAACTCAGGGGATTTCACACTAAGAGATGCGCTCATATCCCCCACTACTTCTAATTTATTAGACGGGGCATCAGTACCAATGCCGACGTTGCCAGAGACATCAATTCTCATTCGCTCTGCTTCGTGAGATGATGAATTCGATGTCTTGAAAGCTAGCTCTGCATCGCCAACGCCCTCGATGCCCGCTGTAATGGTGGGAACTCCGCTAGGGAGGCCCAGTGATAAGTACCCATATCCGGCGCCCTCATTTGTCCCATTCACGCGCAAAGCGATATTATTTTCGTGCCCAGGCTTGATGCTAACATATTTGCCGCCCCCGTCAAGACTTAATATGGTCTGGGAGGAAACGGCGGTGTTGACGGTAAAATCTATATCATCGTCTGCCTTAATCTTTAGATCATCATTTTCACTATATATCCACGCCTTTTGAACGCCAGATTGCTGGAATTCGATAAGTCCTCCGTTAGTTGCGTGATTGAGCGTGAGGGCGGTATATCCGCCATAATTCGCGGGGCTTGTGGTGCCAATCCCCACATCCCCAGTGTTATAATAGATGTCACTGCCCGTCGCTGTCCATAGATCGGCAGCGGGAACACCTGTCAGTCCACTGCCATCACCAATAAAAGAACCTGTGAAGAAAGATCCTGTGAGGTTTGAACCTGAAATGTCTTGAGTTACGACCAAAGAACCTGTAATGGCGGCATTGCCAGTATGTTGACCATCCCAGTCGCCGGTTACGCCCGTTAACCCACTCCCATCGCCAATAAAAGAACCACTGCTAACTCCACTTCTATCTATAGACAATGCCACAGCGCTTCCCAGGGCAACGCTCCTTCCAATTTTCAGTTTTTGGTTGTCAGCGGCATCATTATAGATATATACAACACCATTACTGGCAGTGGCATCATTATTTATCCAAATTGCTTTTGATACTGTTTGATCGAAGTTTTTCTTCATTTAGGACATCACTCCATGCCTGGTGGAGGACTTTTGCCCACTTTGGGGTCGATATTCTTCATTCCCTTAACTTTATACTTATTGCCGCCCTTTACTGTAAGTCGCATTGCCTTTCCGAACCATTTTCTCGCTTTTCGCTGGTATGGTTCATTACTAACATCTGCCGTCTCAGTTAGGGTACCTTCTTCGCCAGACGCAGGAGTCGGGAATTCTGCTGGAAACTTCTCTATATACTTGACAAAACTATTGTGCATCGCTTTTCTGTATGCTTCAATATTTTTATCTATTACTCCGAAACTCTTTGCGATCTGATCTATTTCAGACTCGTCTAGATCGTTGATATTGACAACGAAGTCCACAATGGTGCTTTCGTGTCCAACCATCATATTTATTTGTATTTGTGGGTTCATTTTGATAGTATGAGTTAACATATCGAGCGCTTCTTGCTCACCACCACCACCATCAACGCCAGGAAGTTCAGGTTGCCTAGCTAAGAAGTCAGAAGTTCTTTTATTCGCTGCATGCATTATTAGTTCTTTGTTCTTCGGGCGCTTTCCTATGTTCGAACCAGATCGTAATGCTTTTGGCGTTGGAAACCGAAATGAAAACTCAATAGTTCCCTCTCCTTCATCAATATCAATGGTGATGTTATCAAGTGATAATTCAAATTGCTCCTTAGCACCCTCTCTATCTGTTTCTAGCTCTTCCCCTTCTTCGTCTACTTCATATATGTCAAAAAACATCTTATCGTATTTTGTTTTAGGAAGAACCATTTCTACTATCAAAACTTCTCTAAGCATGTTTCTTATTTTGTCATAATTGCCCTCTAAATCATTCACTGCGTCATACAAGAAAGTATTGAGTTCATCCAATCCGTTTTCTCCGTAGCCACTCCAGTTACCTGACATGGTTACTTTTAGCACCCCTCCACCAAATTCAAGATAAATGTATTCATGTGATTCCCCATAAGCATCCTCTTGGTGCCCAAGAGAGATAGTTGACATTATCTTATCAAATGCTGCGCTGATCATATCATATGAGTCTTCTTGCAAATCCTGCACACCGTCGTAGTCTGGCGGTAGAGAAAATAGATAGGTTGCGTCGAATCCTCCTTCAATGCGCACTTCTTCTTCATAGTAGTCATCAACGCTGGCATCGATATTGATTCTGTTATCGTCTATTCTGTGTCTGTTCTCTTCTAATATTTCACTTACCCTTGCTTCATAGTCAACCTCTTCATATTCGAAAACGACACTAAATCTATCTTCGAAGAATTTTGCTTCCAATGCTTCTTTGAGCTTATTATTGAGATCCTCGAAACGATCTCCCCTTACTCTCTCGTCGTCCGCGTCCATAAACTCTTTCGCGCCATATGCAAATTGATATCTGTTTCCATCCGGATCCATCAAGAAGAAAAGGGGGTCATCTTCGCCATTATAATATTGATCGAAATAGTTCAAACCCGGCGCCGCCGTACACCAATTAGTTTTTTTACCAAGCAAGCATGCAGCGCCCTTATTGTGTGCAGCAGCAATAACCCACCCATCTTTTGTTTCAAACTGTGGAAGACCTTCTTCGTCTCTTGCTACATTTCCATTTTCATCGAACTTGAAATTGCCTTGGAAGAATTCTGCTCCTTTTGAAGCGTCTGCCCCAAGTTTCTTATCTTTATCTGCTTCTATTGCTGCTCTTGCTCCAGCGACGACGTTGGTGAGCGAATCGGCATCCTTGAGTTTGTTGATATCTGTTGGATCCATAAACCTTTGAAACTGAAAAAACGTTTCTAGGTTGTTTCTTATATTCCCAAATTCAACGTTGTAGTCCGCACGCGCCATCTGCACGCCGGGGACCGGGCCGGGTGGACCTGGACTAACAACCGTTTTAAAAATAATTTCTTTAAGTTTTGGATCCTTGAGAAGACGAAGAACCCAGAGAAGAGAAGTTCCTTGTTGATTATCTTCTATGTCTGAGGGGATCAGAGAAAGTATTCTATTTTCTAGTCCAGTGCTTAGACTACCCAAGTTCTTTTCTGGATCGAGTCCTTGTTCATAGTTGTATGACTTGACAAGTTTTACAACTCTATTTCTAAGAGTTTTTTGGGCGTCTTCGAATGTGACTTCCTGAAGGAGTTCTTCTTGAAGGGTATGTAGTGTTTCTTCCTCTAAACTCAGCATTTTATCATATGCTTCGTTTTTCATGTCCGATAAGCGCTCTAGATACCCATTTCTACGCAAAACCTTGAAGGCGAGGTTCTCAGATGAATATTCACCTCCTTTTTCGAGTCCCCCTCGCCGAAAATTGCGTATTTTCTCCTTTAGTCGTGATGCATCATCAAACGCTTGTTCGGGATCATTGGTGTCCATTAGGCGTTCAATCTCATCGATATCATCCATTAAATGTGCTGCTTTTGCCTGAATCTCGTCTTTGTTGAGCGAAAAAGTGGTTTTCTCGGGTTTTTCGACCCATTTATCGCCTAAAAGGGAGTAAATGCCCGTAGAATGGTGCGGTTCGTCGATATCTTGCACATATATCTCTATTTCATGGTCATTTACCCTAATATCGTGCGTCCTATTCCACTGAGCATGCGCTTTTTGGAACATTTCCCTTACTAAGTCATGATTTTCGTCTATTTCATCGAAATCAACTAGTATATGCACGTCAATATCCGAAAATCGGGACCAATTGTAGTTAGCAACGCTTCCTGTGATGGTTATATCGTCGATATTGACCTCGATTCCAAGACTTTCAATGAAATCCCGTGCAATTCGCTCTATATTCTGCTTAATATCCGCCTTAATGAAATCTTCGTCTTCCCACACATCAAGATTCAATGAATCTTTCACTTCAAACGTGCTTAAACTAATAGATTCAGGATCTATTTTCTCAAATAAGTGTTTTTTCCAATTTTTTACCAAAAGTTCATTGCTTGCCATAATAATAATTAGTTTTACGCCTCTGGAAACTCATTTTCCAAGTCTTCGCGCGCTTTTGCCAACCTGAGGGTTGCTAAAATAAGTTTTTTCAACTTTTCTGCGGTTGGTACTCCTTCCATCTCCTTTTTTGCTTCATTATACTCTTCTAAGAGTCGATCATGGAGAATTTTTTTAGGATTTAGAAGATTCGTGTTGATTTTACCCATGATCTAAATCTTTTTCCTCTAAAAGAGTGTATGTAAATCCATTTCCCAGTCTAGATGCACTATTTTCGCAAATTTCCATAAATTTACGAAAGTCATCAGCACCTTTAAAGACTTGACACCCCGCACTGTAAGATTGAACCAACTCTGTGTCTCCTGTGCGCCCCGCTCTATGGATATTTATGCCAAAAAACCCCTCCTGAATGGTGCATTTCCTCATTTTTAGCACTTTATTTCGGTCATTATCACGATAAACCTTAACTTTTGCCCCACTTTGGCGTAATGCCATGTATTTTCCTGCATGTAAATCTATTTTATGCGATCCTCGATACTGACCTGGTACTAAAATTGCCGTTCCATTGCGGTTAATGGGGTTGAGTAACGTAACTAATCCGGGATCGGTAGTCGCAGGAGCGGAAAATACTTCCCATTCTTTGGCATCATTGCGATAAATCACCATAATCGTGTCATCAAAGCGATTAACTGCACGACTTGTGCTTCGAATTCCAATAATATTTATATTCCACGGCACTTTGCCATCAAAAAATACATATTTTTTCTTTTTCAACACTTTTTGAATATGAAACGACAACGATCTCGCTGTAACGTTATGAATGATGCTCATTTTTTGTCCTCCTCCAAACTAAATAGGCAGTAATGCGGACTTCTAATGCATCTATTTAGGGAAATGGCGTATATCCGCGCTACTTTAAGGTTGGGGCGGTCGTCCAAGACAATACTAAGTAACTTAGGCCAAGATGACACTTTCTCTTGAAGAACCAACAGGTTTCCCCCTTCTGCTGCCACCTCCCAATCTTCGGAAGCAACCTGCAAGATGTCGCAGTAAATCAATTCTCCCCTAGAGAAGGTCTTAGTCTGCTCCGTCGGGGGGGCATTTCCATAATTCGTCATAATCAAAACCGTCGAGCATTTCTAGCATCTTGTCTATATCCTCTTCTTCAAACTCATCTGTTTTTTCTTCCCAAATGCCTGGATCATCCTCGGAAGTTTCAAGGGATGCTGAACTCGTATCGTCCTTTTTGGATTTTTTTTCTGCCGAGAGACCAAATACCTTTCTTAGACTATCGTCCAGCATGTCTTTTCGTTTCTTCTCCCACTTTTGCAAATCATCGCATGCCTGTTGAAATTTCTTGTTTACTATTTGGTCATATTGCGTACTTTGGATGACGTGTTTCTCTAGAAACCATTCTTGTTGATATGCCGATCCCGATGCATCATATACCATGACATGAAAAAATTTTATACTGGGGTCATCGTCTGGACTTTCAATGTTCGCAATCTCGCCAATCTTACCTGCCATGTCACTATGACTCTTAGTCCAATACTCCCATCGTGAATCTGGTTGCGGAATTATTTGAACCCAATCACCTACTTTAAAAATTGCCATAATCCATCTCCCTTTTTATCATATACATCTCATTTCTCACATACCACTTCCTATTTAAAAAATCACTTCTATAAAATGGCACCCGATCTTCACTTCCTATAGTAAACCAGTATATTCTTACTAAATCCTCATATGTAAACCCAACAACCTCTTTCATGAGAAGAAAATCAAATTGTGTTTCTAATATTATACCAATATCTCTAGTTTTTTTAATATTATGAAAATATCTGTATGATACGACCGATCCACTTTTCATAATATAAATAGAAAAAAAAAGAGGACTTACGCCCCCTCTCTTTCAATTTTTATTTTTTTATTTTTTTCATGGTTTAAGGATTTTTAGAATCTCTTCTCGAACTATAGAATTCAAATCATTTTTGTTGATTTTTTCATAAAAGCGCATGATATCTACATCATGATCGATAGACTCTTCTGCTTCTTCTACTGTTTCTTCATCAGGAGGAGGGGGAAAAACGTCGCCATCCTCTTCCAATTTGTCTTCTTCGTCGAGGACTTCTTTGACTAACATCCTTAAGTTTTTTGTCGTAAGATTCATTTTTCTATGATCCTCCCTTTTGTTTGTTAACTAGTATCTCGGTTCCATCACGAACCATTTCTGCCGCATCTGTTGCCTTTTCGCCCTCATCTACGTTCATTTCGTTCATAAAAAATCCTCGTAAATGAATTTTCAGTTTGTTTAGGTTGGAATATATTTCAAACATTTTCTGATTGACTTCGGTAATCATTTTGTTTAGAGCGCCAGCAACCACTTTCCTTCCAACTTTTAAAGTAGCGAATGGGTTTGCGATATCCCTCAGATGACCTTGCGTAATCTCAAACTTTCCACTCGAAAGACTACCATAAGAATATCGCTTAATAAATTCCCAAAAATCTTTATCCTTTATATTTGTATCTTTCGATAGTAACAATAGTTCTAGTAGAGAATCTTCGCTGCTCATCCAATTATGTTGTTTCTTTTTCTTTTTCTTTTTCGATTTTGTTTTCTTTTGGGGAATATTTCCCAACTGTGAAACTCGGTCATCTTTTATTTCTTTTTCGGATTGTCTTTCTCTATTATGTTCATCCCACTGCTTTCGCAACCACCGGTAGGTGAAATAGAAAGGATCCTCTTTATTGCCATACCACTCTTCCTCTTCCCCGGTCGAGGGATTGATTGCGTGTATGTAATTTTTAGGATTGAATATCTCTTCGACAGGTTCGCCCATGCTAGTTAGTTTATCCACTTCTAGCGCCAAAACATCTTCCCACTTATGCAGAGGAGACCTTCCTTTCGCGAGTCGATGCGCATATTCTTCTTCTCCCCTTTTTGAGGGTTTGGGCATGCCGGCACCTATCAGACTTGGAAGAAAGGTTTTCACCCACTCATTCCACCGCTCTTTGTGTTGAAAATCCCCTAGTGGTTCATCCAGCATGGCACGAGATGCGCCCTCTGCCAGAGTAAGGGCTTCTTGTCCTAAGGTGGATTTGCTTAACTGCTTAACAAAATCCTGTCGATTGAAAGTAAACTCATAGAAAGAAAGTGCACCAGACAGACTCTCTTTAGAACCTGATAAAGATTTCAACACCACCACATATTGCATGGCGTTCTTGTCTATCAGGTCGTCGATGAGATCAGTGAACGATCCCCCAATTCCAGTTCCCTTTTCGGTAAGGAGTTTTAGACTTACATATTGCGCCCCACCCTGACTTTTGACCCCGCGCTGGTAAACGAAGTCGGCGATGGTGTCCCCTCCGCCTGCCCCCTTGGCAGCAATTTGTTTACCGCCTGTCAGCACTCCCAAGAGAGATTCAAAAAGAAATCCGGCCGTGGATGGATTGAAATCCCCAATTATATATGTGAGGGTTTTATAGAAAATTAAAAAACTTAGAATCTCGGGAATTGACTTTTGTTCTTCGCCCGCCGTGTCTAATAGATTTTGAAGTTTTATGATCTGTTCTTCTAAAGTGGACGCCTGAACTTGACTAAGAAATGAGGTCATCTCTGAACGAGATTTGTCAGTAAGTTCTCCCTTTTTCTTGGAGGGATCTGCCCATCCCAGTTCGGATAGTTCTGGCATCGGGATACTTTCCCACGCCGATTCAATCGTTAGTTCTTTTGCGTCTTCCGACAATAAAGAAAGATTTGCAATTTCTTTATCAATAAATTCAAGCAGATGATCCATCGAAGGAGGATCAATATTTTGTATTTCTTTTTTAATGTTTAATTGACTTGAAACTTCTCTGTCAATAAACTCTAGCAGATTTTGTTTCATAAAAAACCTCTTTTATATAAATAGGGTCTTAGAAGTAATAAATCAAAGAAAGGTCAGGGATTGGGAAGAATCCCAACAATTTTTAGAAATATCTCCCTACTCAGAATCACTTATGGTGATCTTTTTTCTGCATATATTCTTGTCTTTCTCTTTCTTTTTATCTGTGTGGAGACCAGCTTTTTGACTTCTCTCGATCATTTTGGTGACTACGTAATTTCTTATCTTTTGCATCTTTTCTTTCACTTTGTTTTTCATTTTGATTTCTCCACAAAAAATATAAATAGTCTTATTCTTTTTTCTTTTTTACGGTCGCATATCCATCTTTGTACCAACCATCGCCCTTGAGGACGAAGGAGGTGTTACTTATAACCTTTTCTAAAGAAAATTTATTCAAACACTTTTCACATTCTGTCAAGGGTTCGTCTGAGAACTTTTGTATTTTTTCTGTTATAGCGAAACACTCGGTGCACCTATATTCATATATCGGCATATAAAGATCTTACTATACTTTTTACTCTTTGTCAAGAGATTTTAAACCGTCTCCAATTTTCCATGAGATCGCCCATATCCTGCTTTTCGTGTCCTGCAAGATCTTTGGTCGGCTCTTTTCCAGTTCTGTTGAGTGCTCCAATCGGATCTTTTTCATACCATTCTTCGGCAACTTTTTTCCCAATGGGAAACTCTCTCATTTTAGGAGTATTCCTCGGCAATGGATCTCCCTTTCGCAAAAGGGATAACCACCATAGGGCATTTTTGACTGCACTTTCTACACTAAAGGATCCACCGATCTCGTCCGCAGCGGATTCTTCAATATCCAATCTTATATATTTAAGTTCAATCGGCGCAATATTGTATTTCATGGCCAACTCCGACATTTCGTCTCCAATCATGTACCTTTCTTTAAGTTTGTCTTGTTTCATAAACTTGCTAAAATTTTCTTTGGTTGTTAAGGTACGATTTCTCTCTTTTGACTCAAAGAGCGTGAGAAAGCTTTCAACAGATTTTCTCACCATTCTGATTCTGTTTTTAATTATTTGATCGCGACCGTATCTTTGCATATCCACCATTGCAAGAATTGAAGAAATTTTCCTTAATGCGGATTGTATATCTTTCTCATGGTGCTCGCTCCCGCCAGCGCTTGCATGCGTACTAATCCTACTACTTAGTGCTCTTAGTTTTTTAGAAGCGCTTCTAAAATCATTATTTTCTATATCAGATATAGATGTTTCAAGAGAAGAGATGAGACCTTCTTTCTCCTCTCGCTGATTTAGGACGACCCTCGTGATCGGGTCCACAAAAGTAATCCTCGAATGGTGCAACTTCATAAGTGACGATTTCGTTTCGTCTAGTGCATCAAGAAGCATGTCCATTGAAAATTGCTGATCATCATCGCTCGCTACCCCCATAAACTCATTGAAACCTGCAAGCGATCTTTCTGCATTTTGCATTCTTTTTAGCATTGCTTCGACGTGCTGTGTTTTTGCTATGCTACTAAAAAAGGCAGCAAATAAGCTTCCACCCCATCGCCGGCGGCCCGCATGGCGCAGATTAATTATCGAAGCTTTTTTAATTAGATCATATCCCAATGATGATTGTATTGTCGATATAATATTGTCTTTATCCACATGGCTGTCTTTTGCCCCAAGCATCTTTGCCAATTGTTTTACGCTAGCGAGGTATGCGAAACCATCTTTAAAACCAGTAAAATTCTTTAAAACGGAAATGCACCACTGCTTGAACTCATTTCCAAAGTCTGGTGATTGATAGTAAAACATTGAAAGACCTTTATCAATTTCGTTTGATTGAGCGGGATATGCAGCAGTACCGCTTCGTACCTTTATTTTCAAGTTATCTATATAATCGACTGCTCTTCCCGTTATCGTAGCAGCATCGTCAAAATTTTTCTCTGCGATTAGAGAGTCAAACTTCTCAAGATATTTCATCAAAAGAATTCTAATGTCTCTATTGGTAAAAGGCAGACCCCATTTTTGTTCGGCAGCCCTAAGAACATCCCCTTGCGCCGCAGTATCTTCTCCCTGTGCAGACTGAAGAAATGCCGGCGGAGCGACCGTTTCTTCTTCGTCAGCGGGTGCTTCTGCCTCTTCGTCGGGCGTTTCTTCTTCGGCAGCGGGTGCTTCTTCGGCGCCGAGCATTTCCTCCTCCTCTTCTTCTTCTTCTTCTTTATCTTCTTCCCAAACTCTAGCGCGGAGCGTAGGATCTTCTTTGTGTTGCTTGGCCCGAAAGCGAGCAATTGAGTCCCTATATTCTTTACCTAGCACGCCCGCCGGGGCGTCATCGGGATCATAATCTAGTTCATCATCATTCGTCGCTTCGGCATCCC
>Ga0209128_1002811_pt1 | contig 11030 bp, 4 predicted proteins | sample ETNvirnome_6_100_FD_184072 | JGI IMG/M metagenome (GOLD analysis project Ga0209128, IMG submission 184072) | Marine viral communities from the Pacific Ocean - ETNP_6_100 (SPAdes) (version 2) | ecosystem: Environmental > Aquatic > Marine > Oceanic | place: Pacific Ocean | collected 2013-06-19 | reverse complement strand
TTAATGACCCAGCGGCGGTATTGGGGGCGGGTACCCGAGGAGCCGCGACTGCAAATGCAAATGACCCAGACGCAGTGCCTAAAGTATTATCTAAATTTACTTTTTTTGGTAGAATAGAGAAGATCCATGGCGGCCTCTTGAGAGAACCGTATCCTATAACATATGCGCCAAATCCTACAGCCGCCTATCAACTAATTCGGCAACATACACAATTTATTTCAGCTGCAGATACAACAGAATTTCCATCAGTAGGAGATTTAGTAAATGTGAGATTGGAGCCCGGCACCGCCGGGAAGTGGAATTTACAGTATGGAACGTATATTGGCATACGCGACCACAGCAGTGTCACGCCTCCACACCTCACTCCTTCACCAAAGGATAAATTTGACAATAACACTTCTCCCCCCACAACCATGGGAGAAGCAACCAATCGAACTAGTTTGGGTAAAAATCAAGCAAAATATTATACGCCTAAAGCCGAAGGCGAGCGTACTATTGATACAATTGTAATACACTTCACTGGCGGCCATTGTGGTTCCGGCAAAGCCCAAGGTACAATTGATCGCATGGCCGAAGGGCCAACAATTAGATATGAAGTTAACAACAAACTTGTGCCCTGCAGTACGCCGAATGCTGCCGCGGCCGAGGATTTAATATGTATAAAGCGTTCTAAGTATGATAATATCGGTGGTTCTGCTTTTGAAAAGGTGGTCCATACATCAATACATTATGCTGTAGACCAGAGCGGTACCGCAGTGCAGGGAGTATTAGAAAAAGATATAGCCAACCATGCCGTTGGCGTTAATTCTCGTTCAATAGGAATTGAAATAAATGGCTCTGATGATCTCATTAAGAGCCCTAGCTGTAAGCCATCGATGTTTACGCCTACGTTGATGAACGCATTGGTCCAACTAGTGTCTGAGATCGCCGCAAGACATAACATTCCAATAGATCGAGCCCACATCAAAGGCCATGACGAATATTATAGTGGTGATGCTGCGCGCCGTCGAGATCCTGGCACCTTCAAGTCTCGTAATACCGCACAAGTTGGGCATGCATCAGGTTGGGAATGGGACGTCTTTATCGACGCGCTCAAAAACAAATCCCAATTGGCTCAGGCGTTTGATGGTACAGTAACTTCATCAGGCCTCGCCTAACAATATGGCAGAAGAAATAAAAATATATGATCCAGAGTGTTCAGAATGGGCGAAGGAGGCCGGCCATTGCAAAACAGTTGACGAGCTGATCAAGGAAGGAACTCCACCAAATATAACGCCCGCCTATAGTGGTTTATATCACACCGTAGGTCCCGCCCAGCCGGTTCATTTTAAAACAGCCAGAAACTCTTGGCAAAAACAAAAAGGTGGCGCTTATATCGTTCTTGGTAGCGATAGGCCTGACTCGGTTAGATCTGGATTCGGCGCCAAAGGCGCACAGAAGGCGGCAACTATTGATTTGGTTGTTGGTAGAATGTCCAGCGCCAAGCCGAAGGCTGGCTCGCACGTTGATAATAGTTTTTTTGCAGACGCCGCTAGAATTTATATTAGTCAACTGACCAACGTTGATACAAATTTTGGTTTAGCGTCGGGAGGCAAATCATTGTCTCAGAACGCTTGTTCTGCGGTTGCTGTAAAAGCAGATGCGATAAGAATTATCGGCAGGGAAGGAATTAAAATTGTTACGGGCCCTGGACGTGGCGTTAAGGGATTTGGTAGCCATGGCGAAACGAATTCGCGAGGGGGCGCAGTAGATCAGCCAGCCCCTCCTATTGAATTAATTGCCGGTAATAGTGTTGAGTCGCGATATGTGCCTGGTGGTAAGATGCTCCTCGGTGGCGACGTAGAAAGATTACAGCCGGTGCCACTAGGATACAATGTATCAGATGCATTAAAAGAGCTGAATGATATTGTTGGCGAGATATGGAGCGCAGTATTTAACTTCGCTTTGGTTCAGTCTGGCCAAAATGTGGCGTTTGGTGTAAGTCCGTTTCCTTGGCATGCTGCAGCTGTTTCGGCAGCTACGCCCGGGCAATTATCTTTTGTTATAAATTCGTTATACCACACGCGCGCCAACGCTACTTTATGGCAATTGAATTATCTTAGTCCTGCGGGATACAAGTATATTTGCAGCAAAAACGTTAAGACAACTTAATTATAATGGAATATTAAAATGGCCGAATCTAAATTTTTAAAATATCAAGATCCATCTGGAGCTGGTCTTGCTGAGGAATGCGATGTTTTCATTGAAGTAGCAGAAGTTCCGTGCGAAGAAGGTAAATGTTTCGAGAATAGCACAGCCATTACTCCTAATTGGCGCAAGCTTGATAACAAAGATGTTTTCTTAAATGAAAAAAAGTGTTTATATCAAGTGGTTATTGAAACAAAATATACAACCACATTAGAAGATGGCGCCGACGCCCTAGATACAAGATATGAACAATACGCCGGCGCGGCTATAACAACTCTCTTAGAGGCAAATAACAAGGACACTGGCGCCGCCGCCATACGAACTATTGAAAAAGTTCTTGAATATACTGATTGGTATTTAGACGAGCGCCCCAAGTCAAGATTACGGTTGCTTTATTCTGTTCCATATAGCGATATTTATCTTATTGAAGAGGCAGAAGATGAAGAAGATAGCTCCCTAAGTGAATCCGGCGACACGGAAGCAACCTATACAATCCAAGATCTTAAATCGAAGTTAATTGCTGTCAGAAAGGGGCTTCATTTATATGGAAGATATTTGAAAGTATATCGAATTCTTGATGGTGGAAATTTATTCTATCAAAACGGCGCCGCAGCAGGCACCCCTTTTCCTCTGGAGGAATACGGCGATTGGGGCGTTCTGGGCGGCTCCTTTTTGGGGAGGCTTCTGCCGCAACTAGATAAGTTTTTGAATAGCAAAGGCTATAACATTCGTGGTGTTGGTGGTCTTAAAGGTATGTTCGGAGACACGGTTGAGAAAGTTACTTTCACATTTAGCGCAGAGTACACACTGAAGAAGTTAATGATTTATACGACGGAATGCGGCGAAAAGCCAATTCTCTTTATAAAAAAGTTAACAGGACTCACAGGGAACACGAATTACGATGCCTGGAGCGATCCTACATCAATGGCTTATTTAGCCCGATTAGACGATATGGTGAGAGACTTGTCTGCGCGCGAACCCATCCCATGGTTGGAATTTGTTAAGACGCATACATATCCCACGATATATTCTTCTATAAATCAAGGATATGCGAACACAGACCCAGAAAATTCCATTGGCAGTTGTGTTGCGGCCGCTCTTAAGAACGAAGCCAAACAACTCGGTCAGGACATTTTAGATCCAGCGTTTGGTATTGGAGACGCAATTGCTTATCAATTTAATAAACATTTATGTCGCGATGATCCCAAAGACGTAATAAAAGATGAAATGCAAGCTGGTTTGGTGTGGGGGCTCAATTCTGTTGGAGAGCGCGGAACTGACATCGATCCGGAAACCAACGAAGTTACTGAAAGAAAAGTTTTAAAAGAGCTTCGTGATATGGCAGCTGTCCAAGCCGGCGAAACCGTAGGGCTCACCGATGCAACTTTTGAAGAATTTTGTAACAAAGTTAAAACTGATGCCATCGGTGATCTTGGTGCGCTCTGGGAAGAAGGGTTTGACAAAATTAAGCTTTGTGGGCTTTATAACATGTTAATCAGCTCCGTTAAGTGTTTGTTTAGCGGCCTTACGCTTGAAGAATCATTGAGCACTATCGCGGAAAGCGCTTTGCGCGCAATGAGTCTTGAGAACTTCGGAAGCCTATTGCCGGGATTGCCGCCCGAGAAACAAGCAGAAATAGACGCGCTAGTTAAATCAAAATTTGAAAGTGGTGACTTTTTTTCTGGTGCACCCTCTTCAGAAGGTAATTTGGAATATACAAAGCCCTGGGAAGATGAAGAGTTGGTACAAGACCAACAAGAAAATCAAATGAAATCGGGCATCACCGGCGAAACGACGGTGCCCGCCGGCCCAATTACAGAACCAACGGACCCTACCAGAAGAACGCTCGCAAAGCAACTTGATTTTGGGTCGGCAGCCAAAAAGGAGTTAGATCCTAACAATGTTTTTGAAGCTTATATCCTGGCGCTTATTGAAGTATATTCAGAAAACTATTTTGAACTTTTAGAAGAATTAAATAAATTCCCTGGCGCTCAATTAATTGCAACCATCATCGCTACCATGGATTGCCCCCGCGGACCGGTTGCAGATCCTAGCTTTTTTGATATCATTAAAGACGTGCAGCTTCCATTTTGTCAAAATGCCAATGAAATTCAGTTTCCGCCACTTGGAAACCCGTTTGGATGGATACCGGAAGTTAAAGATATAACTAAAATATTGTGGCTAGCCGTCCAGACCGCGATTCAAGAGGCTATTGTGGCCATAATGCTGAAATTGATGCTTAAGGTTTGTCAAACCATAGGTAGTGCTGCATGCGCAGTAGCACAAGTCGCCGCCACAAGAGCAGCTGCCCTTTTAAATAATAAAAGTAATTTTTCTGATCTTATCAAAGAATCGATTTGTGGAGATGATGCCGATGCAGAACAAATCGACAACACAATCGTGGATATGTTTGCGGACCTCGGCGCCGGCGCTGCCGCCCTGGCTGATACAGAACAGGTAATAAGTTTTACAGAGGATGTGTCCGCGGCAGTAACGAAGGCAGAACTAGCAAACGCATTTTTAGGAGACTGCTCAGACGAATTTTTAACTATTGTTAATACATTGTTAGTCTATGAATATCCCGATTTCTTGGCAGCATTGCCCAACAAACAAAGAATTTGTAACTTTTTTGGAAATATGGGTAATTTGATGCCGTCAGATTTTAGAGATGACCTGAGAGAAATGGGCAACGATTTTCCGGACGCCCCTCTTGCTCCCGCCAATCCTTCTTTGTGCGCAACTGATGAACAAATAGAAGATTTTTGTGCATTGCGATCAGAGTTATTGTCCGGCCGTGCGACAGAAGAACAGATTGCCAAACTTTGTGAGAGAGATGGTCCTCTTGAAGATTTGAAAGATTTGGCAGATGTACTACAAGGCGGTCTTCCTACCGATGAGCTACCCCCTTTGGTCTCTGACCCTGGGTGTGACAACGGCATACTGCCATTTGAAAGCGATGAAGCCAAGGCAGTCGCAACGGCCTCTTTAAACGGAGTGTTGGAACAGTTGAAAGCTGACTTCGCAACCGACATGCTTGGTAACGGCCCAGGAGAAGCAAATTGGGGGTTTGTTAATATGATTCTTTCCGACACTATGGGCAACCCCTATACTGCTCACCAACGGAAAGCGTACAATATAAGAAGATATGTCAATTTTTATATGGCAGACGACGACGACCCGGACGTCGATACAGATGGACTCATAAGCAAACTCGTCGCGATGATCTTCCCCGATCCGCCCAAGCTTCAAACGCAAAGGGGCTCCTTCCCCTATAAGGTTGCTGCGTGGTTAGAGGATTATATGCAGGATGAGTTGACAGTTGATTTTAAAGCCAACAACGAATATCAAGCTGCCACGACTTCAGACCCGGCGTCATTCAAAGACGCCGGCGTTAGTACGTTCGGGGGCGGCCTTAATTTATTAAAGTCGCCAATCTTGGAAAGTAGCTACAATATAGAAGTAAAAGTAGAAATGACCGAAGATGGTGAGGGAGAAATATCTTATGTAACAAAAGCGAGAAAGGGCGATCCTGATTTTTATTTGGATTTCAAGAACAACGGCCGTGGATTTTGGGCTGACGGCTCTTCGGACATATATGACTCTGGGTTTAAAATGGAGTTCTATTTATCTGATTTGATATCTGGCTCCGCGCAGATGATTGGCACGACGCCCTCTTCACGCCAGCAACCGGGCCCCGGGTCACCTCGCAATCGATTTGATGATAATGTTAGAATAAAAATCATCACCACGGACAATGGCGCATTTGATCCCGACAAAGCGTCAAATAATACCGAGAACGCTGTATTCAACGACGATAAACTTGAGTTTATTGCTGCTGATTCTATTTTGGAGGAAGTGGATTTAGATCCTTATCCCAAGTTTCTTTCCACTTTTAGAAGTTACCAAGAGTACCTTCCACAAATTGTTTTATTAGATGAAATGATTGGCGCCGGTACTATAGCAAAAAGCGACATTGAAAGCAGCTATAATAGTATAATGAATGTTATAATACAAGATTTTATAGATAAAGTTTCCGGCAATGCAGACGCTTTTCTATATGGCGCCACATATGATGACTTATCTTTTGATGACGTTCAATATGTGGTAGACGATGGTCAAACAGAATCAGATGGCGGAACAAATTATTATGAGGCGCTGGTAGATGATGGAGAAGGAGGCACCCGACCTATCAAAAATGATGATCAAATTTTGGGCTTAAGCAGGATGCAGTATGAATCAGAAGACGAAGACGCCAATCGAGTAATATATTTAGAGCCGGGGACGTTTGGGGGCTCATACATGAACCCTCCACTTTATATCAAGCCGTTGGAAAACAAAGGTTGGCTTGGATTTATAGATGTAATGTTTCCTGATCTAAGCCCTTGTAAACCTTATAAAACCGACTTGATTGATTTTGAAGATATTCAACAAAAGCTATCGACTTCGTATCCGACCATTCCCGAAGACGAACGTTTAAAATCGGATCCGGATTGTGTGATCGAGACTCCTTACGCGAGAATATTAGAAAGATCTGCCGTGGCCGGCATAGAGAGCATCATTACAGCAGCTATCAGGATTTATACTAGTGTTAGCTTTATAAAATCGATGGCAACATTTACCAAGTTTTATCCAAGTTTCCCGGGTGTTTTTAGTAGTCTTTATGCGGCATATATTGTTGAAGAAATGGAATCGTCATTCAAAGATGCGCAAAAGCCCATGTGGGAAATGTTTAATCCGTTTAAAGATTCTGAATTTTGGTATGCGTTTTTGGAACAATCCGTACAGCTTTATTCTAGGCGTGTGGATAACGGCGAGATTAGTGATCCTCCTTCGTCGGTTGTGGAGGCACTCGTACGCCTTAATGATGCGCAAGAGAAATATCATTATCCGTATAAAAAAGATTTGAAACAATCGATTGATTTAGGAGGGATCGCCGCTACGTCAGCCGCCGGGCCCGTTGGTGCTGCTGCTGCTGCTGCTCGTTTCGCCGGCGCATTTATGACCTTGAAGGAATATCGGCAGCAAAAAAATCTTGAGGCCATTCAGGAAACAGAAGAAGACGCCAAAGCAGTTTTAAAAGAATTGGTTGTTGAACAGTTAAATTATATGGGCGAGAAATTCGTAGAAAACCTTAAAACGGTGGGCATGTCGCCGGACATATACGACATGAGTTATTACGTTCTTCAAGAACTATCTCAGGGTGGGTCTGAGTTAACGTTGGACCAAGAAATAGAAAAAGAATATGAAGATTTGCCGGAGTATGATGCTGCCAACTCAGCACTCAACGAAGAGCACTACACCAACGGAGGAGAGCTTGCTCTGCCGGATGGAACCGAATATGTGGGATATTATCACGTTGGGATAGAGGATAGCGTTACAGTTTATCTAACGGGCGAATTCAGCGGCAAGAGCGTTGCAGTTGGCGAGACCTTAACACCATTCGCGAACAAAGTTACAGTTTCAATTGGAGATATTGCAGAATATGGTGACGTTTCAGTCGATGATTCTTTGCCATTTGTTATTGAAAAATACATTAGCATTAATGGTACCAAGAAGTCCCCCACCCGCGCCGTGGACATAATAACAGGTACCTCCGACCAAACTCAAAATATTTCCGATGTTTATCCTGGCGACTTAGAGCTTGTAACCGATACGAACGGCCGCGTGGTGGGCCTTACGGGAGAACTAGGCGTAAGGCATGGATTGGTGTTTTCTGTTATAATCGATGGAGAAGAACACGAAGTGACAACAGTGGAGGTAGACGCTTTGGATCGTCCGCTTTCGCAGATTGATCCGCTTGAAGGGAAGAGTTTACTGCTATTGTGTTTAATTAACAAGCTCAAAGAGGATGATAAATTTAGGTTAGTGACGGAATATGCTTTCCCACTTAATAAGATTGTAGCTACGCTCGCCATCTATAATGGATTGGCCTTTATGCCGTCCATTGGTGAGAAAGTTGCCGATGATGGTATGTCCTGGGGCCCAGGAGATGGCGATGGCACAACTTTAGAGACAAAGCCGGGAGTCTCGGTAAGTTTTACCGATGATGAGGGCGACGAATTGGCTACGCCCGAGGTCTCGCCTTCTGGCGATAACGAGGATGCTGGTGGTGGTGGAGAAGGCGCCTGGGCTAGCGCCGAAGATCGAAAGCCGGGCCTATTTGCTGGTCTTTTTGTTAATGAGTGGGATAACTGGGATAAAACGCTATTGAGAAATTCGAAGGGGAGAATTAAAAAGATTTTTAAGAGCTATTATAATTCTAGAGATTTTACTCCCGGCCAGCCCGACGACTCAGATAGCCCAGGCACTGCTATGACAAATGAATTTAAATCAAGGTTTAAAATAAAACCCGGTCAGCATTTGCTTCCGTGGTGGAAAAAGAGAATGCTCCGCACAAATCCGTTCAATGCAGACGGAGAATTGTGCGAAAAGAAAGATTAGAGAATAATTATAGAGAGGAAAAAAAATTATGGCTTCTTTAGGTGTCGCCCTTCCGTTAGAATTAGATTCAATGGATGGCTTTGTAATGCTTAAAAATATCAAGAATCTAGCAAAACAAAATTTGAAAATGCTTATACTCACTGTTCCTGGCGAACGAGTCATGAAGCCGAAATTTGGAGTTGGTATCCAAACATATCTTTTTGAGAATTTCGGTCAAGATACAATGTCCCAAATAGAGAGTAGGATTAGAGAGCAAGTAGGAATTTATATGCCAGCAGTACAGATTAATGATATTGTGTTCGGAACCACTGATTCAGACAGCAATTATTTAGGGATTGCAATAGAATATTCTATTCCAAGCATAGGAATAACAGATTTATTAGAATTAACTACTTAAAAATGAGGTGTTTTAATGGCCGATGAACAAAAAAAAATAGTACCAATCGATTATACTCATCGCGAGTATACTACCATTCGTCAAGATTTGATGGAAATAGCGGAAAGATTGTATCCGGATACTTTCAAAGATTGGAGTGAAGCGTCGTTCGGCGCATTAATGATAGATGCTGTGGCATACGTGGGTGATCAACTCTCATTTTATTTGGATTATAATGTTAATGAATCGTTTTTAGATACAGCGTACCAGTACGACAATATTATACGACTGGGTAGGGCGCTTGGCTATCGTCATCGCGGGCCCGATTCAACTTACGGCACTGTAAGTTTGTATGTGTTGGTGCCCGTATCCACCACCGGCTTGGGACCAGATACTGCTTATCTTCCTGTTCTTAAAGCCGGCTCGGAGTTTAGTTCTACAACCGGAGTAAGTTTTATTTTAACAGAAAACGTTGATTTTGCAGATTCTGAAAACCCGGTCGTCGTCGCTACTGTGGATTCGGACACCGGCGCGCCATCGAATTATGCTATTAAGGCAACCGGCACTGTAGTCTCTGGCTATCTTTCCGAAGAAAAGATAAATATTACTGCTTACCAGCGTTATCTGACGGTAAAACTTGCATCCAATAATATAACGGAAGTAATCTCCGTTGTTGATTCCGAAGGAAACGAATATTTTGAAGTAGATTTTCTCGCACAAGACATGGTGTTTAAGGAGATTGCCAACACCAATTACACAAACGACAATGTTCCTTCCATTTTAAAACCTTATTTGGTATCTAGAAAATTTACTGTCGAGAGAGATGAGCTAAATACTTATTTGCAATTTGGTAGCGGAAAGGATGGCGATTCAGATGTAGTAGCCGATCCACAAACGGTAGCAATAGATACTTTTGGGAAAACTTATGTAACAGATACAACATTTGATCCTACGAGGCTATCGCAAAACCAAAGTCTTGGCACGGTGCCCTCAAACACAATTTTAACAGTTACGTACAGGATTACAAGTCCGACAAATTCGAATGTTGCGACAGGCGGTTTGAGTACCGTATCTAATGCAGAACTGGATTTTACCGATGTTAATACTTTGACAACCTCAACGGTTCAAGATATTATTAATTCTGTAGAGGTGTCCAATGAGGAACCCGTCATAGGAGATGTTACAACGCCTGATTCAGATGAAGTGAAAAGAAGAATATTTGATACATTCCCAACGCAGAACAGAGCAGTGACGCAGGCGGACTATGAAAATGTTGCATATAGAATGCCAGAAAAATACGGCTCTATAAAGAGATGTTCTGCGCAAAAAGATCCAAACGCACTAAAAAGAAATTTAAATTTATATGTTGTTTCTGAAGATTCGGAAGGCAAATTAATAACCACAAACAGCACCATTAAAAATAATTTGAAAACATGGTTAAATCAATATAGAATGATGAATGATGCCATAGACATTCTTGACCCCTATATTCTCAACTTGGGAATAAATTTTACTATAAAAGCGTCGACGGCCGTGGATAAATATATTTTGATAGAGACCGCGGTCGACGCAATAACGGAAAAATTTAGTACGCCCTTCTTCATTGGAGAACCAATTTATATCAGTGATATTTTTTCAGAATTGAAGAACGTGACTGGCATTTTAGATGTAGTGACTGTGACTTTGGTATCTAAAACCGGTGGTAATTATGGAAACGCAAACATAGATATCAATGCCAATTTGTCTCCAGACGGAACTTATTTAATAGTGCCAGGAAACGCACTAGTAGAAATTAAATATCCAGCTAGCGACATCATAGGAAAAGTTGTATAATGGCGATTAAAAGATATACAGCCTCGGCTGACAATACTGTTGTTAACGCCTATCAGCCTGATTTGGTAACTCGCGGCACCGGCGCGAACATGGGCGAAGCAGACATATTGGAGACGTTTTCAATCTATGGTCGCGTAACAACAAGTTCCCAGGAGCTTTCCAGAATTCTTATCAAGTTTCCTGTTACAGATAT
>Ga0209128_1002807_pt1 | contig 11039 bp, 15 predicted proteins | sample ETNvirnome_6_100_FD_184072 | JGI IMG/M metagenome (GOLD analysis project Ga0209128, IMG submission 184072) | Marine viral communities from the Pacific Ocean - ETNP_6_100 (SPAdes) (version 2) | ecosystem: Environmental > Aquatic > Marine > Oceanic | place: Pacific Ocean | collected 2013-06-19 | reverse complement strand
ATGGGATAATGAACAAAGTTAGGAAACTCACCGTTGTCGGTATAGTCGTCAAGGTTTTCTTCAGTGATAAGCTCGAAGCGCATCTACCTGCAATCTCCTACCAGAAATACATTAATGAGAAATTAGGAATTGGGTGCATACCTAAGAACTGCACCTTGTGTTCAACGTACCCGATCTGAACTGCTAAGGGTAGCTCAAGAGACACTGCAAACTGCTTCCAGCGTCGTTCCAAGCCTACACCCGGACCAAAGGAAAGCATAACCCCTTCATCCAGGTGTGATCCCTGGCTTACGTCGCGGCAGTTCTCATCATTAGCGTCACAAACCCATTCAAACTGCTCGTCGGTGTTGCGGTTGTAAAAAGCAGCCATTCCTAATGACCAGTATGCACGACCCCAGCTTGTGGAGTTTAGTGTCTTGAAGTATGTTCCGCCGAGAAAAACGGTGGCGTCAAAGTTATCCTCAACAATCGGAAGAGCTGACACTTGCCAGCCAGTTCCGTCCTTATGCTGCCTACTGTATCCTAAACCTACACCGTGTGTAGAGCCAGCAACGAAACCGATCCGTTGCTCTGCTGCTTGAGCAGCAACCGGCAACATTAAACTAAAAATTAACAGATATCTCATCATTCTTCTCCTACCAGTTCACGCCCGTGGTGATCGCAAAACGCCAGAACCCGTTTACATCAGGAACATACACAAGATGCAGTGGGACGCTCAGCTTTCCTGCGGCAGCTGTAAAGCCCAAAGCAGTTACAAGGTGAATATAGTTTCCATCCGGAGATGGGTCATAGACCGAGAGGTTTCCACCCACAGCTAGCTGAAGTGTGTCGTTGACCTCAAAGCCCACCAAAACATTTGCAGAGGGTGCAATGACACTCTGTTCTAGGCCGCTAATGGTAACGTTCTGGATAAACAAGATGTCTAACCAGTCACCGCCGGACATAGTCTGCTGGAGTTCATACCCGATAGCAAACATATGCGGGCTGCGAAGCTTCGCTGCTTCACCATTAGTGGGTTTATCTCCGTTGCTAAGGTAGTTATACCCAAACCGAAGGCCTGAACGCTTTTTCCAGTCCGCGCTGTCTCCGGTGATATCAACAGCATGATCATCAGCCATCGATGCTGACGGTGCACCAGCTAAAACCATAAAGGCTAGAGCAAAGTGTGTGATTGTATTTTTTAAGAATTTCATTTTATTTCTCCTGTTAAATCTTAAAACTCTTCGCACGCAGGTTCCTGGGGGTCGCAATCAAGAATTAGACGCCAACCCTGGATAGTAACCTTAGGCTTATGAACACAAGAGGACATTATGCCAAAAGCAAAGAGTAACAGTAGGGTCTTTCTCACTACTGAGTAAATCCTGAATATTGTTCGAAGATGAGCTCCCCTGCGTCAGAAACACGATTGAGGTAATCTTGCATTTGGTCACGGGTGGTATTGACCGACTTTCCGGCCTCGCTAAGCATCACGTTAAACTTACCATCCGGCAAGCCTTCTGCAAAGAAGACAACAGGCTTTTCAATACCGTAAGCATAGCCAGCTTCCCAGATGGTGCCTAGATCCTTGGCTTCGGTGTTGCAAAGGACAAAGTCAGCCCACTGGATCTTCTCGCAATTCACGTCAAAGATGCGAGTGCGATCTTCTTGCGTAGCATTAGGCTTAAGCACAAAGAAATCCTTTGGGCTAAAATACTCGTGCCCTGCTTCTGTAAGCGCGGTCTTCATAAACTCGACCTGCTCAACTTGTTTGGGGTTGAAAAATGGGGATGCGATATAAACCTTCATTTGTGATATCCTCTCAAAGGTTAGTAAATGAAATATAGTAACCTAGCAATAATCCGGCTGAGAATGCTAAGGGTATGAGCATAAAATACAGCTGTGCTTTAGATTGTTCAATTTGAAGAGAGTGAATGAGTCCCATGACAAGTGCTCTTCCAGCTTCATATTCTGGTTCTGTGTACAACTCATGACTCGCAACCTCTTCAGGTAATTCGTCTAATTTTTCTTTATCTTCTTGTGACAATGAGTGCCCCTAGATTGTGATAGCTTTCATACTCACAGCAATATCGATCACCCAAAGCTTCTTTTACGAGACGTTCCATAGCATTGCTGTTACCTGTAATAATCTTGCACGGTGGATGATTTTTCCTCACCCAGCTCAAGACAATATCCTTGACACGATCGTGGCTTAGCCCGTGTAGATCTAGCTCTTTCATGATAATGGATTTGTTCGGCGCCTGGAGTTTATCTTCTCAGCGACCCATGACAAGGGCTTCCCATCTTCAATGATCGCTTTTTTCATAAGCTCATCTTTGGCGGCGATGGGGTAGAGCAGCGATTTCCAAACTTCATAATCTTCAATCGGAAGAGGTTTTTCATTCTGGCTACCAAGAGCCTCATTAATCGAAAAATAAGTGAGCCCTAAATGCAAAGATCGATAAATGATCCTTCTTCTCCGTGCAGTATTTTTATTACTGAACGGCATCTAGCGCCCCATTTGATCCTTGTATTCCATCTCTATATCACTAATCTGTGCAAGCAGGTCGTTCCAGTGTTGTCGGAACTTACTATTCTCACCTGTTTCATCAGGCGAAGGATTGGTGCCGTTGACATCATCGCGCTCAGCCTGATATATCGTATCGTTCGGATGATACTCAATGTGTGCATCAGTATCAGCATCGGGCCAGTAGAGGTTGGTGCCGGTGCCAGTGCGCATGTTGCGAACATAGTGCATGGCAGGTCCGGTCAGGATACGACTACCAATAACGCCTGCAGCCTCAGGGATAACCTTGCAAACTTCAAGTGCCATCTTTGCAGCCATCAGATTATCAGCTGCAGGTTGGATCTGCTTGTCACAACGCTGCCGGATGAAACCGATCAGGTCTTTCAGGTTGAACCGAGCGTAGTAGAAGGTTTCAATGGCACGTGGCAGAATGGTCCGTGCATCCATAATACTGATTTGCCTGGTATCGATCATATCTGCATAAAGCTTCTTGCCTGCTTCAATGTGGTCCTTCCAGCGGTCATAGATTTCCGGACTGTTTTGAACGGCGGCAGGTGCCAGTACTCGGCTATGGGACTGCCAGCGGTCGCCAGTGCATTGTGCTGCAAAGGTTCCAGCACGGTGGCGGATAAGATGAGTGACGGTCTGCAGATCGATCCCGCCGATTAAGAACGTAAAGCTCATAGCCTCCATTCCGGCTGGGAGTGCTCGAAACTGCATCACGTCCTCAAGAGTTTCACACAGCTCTTTCTGGGTTGCGTTCATCGGGTCGGTTTGCTCAGGAGAGTCAGCCCACGTTGCCTTCACATATCGATATGCCACATGCCTCATCTGCTCAGCAGTTGGACTATCAACAAGCTCAACTTTCAAAGCATCAAGATCATTGACAAACTCGGTCTGTGGTTCTTCGCCAAAGCGAAGAGGCATTGGAAGGGTAACGGGCTCAAGACTAAGATTCTGTGGCAAGACTGCCTCCTTGTGTGAATTTATAGTCTATTATATGTTGGGCGAACTAGTTGTTCAAATATGTTTTGAATCTTCAGAGGCTGAGACTGGTTTTAGTCCTTTGTACTCGACGTGCTCAACGTCAACCTTGTTTCCGTCCACCATCTTATGGAGGATCACATCTACATTCTCAAATTCACGATCAGTCTCAGCCATCTTCTTTACTGCCTCGAGGTTTTTAGGTGAATCCTCGAAGAAGTGTAAGACTCGTGGGTTGTAAGACCTGATATACCCTTTTATTTTTCTCGCTTTGGCCTGGGGATCTGAAGTGTTTACAGTGTCGATGATCTGCAACTTGACCCTCATATCTGCAAGAAACTCTCTAATAGGTCCTTGCGACTTGGGTCCTCGGGCTGTCAAGATTGCTGCCGCAGTTGTCCCGCAAGCAGCCACATCACGTAGCACATCCATCAAAGCCGTAGGTCTGCCATCTTTAACGATGTCAAACTCACTAAAGTCAAAGTTCTCACCGGGCTCTGGTACATACAGAGCATACTGTGCAGGTGTAAGCGATCTGATCTTTTTGCCATCGTCATCAGACACTAGGATCTCAGAGTCGGTAAGGGCTAGTGTCTCATCAAAGTCAAAGACCGCAAAAGTATCACAGTCTGGGGAAAGGTCAGGATTTAACTCCTGCATGGCTTCCCTTATGAGGGTTCGTAATTGTCCAACTGTAATACGCATCATACACTAAATATGCGCCGGAGTGAGAACTGTTTAATGATATCAGTAAGTTCTTGCTTTGTCTCGAACATAATGACGTTCTCTACCCCTCGCAACTCCTCGTTATAAGGCGTGACTGGAGATGCCACTTTGATTCCATGCTTAGCATATTCCATAGTGTGCTTGGAGCTATCATCAATAGCACACACAATCGACTCAGAATCGTAATACTCACTATTTGCAGCCCAAATCATCTTCTCAGGCGAAAAGTCAATTTTGTGGAATTTTAGGCCGCTATTTTCAAGCCAAGTATAAGTGTCATACTGGCATGTTTTGTTCCAGTCAGGTCTAGCTGTAAGAATCTGGATCCAATAGCCCTGGTCGTACAAGTCGTTGATTGCTTGAATTGTGGGCGTGATAGGCTCTAAATCTCTGAGGCGTCGCTGATCGATGAAATCCTGGAATAGTTGCTCAGGATTGTAAAGATCTTTGGGAATGCCGTTGGTGAAATAATATTCTTTGGAGTTGACGTCAACATCGATGCCTTCCATAGCATTAAGATATTCACTGTAGCCCTTCCGGAACTCCACGATCACGTCATCAGCATCTACGAGGATGACCGGTTGGCCTTTCCACTTCTGCGCGTTCTTGACATACTTGACCTGGAGGTAGTTCTCCTTGTCATCGAAGGCCTGCGAGAAATCCTCTGCACTGAAGCCCCAGAGATTTAAGATAGCTAAGAGATACCTGAAGACATCAACGCCCTCGAAAAGGATGCTATTCTCCACCACCTGCTTACGATCATGATGGTGATTCTTAAAGTTGATCTCGCTAATCAGGGACGACACCTCACTGTGGAGGGCTAGAGAGAACTCCTGGGTTAGGCGCTCCCTCTCCTCTAAGGAAAGGTCATCCTTCTTTTGGAACAGTTCTGAGAACTGGTCCTGGATCTGGAACAGCTGTGGTAGCGTTTTCATATGAGTATTATAATCTGCGGTTAGCTAATGTTCAGCTTGCCTAGATCAAACAACTACGAGGTTAGTTGGGTTCCCGCAATTATCTGCCATTTCTCACTGTTGCTGTCGTAAATAAGGTGAGCTCCCTGGAGTAGGGCGCCGTCGTCGGCGGTTCCAGCCAAAGCGACTCCATAGGTGGAGTTAATTGTTCCTACGACTAACTCGGTGCCTCCGGAGAAGCCGGTAACAGTTGTATTATCGGAGTTTTCTGTGATTGTCTGGTTCCCGCTGGTGCCGGCTGAGGTTTGTGAAAGAGTGACGGAGTCTTCGCCGCCGTAGGTGCCGACAAGGGTGAATGGCCATGACGATACGGATATTCCCGTGTCAAGGGCACCGTACAAGGCGAAGCCCATATCGTTGCCTGATCCGGCACCCCCAGTGCCGGCTGTGATATTGGTGGCGTCGGGGATGGCGTAGTTGCCCAGGGCTTCGAGTTCATCCCAAGTTACGGTATAGGTGGTGCCGCCGCCGACATTTGGAAAAGAGACAGTTTGACCATTTAAGGGAGCGCCAGAGAATGATACAGTTCCCTGCGCTTTGTCACCGCCGGAGTCGCCCATTAGTTTAACGGGATTATTTGCTGAACTGGTGATCGCGAGTTGTATGTGTTGCCCGTTGATACTTCCAGGCGCAAGAAAAATCTCATGGTAGCTTTTTCCCGTAGCAAGAGTTACAGAATCTGCATCTAAAAAGTGTACACCGTTACTGGAAGTGAGGTGAGTAGCAGTGCCTGAGCCGAGATCAGTAAGTGCTGGGGTAGTTACAAAGGTGTTGGCTTTGGCGGAGCCGCTAACATCAAGTAAAGTGCTAGGGCTGCTGGTGGCAATGCCGACCCGATCATTCGCGGCGTCAGTTCTAATAAGGTTGGCCTGATTTTCACCCCCCACTTTAAGGTCAATATCAAGAGCGCCGTGATTGATTATTAATTTGTCAGTGCTTCCTTCATCTAGCTTTATGAAAGTAATCCCGCCGGCGGTGGTTTTGATGAGGTCGTCTTCAAACGAAATGTAGGTATCAGAATCACCGATGTGATGGATCTTGTGGGCGATCGCGATGTCGCTGTCTGTGTTACTACTTGACACTGTAAGCATGGCGTCAGGTAGAGACGTGACCTTACCAATTCCAACTCGACCATCGCCCCTAACTCTAAATACTGTAGTTGAAGCTGCCTCAACGTCGAGAAGGTTGGTTCCGGTGCCTGTGCCGTCACTTGTCACTTTTAATCCGTGCCCTGATGAACTGTTATCATTGTCGATCAATGCGGCGTAGTTTTCGCTTTCATTTGAGTAGACGTGGAGAGGAGATGTGGGCGATGTTTTTCCAATTCCAACTTGACCGTCAGAGTCGATTACGAAAAAGTCTCCACCTTGATCAGAGTTTTCACTATTTACTTCGACGATATTGACAGTAGCTCCCGGATACTTTCCAATGCCTAGCGCACCATATGTCCCGTTGATTGGAGCAATATTAAATCGTTGTCCCAAATTATCCCCGCCGGAGATGGCTATGCCGCCGCCTGAATTAAGATAAATAGTCCCGTTGTTTATCTCGAACCAAGATCCTTCTGCGGCAGATCCCACTTCGAGTACTTTCCCATCATCGCTTATAGCGAACGTAGCATCTGGTGTTTCTGTCCCAATACCCACTTTTGAGGTGCCCGAGGAACCTGTAACGAAAAAGATAGGATTATCGACCCCAACTTCTGGGTGATCAATTCTAAAAAGAGCACCTGTTTCTGAAGATGAAATATGGAGTAAAGCGGTAGGTGCATTAGTGCCGATACCTATCCGATTGGTTCCGGCGTTCACAAAAAGAATATTTGCATCATCATTGCTTTCGACTCGAAAGTCAGAATCGTGTGAGCCCTCGTTGAAAACGGCGCCCTTAGCCACAGTCAACAAACCAGAAGTCTTATTAAAAGTTAGGCCTGAGTCACCCCCGAAAGATGATCCGTCATTAAATTGAACTTGAGTATCCGAGCCGCCCGGAGATCCGGAGCCGCCTACGCCCAGGTTGGTAGGTGCCACTTTCTTAAGCGCATCATTGTTAGCATCATAAATGAGAAGCATATCGTTGGTTGTGTCAACCGAATCTATTGCTGCCTGGCTTGATATCACTTCCGAGCTGACTTCGCCCATCTTAACTGATCCCGATGCCATATCGATGGACTGGATCGTTTCATCTCTAATCTGCTTACCACTAATTCCCATTATTAACTCCTAAATATCACTTCTTCGTCGGCAGCTTCCTTTTGCGCACGATTCTTATAACCAGCTGAATTAAATAGATTCTCGCAGATGGCATCTTCAGTCGCAGGAATGGAAGACACAGCCGGATCATCAAGCAACGTCTTTGTGTGTGATCTAACTATCCTCTTCTTGCAGTTACTGATCTTTCCCAGCACTGCCTTTTCAATCCAATCTTGCACGTCTAGCAAGTGGTCCTCTAAAATCTTTTTCTCAAGTTCTGTCATGCTTATAGTAAAGCTTGGCACATTAATCTCCTAACCTAAAAGGTATCCGTGAAACCAGGAATATTGGGAGCCTCCTCCGACGATATCCGCTTGAGTTACTCCTCCGCTTCGATCTAGTGTTATATATGCTGTGTCGCTTGCATCCATATCTGCTACAACAGTATTTTGAAAAGTCATCCTACCATCGGAAGAAAGAAGCAAGCTCGTAGGAATGAATGGGGCATAATAGTTCCTGTTAGACGTTAAAAGCTTGAGCCAATAATAAGATGCAGCAGAATCGAGGCTTGAAACATCTACACTATATGTTAGAAGATATTTTCCTGTCACCGGTGCTGTAAAAGTGCCGGTGGTGGTATTAAAATCATATCCTACATCAAAAGCTTCGGCATCAAAAATGATCGTTCCGTTATCCGCGATATTATACTGATACGCGCTCAGGTACGCACTAAAGCAAGGCTGGTATGGGTATGTGAGCTGACCTGAACTATCCATGATAAATGCGGGGTAGGTCGATACCGATGTGGTTCCCATCTTGAAACTATCACCGTCGCTGTCATCGATGCCCATGGTGAGTTTTTTCGTGTCGCTCAGGGCAAAAGCGAGCTGGGGGTCGCCGGTTGTGGCATTGTTATTAATCTGAATTGTAGTGGCTGACTCTGAGTCTTCAACAGTAAGGAGCTCTTCGGGGCCTCTACTTCCAATTCCGACTTTTCCGCTTGAGTTATTCACAACAAAAGTAGCAGCATTTGCAGATGTAGATACAATGAAGGCATCGCCACTGCTGGGGTACGCAAGGGTCGAGCCGGCGCCTTGGACTGCGACGCCGGTGCCGTCTGCCTTCAACCTTAGATCAAGTGTCTCATCATCATCTGTGCAAAGAAACTGCAACTCACCATACGAATCTGAATCACTTGTAGCAAATTTAACTCCTCTTATGGCGGCACCCGTCTCAGAGTCACCACTTACAGGAATTTTAAATAAGATTTCGCCGCCGGCGTTTCCTCCGCCTGTGACAGTCCCGGAGACTGCTAACGTCAGGAGAGTTGTCGTCGCGTTAGTGTTGCTAGTGGCCACGAGCTCAACAGGGCCGCTATCTGCCGTTATTACTTTTCCTGCGCCGGCGCCTCCTTGATCATATGCTGCGTTTAGAGTGTTTCCACCGGAAGTTCCAATAACAACCTGGCCATTAGATGCTGACGTGATCGTAACGTTCGTGCCGCCGGCAAGATAAGAAGTTCCGTCGGTGAGCCGCGTGAGAGACCCAGATAATCCTGCTGAAAATTTATTCGTGCCGGCAAACGTGTTTGAACCCGTCAGGGTGGGTATACCCGCAGTGAAAAAATCGGCTCTTGTTTGCTTTCGCAAAGCACTGGCAGTATTATCGTAAATGAGAATTAGATCATTATCATCTGCTGCAGTTGAAGAAGACTGCCCTGTAAGCGCAGTCGCATTTAAAGTTCCGTTAGCTACAGAACCTGACAGTAGATCGTCTGTTCGGATTCGAGTAAGGGGCATTATAGTCTCTCGCAATACTAAATATCACGAAATGATCAATAATCGCCTTTTACACGATTAACATTCTTGCCGTTTTTCAAGCAGAATGACTTAAAGAAGTCTTCGGGTGTAAACCCCATTAGAATAAGAGCTTCGAGCTTATAGGTGAAATCATCTACCATTTCCTCGAGAAAAGCATCTCTGTCAAACTCTTTGACCTCGGTGTGCTTATGAGGCTTCCAGTTCTTAAGGTGGAGGAGAGCTTCGAAAGCCTCCTCTGTGCCTCGATGGATAATATCCCTTATAAACTGCTGGGCTTTCTTGTCAGAAGGATCCACAGGCCATTCTGGAAGCTTCTCCTTGTTGTCGGAGAGTACCTTCATAAATGATTCTTGCAGCCAAAATATCTGCTCAAGACGATCCAATTTATTTTTCACCCTCGAAAGATAACTCTTCAGCTTCATCGACCATGCGCTGGTCATTTGTCTGTGTTCTTTCAAGATACTCTGGGCTTAATACGATCATGTTTGACCCACGAGCAACGTTAAGTTCAATAGCGCGAATGTGATCAACAATGTCAGTGCCTGTAAGCAGGGCGCGCTGTAGGGAACGGGCCACTTCTGCGACCACTTCATCATCAAGACGATAAATCTTCTTTGCCATTTCAAAGCTCCAATGACGTATTATACTAAGTTTTATGAACGTTTATATAGTTGATATGCCCAGTCGGCAAAAAGTCCGATAAGGGCTAAGCGTGAAAGATCATCAATCGTCGGATTCGGTATCACTAACGATGTAATTACCACAGCCAGGGCGCCAAGTCGCAGTCTGTTCCTCATTTGCTCGTTCAATCGCTTCACCTCTCGACCTAATTTGGTGCCTAAGATACTCTATTGCTTTTTCTATATCTTGTATCTCTTGATCGCCAAATTTTGCCTCGAGAATAAGCTGAACTGCGCGCCCGTCATAGAACCCAAGATCCCAGTCATCCACAACATGGTGGATACCAAGCTTTCCCTCACCGAACTTACGGGGATGATTGGGATCGCTCACCTTTGATCTCCTGCTTCCAGCGCTTCATGTGGCGCGAAATTAAGTATCGGGCACGAATAACACGTTTCTGGTAAGCTGTGATCTTTTCAATGTTCTTAGAGAGTTGCCATCCTGGCCCACCGTTATAGCAAGCAAAAACCCTATCTCCGCGACAAGTTTTAAATCTCTTAAATTTTTTCAAGATAATGATCGCGTTTTTTGCGCTAGTAGTCACATCTTGATTTTTCTTAGTAAAGTCTGCCCGGTTTGTATAGCCTAGTTTCTTCCACCACCAGCGAGCGTTGATCTGAAATACACCTACGTCTCCTTGCTTGGATATTAGCCCTGTCTTAAAAGATGATTCGCGAAAAGCGATAGCCAGTAATGTGAACTCATCGAACTTTTGCTTTTTAGCAACATCCATGATCGTGATAACATTAACAAGCTGATTGTCAGACAGCTTTCCTAGCACAAAGTCGTCGTCAAGAGAAAAAGCCTCAATGCCTTCTTCTATGCTTGTAACCTTGATAGGGTGCGCGCCCTGATCCTGATAGTTGGACGCTTGCTCTTCTGGTTCACATGCCAAAAGAAAAAGTACAATAAGCGCTAGGTGTCTGCTAGTCAAGTTCCATATTCACGTCGATACTAACTGTAAATGACGGAACACGAATGTGATTGCAGATGTTGTGCTTTTTGCACTCCTCTGCATCCAGGAACCAGTCGGCGTGACCTTTCTTGTGGACGATTTTCTTAAAGTAGTCTGCTTTCTTCCCACAGTTTTGTGACATCATCTTGAAGATCTTTTGATCTAGGCGGTCGGCTTCTGCAGCGTCAGCTTTAAGCTCTTCCACTT
>Ga0209128_1002804_pt1 | contig 11046 bp, 19 predicted proteins | sample ETNvirnome_6_100_FD_184072 | JGI IMG/M metagenome (GOLD analysis project Ga0209128, IMG submission 184072) | Marine viral communities from the Pacific Ocean - ETNP_6_100 (SPAdes) (version 2) | ecosystem: Environmental > Aquatic > Marine > Oceanic | place: Pacific Ocean | collected 2013-06-19 | reverse complement strand
ACCGTCCTCAACAGTCACCGTGTCAGATAGCTCGCAACCGTCAATAACAGCGTTGAGTAGCTTGGTCGTTCCCGTTTTATGGTGGAAGGTATCACCGTCGGTTCGGTAGTGATTCGCGACAGCAAACAAGGCGGGCTTGTTAGCTGCTATCTTGTTGAGCATGACGACAAACTGCTCTGGGTTGGCGTTCTCAAGTTTAGCAACGACACCAGATAGGCCGTTTGAGGTTTTACCCTGTGACTTACCCTTTTGGGCTGACTTGGTTGCTTTCTTTTTAGCTGCTTTTGATGCAGCGTCGTGGTCGGTAAACCACTTTTGCATAGCCGCTAGATGCTCGGCTGTTGCGTTCTTTACAAACCACGTCCCGCTAATACGCGGCCGGAATACGTTGCCGGTACTCTTGTTCACTTGTTCAGCGCCAACAATATAAGGAGGAATAGCCTTACCTTTGTCGTTAGTTGCATCCGTTATAAACTCGACTTCCCTATCGTTTATCATAATTGATTTGATTGTCATTTTTACTACTCCACAATGCGGTTGATTTATAAAGCGCCGAACCGTAACCGCTACCGATTCGACGCCACAATGTAACACGGCAAGCAAACCGCTTTACTGATAGCCTGCCGCGTTGTCTATTAGCGTTATTTTCTTCTGAATTGATAGGGCTAACGCAGAAGCGGACAGTTTTTGTCCGCCTCCGAGCCAGCGAGCAAGCCCAAGCCCACAGCCTCGCATAAAAGCTTATACGGGACTACGGGACGGGATTAGCTATTAAGCCATCGGGCTCTCATAGCTTAACCTCTTTGGTTCCGGTTGCTTCGGCCCACTTCTTCGTGTTGAAGTTAGGGTTTATTTGTATGAACTCCCTAGCCAAATCGTCAGAGATTACTTGTACAATCTCAGTCTGGTTACAAACGGTGTAGATGTTGTAGTTGTTGAGAACACCAGCGATAAGGTCAAAGTCTTTCCGAGTCATTCTTCACCTCCCTTATCAAAGATAACCTTGAGTCTATGCCACTCTTGCGATAGGTCTATGGTTGACAGTTGGCCGTAAGCCATAGCCATCAAGGACCAAAGGATTGCTTTCACCTCGTCGCTTTCCACACTCTCAGTACCATGCTCTTTGACATAATCAATTATACCTTGAGCGAATGGTCTAGGGTTGACAGGTAATGACACGGCAAACATCGCTCTAATCATATGTTCTGCGTTAATAAGAGCACACTCTTTACGGACCACTGGATGCCAAATACTATTGATAGCATCTGACGGTTTATAGAAGTCTCTAGCCCACTGTCGGTAGTCGGCTTGTTCTTCTTCTGTTAGCTCATTGAACATTCTTATTCCGTTGGTACATAGAAGACTCATGATGTCACCACACAAGGCAAGAGTTTACGACGACGACGAATGACAGTAGGCCGGTCACCTGTCTCGTCTGGCCTAGCTACCCTTGTATACAAATGGTTTGGTCTAGTCTTTGCTAGGTGTTTGGTCAGCTTTGGATACCAATGATTGGTTGACCACCGTTCCATTGGTAAGAACCAGCTTGCCTCCGAGTACATTGATGTTTGTCTTTGTTCTATCCACATGATACATCCCTTATTGGATTGTTATTAGTTAGGTTACACACTGCATTATTGCAGAACAAAGGACACCGGCAATACAACCGATGTCCAAGGCACTGAAACAAAGCTGTTTGTTACGACAGTCGTTTGATTATATATCGAACCGCTTGATTCACTTCGTCTATCTGCTTTCGGTTCTTTGGTATCGCTACCAAAAGGATGACAGCTAGGCTTATTACTATGATGTAATCAACTATCATTGGTATTACTCCGATACGACCAGAAGGTTTAGTTGCCATCGGTGGTCGCTCCGATTGGCACCCCCAATGTAACATCGTGCCGCTGGCTGTCAAATCAGGCTCGCAGCACAGCGATTCCGAAAATGGAAAAGCCCGACACCGCACTGCGCCCTTATAAATTATATATTATACATATATAAGATACATGTGTGCGCCTGTGTGTGCGTGTGTCGGACTTCAACCAAAGGGTTAGTAACAAATCCCTTTACGGGATGACGGGATTACCCAAGCACTGCGGCCCAGAAACTGTCTTCATCTTCCATATCAAGTGGATTACTAACCTCCTTCGGGTCAACATCTATGACCCTTACTGGTGGCTCGGTGCTTATCTCTCTGACTTCTATCTTAGCCTTTGGTTCTTCTACAACCTCAGACTCGCTCCACTTACCTGTCTTTGAAAGCTCTGAAAGACTGTAAGTTCTTCCCTCTTCTGGTTTGTCCTCTCGTCTAGCCTCAAGGATAGACTTAAGACCAGCGAGTGCGGTCATTGCTTCAACTATTTTCTGGATTGATTCATCTAACATTTTATCTTCTGACATGATTGTCCTCCTAAGAACATATAAAAGCTACGGATAGTAGCATTAGTGCTGGCAACGCTGCGACCCCCAAGACTGAGAGCAACACCATTGCCGTGGTTAAAAATATAATGGCATAAGCCTTGTTCACACCTCCTCCTAATTATAGATTGATTTAATTCTCTTTCGTTTACCGTCTTTTAATTCCCATACATTTCCTTGGTGTAGATTAATTCCCATCGCATGAATGTAGCTGTCAGTGTGGATAGCGAACCGCTTACCACAAACATCAAGCCCCGTTACTATGTATCTTCCTGACTCTGGTTTCATGGTTCTTCTTGTCTTTGGACTGCACATCACAACTTACCTCCCGCAGCGTAATAGCTATCAAACTTTTGTTTATCAACAACGCCGCTCCCTCGGCAGGTGTGACACTGACGCATAACTAAGCCCGGAATAGTTATATCGGGTCTTCGTATGCCTACCCAGCCCTTCCCCTTACAAAATCTACAACTCTTCTTCATGGTCTACCTCCTTTATTGGGTCGTATCTCTTTATTGTATACGGTTGGATTTGAAAGGGATTCCGAATGATGAACTCCTCCTCTGCGTCTTGCATTAACTGTAAGAACTGTTTGTAATCATCTTCGGTTGCGAAGGTTACGATTGCTTTGTGAGTGTTCTTGCCGCTGCACATATCGCATACACTGGCTTGACCGCACCGTTCGCACAATCCTTCGTATAAGGTATCTTCCAAAGCTTTTACATAAGAAGGGTCTTCACCACCCAGTTGTTCTTCTAAAACTTTTCTTCCCATCTTACTCATCACTCACCACCCACGCACTCATGGCATCTCCTTTCCTCTTGAAACCAACCTCATGTGGTGGCACCATCACGCCGTTGTAGTCAGTGATCATCCACACATGCTTAGACCCACACTTGACTCGCCACAGTGCGCGGTTGTGCTTTTGGTCGATGAGCTTTGTTGGTCTATTGGAGTAGGGTGGTTTGGGGCTATCTAGTTTCATCATTTACCTCTCTTTGCTGCTTTGATTAAATCTCTCTTCACTGCTGATTCTTTTCTTACTACACTCTCCTTCAAGGTGAGGTGTAGCCTGTAGTGCCCTTTGACCCGTGTCACGCGAACATTCTCATCTTCGTTGGCCAATTCCAGTAATTCTTCGAGGGTGTAGTAGTGGTTCTTCCATCCACCTTTGCCATCTCTCTCAATACACTTCACTGGTTGGAGGAGTTTATTGCCCCCCCTCTCTTCTATCAGAAGGTAGTCTGCCAATGACTTCGGAGGTTTGGCTCGCCAAGTCCACGGACCTTTCCCCCTCTTCCACTTGGTAAGGACTGCCCCACAAATTGAGTTCCGCATCTCAACAGTAAACCGCGCCTTCCTTGTGTAGCAACTCTTTACACGGTATTCTTGAAGTGGATCTTTGCCTGTGGCAATTACATCTTTCGAGTACCGCTTCCAAGCAACCTCGTAATCAGCCAACAATTTCTCCGCTTCCTTTTGTTCTACACCCTCATGGTCACCGTCAGAGTAGGCATCTACACTGTAGAATCCATCTCCATGCCACCAGTAGGTCGAACGATGCCACCCTACCTCACAATCTTTTTCTCCACAATGCCACGGCATCTCTCCAATAACATCACTCATCACTCACCTCCCATCAACGAGTCATGTACAAGACTCATGTTCATGTTCAATATTCTTGTCTCGCTCCAACCCTGCTTACGCGCTGCTCTGATAATTACCTTCGACCACGCTTCAGCCGTAGCAAGATTACTACATCGCTTCATTCTTCCTGCGGCGACTAGCCACCATGCACCATCATAGTTAAACATCATTTACCTCCCTTGTACCTATTGAAGTTGTCGGTTGCTATTGCCTTCCTTACTTTTAGTATCTCATTGCGAGATAGCCAAACACCAACGCAGTTCATCCCGCCCTTTCTCTCGCCGCTCTCGTGCCGACCTACCGAAAGCGACGAAGCAACAGCAGCATACTGACCACTGGTATACCATCTCTCTTCAACCATAGAGCTAACACCTCTATGGTTTTCTACCATCCTTTCCCTTGATGGTCTTTTATACTGTGTCTTTTTAGGGACAACCTCGACATGGCTCTCGTGTTTGCTTTCGGTTTCGTCGGAGCGAGAGTTTACTAGCTTCATTAGCTTTGTCTCTGCTTCTTTTACCATAGCCTGAGCAGTTCTTACCTCGTCAATAGCAGCAGCAATTTTATCTATTAGTGTCATTGTCTTTCCTTTACTGGATTGGATTGTTGATAGAAAAAGTGTGGGCCTTTCACCCACTCGGAGGTATCCTATATTTATTTTATTAGTCCTATGACCCCTAGTCGGACTATCTAAGCCTTGGCTGGTACAACCACCCTGCCTTCGTGAGCAAGGCCAAGCCCCCTGTTAAGAGTATCTAATGCAATCTCTTCAAGGAGTGCTTCCCCAGCAAAGTCGTGCTGCTGTGCTATAAGGGCAATGGCTTGAGATACCTGAGCAACACTGTGGTTTTGAGGTGTTGTCGCATGTCGAAGACCGGTGTCAATAACCTCATCAACAATGCTGGTAGGCAGCTTATGGCGACCATTCTTTGCAGCTTGCTCAAAGGTATACTTAGTGAAAGCAAACAGGTCATCAACATAGGTGTCTAATGCTTCTTCATATCGTTGAAGAACACCATAGTTTTTTGTTAGCATATCCTCTGTCGCACCAGAGAACCAACTGGCCAATCTCTCAGGCTTCCCTCGATGTGGAGTTCGTTTGTTGAACTCGCCTTGGTAGCTTGTCATTCCGTTGGTACAGATAAGAGTCCAAATGCCACCGCTTAGACCCAACGAACCCTCGCCTGTCTCAGAGTTTCTTAGTTGAAACACATTGACGGGGTTGTGTGCTTCTATCTTGTTAATGCTTTGGTGAACCACTAGCCCATCAACATGGTCTGGTGCAGCCAGCTTAACTCTGATTCCATCGTCGTTTAGAATACAACTAAGAACGGTTGCCTCGGCATATTCCTCAGCACCATCTATAAAGTTTTTTACTAAGTCAAGGTGACTGTATGGTTGGTAACAACCATGATGACCAGCGGGGTGAACAGAGCGTATGACCCGTTCGTTGCCACGGTTTACGGTTCTAATCATTAGCGGCGACTCGCTGTCCATAACTAGGTGAGCATAAAGGGCAGATACAATGTTGTCTCCCCTTTCGTTTGTGGACCAGTGCTTATCAATAGTGTTTAAGCTCATTCCTTTTTTGGTATTCTTAAACAAGCTATTCAAACCCGTCTTAGTAAACGGCATCCGTTCGCTGACATTATCCCTTGATAGGATTCTGCCAAACGCCTTGCCATCTTTTATTTCTAGCTGAAGCCTATTGGATTGAGCATGAATGTCTTTAGCCTCTTGCTTTTTTTCTAGCTGAACCAACATTCTCTCTACATCTTTTAGTTTCCAGATTCTCTGAGTGGTTTTCCTTTCGCCAAGCACTGTTAAGCTTGGGCCTCTATGGGTAACATCAAATCGTACTAGATTTCTGGTTGGAAGGGTTAACGATTTTCGCTGTCGTGTTGCATTTTCAATGATGTTGTTCATCACTACCTCGTCTGATTCCGCCCTGCTGGATTGCTTGGCACCGACAATGTAACACGCTGCCACCGGCTGTCAAGTATCGGGGCGCAGTGCAGCGTTTGCGGTGCCCCATCGGTCGCACGCCACGGGGCGAAACCACGAACCGCCTTATATATATTATATAATTCTATACAGTTTATATATATTTATGTGCGCGTGGGTGTGCGCGTGCTGGCGAGAGGGTATCTTCTTGGTTAGTATACGGGATGGCTGTATACGGGATGGCCCACATTGGAGAACTTATGATTAGATTTATAGATGCGCGTGAAGACCTACCTCGGCATGAAACAAAGAAGTTTAGTAAGCGATCTTTGTCTGATATAAAGGGTGTTGTTGTTCATCACACGGGCGGCGGCGATGATGTTCACAACACAGCGCGATACCATGTTGGACCTAACCATGTCTCTGAGTCAGGATGTCCTGCTCTTTTGTATACCTTCTATATAAATAAGTCTGGTATAATCTATTGGGCCAATGACTTAGAAGATGTAACATGGTCACAGGGTGGTCACGGTTCGCCCGTCCCAAAAACACACGCGAACAATAACTTCTTAGCAATTGTTTGTGCTGGCAATTACTCCAGTGACAGGATGGCTGGGCCTCCATTTGCTCAGGTGTATGCCTTCTTTGTTTTGTGGGCACATCTTGTTGGTTCTAATAAGAACTCTAGGATTTCCAGTGATCTATATGGTGTAATTGATTGCCCCGTTGAGGCGATGTGGGGCCACCATAATTTTGGTAAGCCATCTTGTCCGGGTCCAACCTTAACTATGTTGGTTGATTCAGTAAGGGCATACCTCCCACCCGAAGATAGTCTCGTCACGGTTAGAGACTGGCAAGAAGCATTGAACGCTTGGGGTTCTAACCTAGTTGTTGATGGTGTATGGGGAGCACTCAGCAGAGAACAACTCACTAAGTTCCAACGGTCCTGCGATGGTAAGTTAGTCGTTGATGGTATCCGAGGACCACTGACTGAAGCTGCCCTCATCGCTGCTACAAGATAACACCACCTTCAGTTCTTACCTCTTCTTCTATTGGAGTAAGAACAAGGACACACATATATCTATAGTGACCTTCAATGTGCCCAATGGTTGAGAGATCATTGATTCTATCATACCCCTCGGTTGACATGTCAATGCCCCCGACCACCACCACAGCCTCACCTATAGCACTACGCGCAGCCTCCTTGGGCGTGCTGCCCGTACCGCACATAAATCTAACTGGATAATCATCAACAGAGAGTGGGTTTCTATTCAGGATAAGCTGAGTCTTTTCTCCCTCATCCTTTAGAACAACCCCCATCTCAACTAAGTCAGCCTTATATTTGTTTGACATGCTTACCCTCTCCGAGTCGGTTCAATAACATCCTTGCAGTCTCAACGGACTTCTTATCCGAGAACACCGCAAGTGCGGTTGTATTGTTATCTGTGTCCATCATATAGAGAACAGGTTTCTGTCTGCCCGGAAGCAGACCAATATGGATTGACATGTTTATATCAAGCAACTCCCAGCCTGTAAATGTTCTCAGTATATCTGGCATCACAATCCGTTAGCTATCCACTCTGATACTGTGTATGTGAGCACATAAGCAATGGCTGTGAGTAATACAATTACTCCAACGAAATCTATTCCATGATCGTCCATAGTTTCTGTCTCCTTGTTTTCTTTTGACGGTGGTGTTATCGGGAACTCTCCTATTAGGAGGTAAGTATGTGGGATGATATAAAGTCAAGACTTGTTAGTCGTAAGTTCTGGATGGCTCTTTTGGGTGCTGTAACACCATTAGCTTTAGAAGCTATGACCGGTGTGGTCACACCAACAGAGGCTTTGATTGCTTCAACTACAGTCATCGTTAGTTATATCCTTGGTCAAGCCTATCAAGATGGGCAAGCAGCGTTAGGCTCTAATTCCTAGCACACTGGCAGCGTAGGGTATATAATGTCTGCTGGACCAGACTCTTCTACTGTTTCTTCTGAGGCAGAGATGAGTTGGTTCAGTAGCTGAACATCAAGTGGTTTCCTTCCCCCAGCCCCCCTCTTCATTTTCTTCAGTGCGACTCCCTTCTTCCGATAGGAACTGGCCCTGACCGCAGCCGAGTTCCTTTTCATTCCGGTTCTCTCACAGAACTCGTCGAGTGATTCTGATAGTTGCCATACTGTGACAAAGGTTTCCGGTGTTAGTTGCTTTGGCATTATTCCTCCATGTCTGGTGTCTTTCTGTGGTATGAGGCCAGAGGATCTGAGCGAACAAACCCTGCTGATGATGATAGGTCAATCTCTTTATGGTATGCGCCGATGACTAGGTTCGCATACTGTTGGTAGAATACCTCGTTGATGCTTCCGATGTACTCCCATTGTGTAAATGCCCCGTTGTTCCACCACTCAGGGCACAACCTAGAGAGCAGTTGAACAGCTTGTTGATAGATCCCAAGTGCTATCTCTGCGCTAATCAGTGGGCACCTGAACTCGCTGAGTGCTCCTATCTCTATGAGTGAGGCTGCTGTCTTGGCCGGTAGAGCCAGCATTAGAGAGATGTATAGGGCGTGCTTAAGGGTTGGGCTTCTGGGATGAAGCAGTTCCGCGTAGGTCCAATCTTGGTTTATGTGGGTGGCGTAGTAAGTATATGTTCTATCGTACCCAAGCAGAGAGCCTTCTTCTATCCTGTTCTGTACTAGGGTTCTGACCATAGAATTATATCTAACGCTTGTCTTCCTATCTACAGCGACACACATCTTAGGAGAAAGTGAATCAACAATTCTTTGAGAGATAGTGTCTGCCCAGATTCTAATAGCGTCTGCATCTGTTGTCGTTGGCAGTGCGATGTTGGTCTTTAATAACTTACCTTGAACCCTCCATACTTTACCATTGAGTCCAAGAAATATAAACCTCTCACCCGTACAGGCACCCAAGAAATAAGATTGAGTGCCAAGCATAACTGAACCAAGGTTCAGAATAAACTTCCTCTTAGGCTTACCTGCTTTCTTGAAGTGGTAGTAACCTATATAAGAGCAGAAATCATTTACACTAATGTTACCATTTCTGAATGATTTAGTAGGAACTGCCTTGTCTCTGAGAACTGACATACTATCCCGTATATGTGATGTTAAAGGCTTCTTCTATTGCTGATATTTCCTTCTCTGTTACCGGCAAGTTTATATTGTAGTGGTGGTACAGTCTAGACAGACTAAGTATCTGCTTCTTTGTAAGCTTGAGAAACAGTATCATTCTGATGAACAAGACCCTGCCCGGTGGCTTGATACCAAGCTCGACATTCCTCCAAGTTGGCTGAGTCACACCGAGTCTCCGGGCCAGTGCTCGCTGCGAAATCCCCACCTCTCCCCGCCAAGCGGACAAAATCTGTCCGGCTAAAAACAACGGTTCAACCTCCGCTTTCGGGTTTTTTTCACTTTCCATTTGACACCCCCTGTCCTCACAAGTTAGCCTGCGGCTTGTCTGCCGTCAAGCATATCGAAGCGTTGCGACTGTGGAAATGTACCGTAGCTACGATACCTTCTACATCGTTACCATATATTGAAACGGTACTACGGTACATATATCATAATATAATTTCTATGAAACGGAGTAACTACATTAGCTTTATTCTACAAATGTTTTAATTAAAAAAACCATACTAACCAACATCTCAATTAGGAGAATAATATGAATCAACTATATCCCTCTGAGTCAGAAAGAATCTTATTAGGTTCATTGATATTAGGGGAAGGAACAGGCCTTGAACTGGTCGAGGGTGTTGTGTCTAAGCACGACTTCTCGTCCTCCTCTCATGGCTTATTATTTGAATGGATACAACGACAGGTTGCAGCCAACGAGCCGGTTAGCCTTCATGTTCTTATTGAAAAGGAAGGCGATAGGAAGTGTGAAGATAGATATGGAACTCTTGATTATCTACATTCATTGGGAGACAATGCGGTAATAGATTCAAAGTTACCTGCTTATGCTAAGGTCATCTCAGACTGCTCCGCCCTAAGAGAAATGTTGTCTTCGGTTGAGGAGATAAAGAATAAGATTGTAAATGGGACAGAATCTGTCCGAGAAATAAAAGCATTTGCCGAGAAGCAGGTCTTTGATAATAGAACTGGATCGTCCTCCGGTGTCATCATGTCGGCAGAGTCGGTTACCACACAAGCAGAGGTATCTTTCAATGGCATGTGTAAAGGCGATAGCAGTATCAGTGAGTTTGTTCCTAGTGGGATGCCTAGCTTTGATAGGCATTACCTTGGTTGGCCGAGGGGTTTGCCGACATACATTGGTGGTAGGACGAAGATGGGCAAAACGGCTTTTATGCTTGCTGCCGCTGCTAAAGGTGCGATTGCTGGGATACCACAAGGAATAATCTCAGTAGAGATGGGGAGTAAGCAGCTTGCATATAGGCTTGCGTCTTACTTCGGAGGTGTCTCCTTACGAGAAGCCCTTCAAGGGAACCCAGAGCATCAAGACTTATTTAGATGGGGTCTTGGCGAGGTGTCTCGGCTGCCTATCCACATCGACGATGCCTCAAGAAACATTGATATAGTTGCCTCTAGTATCCGACAGATGAAAAGGATTCATGGTTGTGAGGTTATCTGGGTTGACTACATACAACTGCTTACGGGGTACGGAAAGAAGCAAGATGAAAGAACTAGACTCGACTCTATTGCTGATGCAGTAAGACAAATAGCAAAGGAGGAGCGGGTTGCAATCGTTGCCCTTGCCCAGTTTAACCGGACCCTTGATACCAGAATAGTTGGTGGACAGAGAGGGCTTCCCTACCCCTCTGATTTCAGAGGCTCTGATAAGTTCTTACAGGACGCTGGTCTTGCCTTCGGGATCTATCGACCGTTCTACTACGAGCCGCCAAAGAAATCTGTAGGTGTATATTCTGAAGATGAGTTGTCCACTATGTTCCAACCACTTCATCTGGTCAGCTTGGCGGCACGAGAGGCGGCAAGGAAAGACATAGAGCTTTGCCTACAGACAGCGTGGGGTAGAGTCTACGACACAGAAGAGCCGGAACCAG
>Ga0209128_1002790_pt1 | contig 11093 bp, 4 predicted proteins | sample ETNvirnome_6_100_FD_184072 | JGI IMG/M metagenome (GOLD analysis project Ga0209128, IMG submission 184072) | Marine viral communities from the Pacific Ocean - ETNP_6_100 (SPAdes) (version 2) | ecosystem: Environmental > Aquatic > Marine > Oceanic | place: Pacific Ocean | collected 2013-06-19 | reverse complement strand
ACAAGTCTCTTGCAAGACGTGCTGTCTGGGTGACGAATGATGTAATTCTTAATCCTAAATTTAACATTAAAATGAACCTTCATATGCAATTACAGTACCACTAGCTAATGTGAATGCTGTCCATTGCCCAAATATTGTCATACCCTGTGGAAACGTATTGCTTGTATCAATAGCATCCCCACTACCGCTTGCAGTTCCTATAAAATCAGAACTTCCGGGGGTTAATGTTGTAAATGTTGAGTCTTCTAAAAATTGAATGGCTACTATTTTCTTACTTGATATAGCAGTTGTACCATCTTCAAAGATTGCACCTGCTTGACCGAGAGCCGCATTCTGGGCTTCTACTACTGATAATTTATGTAAACTGCTTGCCATCTTTTTTCTCCTTTGTTACGATGCCTTACCGAGCTTGACTGATTCTCATGGGCATCTTGGTTAATAATTTATCTTATAACATCTAAAATATAAATATTATCTAACTAATTATCAACAATAATTACTATTAAGGCGGGGGTCCGACACGCCCGGGAAGCGGGTAAGGTGTGGGTGTTGTTGGAGGAGGTCGTTTCTCAGGCTGGAACACAGGAGTAAATATCTCTTCCTGCCAGAATTCTTGGCTTACTGCTTTCTTTCCATAATCAATAACGGTTTCTATTATGTTCATGTCTTTAGGTTCTTTTTGGACGGGCTCTAATCCAGCGGAATTCTGCACAAGCTCTTGAATCTTTCTTGAGTACTTCCGCTGTATGTCACCAATCGCTTGCCTGCCTTTCCCTGCTCCTATAGCCTTCAAAACCTCTCTCGTAAAGGCTGCATCCAGTTCTGCCGACTGAGCACTAAACGAACGTACTTGGTCTATTGCCACCGACGGGTCTATTGGTTGAAGGTTTATACCAATCCAAGAAAGCGCTGCCTGTTCAGGCGTTATGTCCGGGTCCCAAACATCCCTATTCGGCATTGTCACTTCCCCACCAGACAGAGCTACTATGGTCTTTTTACCCGCACCGTAAGAACTCATAAACCCCGGTACCATAAGGTTGTATATAAACTTGAGATACTTACCAAGCCTATCCTTCTCAGAATCAAGGGCACTATATATCTCAACATACTCACCGTTTGGCAGTGGCAACATTCCTGTTACAAGCGCCACCCGTGCTACAAATATAGGATTCTGACCGTACATACTTGCAAAAGCCTCTCCATGCTCTCCACGAAACATATTGAATCCCATCTCCTGCCAGTTCCCCCAAGGGAGAAAGTAGTCAAGACTTACAAGATTATAGTTCCCATTGGCATCCTCAATAGGAACCATCATAAACGAACCTTTCAAAACGTGGTCTTTTGCCTGTGTTTTCATCTTCGCCCAATCATCGTCACTTATGTCAGCCTGTTGCATCGCCCCCGCCACCATTGCACCAAAAATAACGGGGTATTTACCAATCGTAAGTGGATTCCTCCGCAAAGATTCTATTGCCAACGGCAATATCTTGGATTGATATGTGAAAAATGGCACACCAAATACACCTTCCCTCATAAATCTTACACCGGGCGAAACAAGCGAGTAGTCCATAACCCACTTCTGTGCTTCTATGGCAGAATCTTCTGGAGACATACCCCTCTTTCGTGAACTCAAGAACTTTACAAACTTGTAAAACTCATCAATCTTACCATAATAACTGGTCAGCTTCGCAAACGAGCCCCAAAACTTCTCCATATTACCCTTTGCCCAATAGTTTTGAAGGTCTGTAGATGTCTTCAATATCTTCTCAAGTTCCGCCTCAGAGAATGTACCAGAAAAAACTCCCTTTTCCTCTGCGAGATACCAGTCAGGGTGTTTCGTCTTTATCTTCTTACCGGCTTCCGACATTGAGCCAACAATCTCCCTAAAGGACATTCCAGACATATTAAGCTGTATAACATTAGAAAATATATTCCTTGCCATCGTAGGTGGATTAAGGGCTACCTTAGACGCTTTGTAAACAGCTATAATCCTTCTGTGCGCCCTATCAATCGCCGCCCCCGTAGTATTATACGTTGTCTTATCAGTAACCTTAAAATTACTGACGACATCATCATATACTGGTTTCTTCAAATATGCACCAGCAAGAACGCCATATCCCCTTACATTGGGAATCTGCGAGTAGTCCTCTGGCTTGGCACCCATCTTATTGCTCGCCTCAGTGATTAGATGCTCAAGTGCAAATATCTCTTTTTTAATTATCTTCGCGTCAGCTTCAGAAGCGTGGTTGACTATCTTGCGGTAATATTCAAGCTCTGAGCGGGCAGCATCAATTCCAATCATCTTCCCTTTGAAATCAATGACAGATGGCTTCCAAACCACACCTTCTATTCTCATTATATCATTGAGATAGCCGAATTTGTATATATCCCCCCACTCAGCTACAAGCCCAAGCTGTATCGGTACCTCTGGCGTCACAATAAGACCGTATTTTGCCTCAAATTCGGCTGAGACCTCCGTACGTTCCTTTTCGTACCCGCCAGTCGTTGCCTTAAACTGACCGCCAAGACCCAAACCTTCTTCATAAATGTACCGCCAGTAAACTCTCGTAAGATATTCTCCCTTCATCTTTTCGTATGACTCAGAACTCAGCCTACCAATTTTCACTAATTCCGCGCCTGCTTTATCAAACATATTCCGCGCTGTCTGTGCCGGCTTCTTCAGTCCTTTCGGAACCTTGTCAATCGTTAATCTTCCATTCAAGTATTCATATACTGCGTGACGTTCTTCCCAATTATATCCCTTGAACGCACCTACAAGGGAATCAACCTCTCTAACAAGCTTGTGCATTTTCCCGTTGAAGTTATTGCGTGCTACAAGAAACTCATGTTTCTGGTCTTTGCTCATTCCAAAGAGCGGGTTCCAAGTCTTCCATATCGCTTTGCTGGTATTTTTGAATCGTGTCCCCAATTTTGTTTGATATAACCCAACATCCTGTAGTATATTCCACGCTTCATTAAACGATTTTGCGTGTCCACCATAATTACCAGTCATAAGACCGTATAATGTTTCTATCTCCTCAGACGAAAGCTTAGATAAATCAACGTCTTGTGGACGACCATCCTTTCCCCTTTTCCTCCAGAGCCACTCACCGAAGTAACGTAGACCGGGGACTATATCCATTCCGAAAGTCGTTGTTCCACCAGTTCCGCCCGTCTTCTTTGTTCCAGTGGAAATATCCAACTCAGCCTTTATATCGTTTATAAGCCCTGCTATGTAATGCCGTGACTCTTTAAGACCTTCAAGTTGTGCGTCAGAAAGCTTTTCCTCCCCAGATATCGCTGCTTTAATCTTTATGTCTGTTGACTCATAATTACTCTCAAGGTCTATCAATTCTTCTCTTAACCGGTCTACACGCCGTGTAGGCGGTGGTGCGGGAGGTGTTTCTGCGGCTTTTTTAATGTTACGTCTTTTTGTTTTTATCTGTTCCCACTCTGTCTTTGCCCAGTCTGGGATTTCAGAGGTGGCAGTTATTTTATTATTCAGAGCACCCTCGTCTACCAAAACAAACTCACCATTTTCTCTCTGTCCCCAGTTCCGAAAAGCCTTAAAATCATTCCACAATAAATCATAATTCATAAAATCAGTTAACCCCATCTTGGAGAGAACATCTTGGAGTTCAGAAGTTCTCAAATCAAAATCTCTTTGTGTAAAGTCTTGAAGTGGCTTTAAGAATTTGCGTAACTCTTTATCATTACGAGGCACATTTTCCACTACTATATAATCCTTGCCTTTTTCATATAGACGAGGAAGAAAACTACCAAGGATAGGCTGGTCTCCGAACCCAACAGACTCGTTCTGTTGTAGCCCTCTTGGGTTCTTAGCTACCTTAATAACCTTACCATCTATATTATAAACATCACGAGTTGTACCGCCTTTTTGACGCTTGTCTTTTACAGTGTCAATATCAAGCTTTTCAGCTACTATCTTATTAGTATTGTTAACTTGGTCTTGATTAAATTTATTAGCTATAGACTCTTCTTTCGCTTCTGGGAGGCTTTCTAATTTTGCGGGAGGTGCTTCTACTGTTTTAACGTCCTTGAAATAACCCCATTCCTCCAGCATATCACCAGACCAGCGAATATTTTTTGCTTTAACCTTATGCTCATGTACATCTAAATCTTTTGATTCATCAGTGGGGTGTCTACCCGCTTCCCTCGCATATTCCTTAGATAAAGACACCCAGTCACCATCATTTAATTCGCCTACTGGGGATGAACGATATACCGTTATATCAGCGTCTGGGTTCCCTTGAATACTTTTAATGTATTTTACTGCCTCTAAAGTTTCATTATATACCTTTGGGTTAACTGCTGGATGAGAACCTATATAATAACGCGGCATGTCCAATACATCTTTTGGGGCAATTGCCCCCTCACCAAGCTCGTCTGCCCACATATCATGTGCTGGTGGATATCCTTCTTTAGATGGTCTATGCGCTATCATATAATCTTTTTCTGAAATCTTTCCGCCCTCTGGTGGTATTGGGGGTGTCGCTTCGGCTATTTCCTTTTCTAACCTTGCCACATCCACATCAGCCTCTACTCTTCTTGGAGCATATTCTGCATCACCTACTTGATTCCCTTCAGCATCCCTTTTAGTTATAATCCAGCTTCGTATAGACCTGTCATAGAACTTATCAACTGTGACAGCTTCCCCAACTACTGGGACAACATCTTCTGGTGAAGGTACTACCTCTGTAGGGGTTACTGGGGGTTTAGCACCTTTTATTTCGTCAATAAAATAAGCTTGCCACTCCCCCGTCGAAATATCGTCCGGGATTAGTCTTTCAAGTCTCTCAATGAGCTCTTGTCTTACGTCTACAAGATTTCCATTCTCAGTATATACTGCTTTACTTTCAGGAAACTCAATACCTTTTTCTGTCAATATCGGTAACCTTGGAATATCACTTATCTCACCTTCCTTAAAAAGTGCTTGATAGTAGTCCGCCATTTCTGTATGTGCAGACATAAACGCGTCTCTTTGAGGCTCTCCAATGGTTGTATTTACAACTTTCTTTCCTATAAAGCTTCTGCCGGTGGGCGGTTCCACCTCTCCCTCCATAGCAAAGAATTCATCTTTGGCTTCTTCAGCCGCAAGATTTCTTTCTCTGAGTTCTCGGTTTTCTTCTGTAACACGTGCTATTTCATTTTGTAAACGTGTTACCTCCTTATCAGCCTCTATCTCAGCTCGTGGTCTATTTAATCGGTCTTTATTAGCTATCTCTATTTGAGCAGCATTAAGTACATAATCAAAGTCCACTTCACCTTCCCGTGTGATGGCTTCAGGCACTAATCTCTGTGCATCCTCAACGCTGATTTGGTCGAAATCTGGCGGCTTATCCCTAACAAATATGTCTTTAGGACCAATAGCAGGATTAGTTCCAAGAACAATGCCCTCAAGCTCACCAGCATAGTCTTTGCCGACGCTTAGGCGGCTAATATACAAAAGCTCTGTGGCTGGCATATCCTGTAAGTGATTAGTATTTATGAATATCTGGTCGGCAGTCCGCGTCACATATGCTTTTGTCCCCCCTGCAGACCTTCTTCTCGCACCCTCATAATCTTCCCTATCTGACGGATATTCATGTTTCACCCCATCGTAGGTTCGTTTCTTAATGAAACTGCCATCTGCCCGCTGATAATAACTGTAGTCTCCTATTTTGCTCATAAACCACGTATCTTGTGGTATCTTTTCTCCGGGGAGCTGTGTCTGAGTTATCTTTACTTTTGTTGGACGCGGGGCTCCTTCCGCCGTCGCAGGCAGTAGTTTTACGTATGTGGGGGAATTATATGGACGAAGAGCTTGTTTAAGTTCATTCGCAAGATTTTTTGCAAGCATATAATGCTCTACCTTTAACTCTCCAGCGACAAATCGCTGTGCATCTTCGATAGTAAATCCCTCGTTATATTTTGTTTCAATTCTTTTGGCAACCTTATCTATCGTATCGGTACCCATATGCAATACCCGCATACCAAAAATCAGACCCGCAGCATGATAAAAACCTTCTGCAGTAATCTTTTCGCCACGTACCAGTGGGCTGAATACTCCAAACGTACCAATCTCAGCCGCTATCTGCGTTGTATATGCTTGAACCTTTGCTACGGAGTTTATAGCTTCGTCTGTAATTCTTATACCGCCCCACTCAGTACGTGTTTGAATGTTTTTTCCAAGCTTAAGAGACTGACTATATACTCCACGAAACGCAATTTCACCTCCACCAGCAAGAACGACTCCTGTAATTGCTCCAGCAAGCGCTTCCTTTCCAACTTCTCCAATATCTATATTCCAGAATCCTTTGTCAGCCCACTGGTCTAATACATTATGCGTAGCATCGAATCCTGCAAATGCAGCGCCAGAGCGTGAGAGCCTACTAGCAAAACCTATCATACCACTGTCAATAATTCTTTTTGCTAACTCCCTTTCAACTCCCTGATTAACTAATTTGTTTACGCCGCGAGTTATAAGTGGTTTAGCTGCACTTGTACCAATCCAGCCAGCACCCTTAAAGAGAAAGGCATCAGCTAAAAGAGCTACCATTGTAGTGCCTATCTGCTCCAGTTCGTGAGGCTTAAAATTTGTAAGGTCTACGGATTCGGGTGGTTTATTAACAATGTCTTGGGCTGCAATTTCTATAGCCTTACCAAGGGATGTCTTTTCCTTAACCTGTTCAAAAAGAGATGGTCTCGCAACTACATAGGGAATATTCAGACCGTACCTATCCGATATTCTTGCCCGTTCTTCATTGGGAAGCTTAAGAAGCTCCCGAGACAAAGCCGCTGGATGATGACCAATTTCAACGCCATCCTTCATCCATTTACCGTCACTCCAATGTGGACTCATCCACTCTAACCTCCCCTCATCTTCCGGATATTCAATAGTAATGCCAAGCTCCATTGCTATATCTTCCATAAACTGGTTGTTCTGCCCTATTTCCGATGTACTGGCATTTGGGTTGAAGGGAGGCGCCCCAAACATTCCAAGACCACCTAAGCTACTAATCTGTTTAGCGAGACCATCTTGCTCATCTGTCCCATATATTTCAGCTCCCATGGTCTCGGCAGCCACGGCTGGTGGCAGGACTTGAAACCCACCTACAACTTCTGGATGTTCTGGTCCCAGCTGAGGGCTCATAAGCTGGCGAATCATTTCATTCAAGATTTCATCTGGAAGGTCTTTCTCTGGCAAATCAGAATTTTGTATATATTCCATTAATGTTGTCATGTATTCCTCTGAGGTAAATTGAGGAAGTGTAGACTCGGGTGATGGCTCTGCTCCTTCTTCTGGAACCCCTTCTGGAGCCCCTTCTGATAAAGATGGGCTGCGTATAACCTCTTGGGATGGGATATCCTCCAACCAACTTGCTTCAGGATTGTCGAAGTTATATAATGTCTCTTCTGATGGTTCTTCTGATGAAGGCGGAGGTTGTTTATCGTGTAGATTTATAGAAGCCTCCAATGCTTCCTCAGCAGTATCAAATACTGGATATTTCTCAAGTCCTTGTTCTACTGCTATATCCCAAGCCTCATCATTAGAAAGCTGCTCGCCACCAACCATTGAAGGAATAACAAAATGCTTTCCATCAGACTCAACGGTTATTGTCATTACATTGCTTACTTCACCCGTTACTGGGTCTGGAGAAGTTAGGGGGTGTTCAGTTGGGAATGGGGGTGGGACTTCTTCTTCAGGAGGCTGGAGCGGTATATCCTTCAGCCAACTTGGGTTCTCAGGGTTATCGTAGTCCTGTGGTGCAGTTAAAGCTGGCATGGTCGCCCGGGCTTAGCCTTCTAATCCACTTAATACAGCATCCGCTATATATTGGTCTATCATACCGAAAGACCTCAGTGGGAGCGGGTCACTATGAATATAGATTATAGCGTTACCTTTTCCACTCTGGTATTCCGAGAATGTCTTTTTTATAAACTCTTTCGCTTGGTCTAAACTGGAAAGTAGGGGGAGTGGAGGATTCTGAGGGTTGCGCTTGTTTAGAGCTGCTAGTTGTGCATTTGTGACGTCAAAAAATTCCTGAATACTTGGATAAACTGATACTTCTGAATTTGGTCTCCTCTGTAAAAAAGTAGACCGGATGATTTTAGCATCAGCCTCCATTAATTTTATCCTTGTCTCAGCCTTTGGTTTCTCCTTCGATTCAATCATCCTGAAATACTTGTTACGCTCATCCTGCGAAAGATTTTTTGTTGTAGTTATAATTGATTTAGCAGCGTTCTTTATCCTTTCTTCTCTTGCCTTAATTCCCGCATCTATTTCTTCCTGTGATGTTGGGAACCCATCAGGAAAATGTTCGTCAACCGCTTCGGCTCCATATAGTTCTCTCGCTTCGCCTTCGCCATAATCCTTTGCGTAATTCAAAATTTTAAGTGCATTAGCAGCATCTTTCCACCTTTTGGTCATTTTATCTTCCGGCTTAGTCATGGTCAAGTTCATTTTTTCATCATCAGTAATCTTTTCACCGGTATTCATATTGTATCTTACACCATCTATAATTTCAATATCAACAACTTCATTATTATCCCTTCTATAAGCTGTTTCAAATGTAGATGCTTTTTTATCTTTTGGTTTCGCCTTTGTTAATGTTTGAAGTTCAACACCTGTAATTTTATCATCGGTACCAGCATAGTATCTTCCATCACCTCTAACTTCTATAGTAATAGCATCGCCTGAAATTTTATCATACCAAATTTCAGTTGTAGATACTTTAGGTTTATCAGCTTTCTTCTGTGTGTATTTAGCAAGTTCTTCATTTGTTGCCGGTTCTCCACTATCCTGCCAAACTCTTACACCATCTTTCCATATAGTAGTTCTAGGCTCACCATTTTTCCAAAACGTCTCAATCTTACCCGGTGTTATCTTATCCGGCTTTGTTTGACTCAATGCTCTCAACTGGTCTGAAGTTACAGGGGTGTCATTGTTAATGCCCGGTGGCGCTTTTACCCATATTCTCGCGCCAGTGTTTGGGTTAGTTTCAACCGTATATTCTTCATTATCATCACCGTACCACGTTTTATATGTAAGCTCTTTCGCTGCTCCAACCACTAAGCCCTCTTTCTTTTCTACCATAACATAACTATTTGTTTCCTCATCAAAGACTTTTGTCAGCTCTGCCTCTGGGGGGAGGTCTGCATCGCCAACGGGGTTACCTGTCTCTACAGCAACTCCGCCTGTTATCGTATATAACTGCCACTTACCATTCGCGTCTTGTTTGAAGTATGTCTTGTCTTTCTCTGGCTTAAATGTGTCGGTTTCCTCATGAAACTTCCAACCGGGCGCCATATTATATTCTATGTCTTTACTCGTTGATATGTATTCCTCTCCCTGATAAATGCCTTCAACCGTTTTTTCATTAGGTCTTTTGAAATAATCAATTTGCCCAACCTTATAAGCGGGCGCAAACCCCTTATCTGGTTTTTCATAAGCCATTATATCGTCGAGCTTCGTTTGGAAAGTATTTACTTGTGCTGAGCTGGGGTCTTGTATTTCTCCATATTCTCCCGCAAGCCTCTTAAGTTCATTACTTTGGTCCGGAGATAAAGTTGGGTTTCTTATTGCCATAGTTATGTTCTTTGCAAAATTCCAGTCGGTAACTGACATACCAAGCTTGCCAGCTAATGCTTCTTGGGATTCTCGTAATTCTTTGGCTTGTGCTTCTTTATAAGCGTCTTCTTCAGACAATTTCGGTGCTTTTGATGGATGTGCCAATGCTACATCTCTCGTACCTCTTCTCATTGTTCCGCTTGCTTCGTCCCAATACTCATAAAGCTTTGTATCTGGCGTTGTGGCATATAACTTGCGTTCCTCTGATTTTTCGTCGAGGTAGGTAGACAGCATGTCCGACATCATCTTAATGTTTTGTGCTCTTCTTGTTGCTTCTGTTGAATAAAATGCCATTTCTACACCCTAACCGTATTCAATAAGTTGTGTATCTAGTTGATATAGTGCATCATCTACATCCTGCAATGCTCTTGCTCTGTCTGAATCGGTCTCAAATTCCATTTCTTCTCTTGAGTAACCTATACCAGCCATAACATTCTGAATATCTTTAAGATTGCCTTCTTGTGCTTCCTGAAGCCTTACGTTTGCTGTTCCTGCAACGAGTCCCGAACCCTTTATGTTTTCCGCCCCGGCATTTTGAATATCGTAAGAACTTGCCAAAAATTTATCTAATGCACCGGACTCCTCAATATCTATGCCCTCTGACTGGAACTTAGTTAATTCATCATAAAATTTCTGAATATCTTTCTTCTGTAACGTAAGGTCGCCTCTCTGCACTTTTAGTCGGTCTCTAAGTTCTTTTTTTGTCTTATCAGCTTCAGAACCAGATAAAAACCCGTATAATCCACCTGCTAAACCACCAATGATAGCACCGGGGACGCCAAAACTGGCTCCAGTCATCGCTCCTGTCGCTGCGCCTGAGAATGCTCCGCTACTTGCTTGTGAGTCCCATGCCATTATCGTATTCTCCTTATTGCTACTGTTGATGTTCCGTGTATCATCTATCTAATATCCAATATTTTTACGCTTCAAATGACCCACCTAAACCATATTGAGAAGGATTCCGCCACCTTTTGAAGAGACTCTGTTCCCTTAACCTTTCTTTTTCATATCTGTCTAACTCGTTCTGTTTAAGTATCTTTTCTCTTAACGGAAGATACCCGGGGTCGTTCTCCAGAGAATATGGTCGATTAAAATTCTGTAAATTTTCTGCTTGGTATGAAGTTCCTATCGAAGGTTGTCCTCCGCCAAAAACGTCACCCAATCCTCTCCCACTTTCTATCCTTCTCCCATAAGGATACGGTGTCTCCGGCACTCTTGATTCTGTCCATGCACCAGTTCTTGGGTCTCTTATCTTAGTTGCTTCTCCCGCAGCATACCCGGGAACACCTTCTATTTCAGGCGACTTGATAAACGGGTCAGTCAATGGGTCAATATATGCGTCCTCCGCCATTTCAACCTCCCCGCTTACGGGTCCTACGGAACCCCTTGCCCTCCTTGAATAAAAGTCTTCCTCTCCTCGTCTCCTAATTGCAGCTCGTGCATCTTTGTATAATGGCAGTTC
>Ga0209128_1002788_pt1 | contig 11111 bp, 12 predicted proteins | sample ETNvirnome_6_100_FD_184072 | JGI IMG/M metagenome (GOLD analysis project Ga0209128, IMG submission 184072) | Marine viral communities from the Pacific Ocean - ETNP_6_100 (SPAdes) (version 2) | ecosystem: Environmental > Aquatic > Marine > Oceanic | place: Pacific Ocean | collected 2013-06-19 | reverse complement strand
AAGCAGTGGTGTAGATCAGAAAGAAGCAGAACAATATTTAAAAGATAATGGGTATGTGGGGTCAATACCACCAAAAAATAAATCTGAAAAGAGACACCTTTATTTATTAGCATTTCCGGGAGATGCATCCGAAAAAGAGAAAAAGAAATATAATATTAAAGAACCAAATGGAGTTTCAGAGGTTACTGATAGTCATAATAAAGCTCGACAAAATAACATGATAAAGAAAAAGGAACAATATGAAAAAGAGGGAAAAAAAGTTTTAGTAGTTCCGGGAGCATCACATGCGTTTGAAATGAGAAATGAATTTTCAGAAAAGAAAAAACAAGAATCAGTATTTTCAAAAGATTGGTGGAAGAAACAATTATTACAAGAAGGTGGGGCATATAGAGAATTGTTGAAAGATATTAAAGTAAGTCTATTAATAGAAGGAGGTGCGGCGGGGCATATGAATCATCCCTTTGATGATAAAAATCTTACATTTACAGATTTAAAGAATATAATTATATATGGACTAGGTGGTAATCTTAATCGTGAAGACAATGTTACAGAAAAACTTGACGGTCAAAATTTAATGATTTCTTGGAAAAATGGAAGATTAGTTACAGCAAGAAATAAAGGACAGTTAAGAAATTATGGTGAATCTTCAATGGATGTTAAAGGTGTAGCTTCTAAGTTTGCAGGTAGAGGTGATATTAAAGATGCTTTTGTCTTTGCTATGAAAGATTTAGAAAAAGCCGCCAAATCATTATCTGATAAACAAAAAGAAAAGGTTTTTGGTAATGGTAAAAAATGGATGAATCTTGAGGTTATTTATCCAGCATCAGCAAATGTAATAGATTATGATAAAGCTCAGATAATATTTCATGGTGCATTAGAGTATGATGAAAGTGGTAAGGCAATTGGTGAAGCTAAAGATTCAGCTCGAATGTTGGCAGGAATGATTAAACAAGTTAATCAAGATGTACAAAAACATTTTAAGATAGGTAAACCACAATTTTTAGAAATACCAAAAGTACAAGATTTTGGGAAAAAGAAAAAAGTTTATTTAAATAGATTAAAGAAATTACAAAATCAATACAAATTAAAAGATAATGATACATTATCTAAATATCATCAGTCATTTTGGGAAGAATTTATCTTTAATTCAGCAAAACAAATGAAATATAAAGTACCAAATAGGGTATTAGTTAATTTAACAAAAAGATGGGCATTTCTTGATAAATCATATAGTGTACAAAGAATAAAAGGTGATATTAAGAATACCAAATTTTTAGATTGGATACTTTCATTTGATAAAAATGATCATTCAAAGTGGGTAAAACAGAATATGAAACCATTTGAAGTATTATTTTTTGATGTAGGGGCGGAAATATTAAAAAATATTGGTGGATATTTAGCTGCTTCACCTAAAACAGCTGTTCAAAAAATAAGAAAAGATGTAATTAATGCAATTAAAACAGTAAAAAGTGGTGGTGATGTTAAAAAAATTCAAACGTTAAAACACCAACTTGAAAAATTAGAAAAGATTGGTGGATTATCTTCGATAGTACCATCAGAGGGAATTGTATTTAAATATAAAGGCAATACTTACAAGTTTACGGGGGCATTTGCACCAGTAAATCAAATAATGGGGTTATTAAATTTTTAGGACAATATTATGGCAGGATATAGTAAAGAAACAGAAAGACAGAATAAAGCATTAAAGTCTATTTTAAGGGGCGAAGATCCAGAAAAACGAGTATTTTTTGGATATGAAGGTGATAAAAAATTAGCTAAAAAAGAATACGAAGAAGCTCAAAAACAAATTGAAAAAAAATTAGAAGCAACAAAAGAAGCTAGAATGCCGTGGTTCTGTCCTGAATGTGAAAAAGTAATGAAAAAAAAGTTAGATACTAAGATGTGGTATTTGTACAACCAGTGTTTTGATTGTCAAGTTACTGAAGAAAATAAATTGAGAATAGCTGGAATTTATGATGAGTGGGAACAAGAAAAACTTACAAAAAATAAATTGGCTTGGATAACTGATAGAAAACAAGAGATATTAGAATTTAAGGAACAAAAAACTCCTACATTCTATAATCAAGTTAGACCAGATGGCTATAGTATTGATACAGAATCATGGAAAATGGATACGACTCATATTAAAAAATTAGCAAATGAAGCATTAGAACATTTAGAAAAAATAGAAGAATCCTTAAAATGATATATTTATATATAGAGAAATAGGTTGATGCTGATATTGACGATGCAACAGATTTTTTAAAGAAATTTTCTAAATAATAATAGGAGAAAATAAATGTCAACAATAGTAAGAGGCCCCAGTGGAAGAACTGATGTAACATCACAAATAAGCGGGTCTGGAGTATACGCTAAACGCACAAACCCGAGCTTAACAAATGATGCTAAATTTAATAAAGTTCATATTGTAAGTGGTTCTGCAGATGGAGCGGGCACTAGTATTTTCGAGGCTACTGGATCAAACAGAGGAGTAAGTGGAGTCATCATGAAAAGTGCTGGAAATTCTTATTTATGGCCAGTTAAAGGAAATAAGATAGCAGCCAGTGATCTCACCGCAAAATCACAATATGATATTGGGATTCAAAAAGTAAGTGGTAGTGGATATTTTTATTTATTATATTAATATAGTAGGAATATAAAATGGAAAGAAATAGCAAAGGGCAGTTAAAGGATGCTATTAAATCAGAATACGTAAAGTGTGCTCAAGATCCAGTATATTTTATGAAAAAATATTGTATGATTCAACATCCAATAAAGGGAAAAATACCATTTCATCTTTATGATTTTCAAGAAAAAGTTATTGAAGATTTTATACAATATGATTATAATGTGATTTTAAAAGCAAGGCAATTGGGTATGTCAACATTGACTGCTGGATATTCATTGTGGTTAATGACATTTCAAAATGATAAAAATATACTTGTTATTGCTACTAAACAGGATACTGCAAAAAATTTAGTTACAAAAGTGCGGGTGATGCATGCTAATTTACCAAGTTGGTTAAAACAAAAATGTGTAGAAGATAATAAATTATCTTTAAGATATAAAAATGGGTCACAAGTAAAAGCTATTTCAAGTAGAGAAGAAGCAGGCCGTTCAGAATCTTTGTCATTATTAATTCTTGATGAGGCGGCATTTATTGAAAAAATAGATTCTATTTGGGCATCAGCTCAACAGACACTTGCAACAGGTGGTAGATGTATTGCACTTTCTACTCCGAATGGTGTTGGTAATTGGTTTCATAAAACGTGGGTAGATGCTGAAGATGGATTAAATCAATTTAATTTTTCAAAATTACATTGGTCTTTACATCCAGATAGAGATGAAGAATGGAGAAAAGAACAAGATAAATTACTTGGCCCGTCAATGGCAGCTCAAGAATGTGATTGTGATTTTCTGACCTCTGGTAAAACAGTTATTGATGGTATTATTATTGAAGAATATAGAGTGGAGTTTGTGAGAGATCCAATGGAAAAAAGAGGAGTTGATTCTAATATTTGGATATGGGAGCCACCAAATTATACAAAAGATTATATAGTATGTGCTGATGTAAGTAGGGGAGATGGAACAGATTATTCTGCGTTTCATGTTATTGATATAGAGGAAGTAGAACAAGTAGCAGAATATAAAGGAAAAATTTCAACAAGAGATTATGGAAATATGTTAGTTAATATTTCAAAAGAATATAATGATGCTTTATTGGTTATTGAAAATAATAATATTGGTTGGGCAACGATTCAGCAAGTAATTGATAGAGATTACGATAATTTATTTTATATGAGTAAAGATTTACAGTATGTAGATACACAGAAACAAATAAATAATAAAATTAATAGAATAGAAAAACAACTTATTCCTGGATTTACATTAACATTAAAAACACGACCATTAGTTGTTTCTAAATTAGAAGAATTTTTTAGAGAGAAAGCTCTTATGATTCATTCACAACGATTGGTAGATGAATTATTTGTGTTTATATATAACGGCCCAAGAGCAGAAGCAATGCTTGGTTACAATGATGATTTAGTAATGTCATTGGGTATGGGGTTATGGATTAGAGAAACAGCTTTACGGTTAAGGTCGGAGAGTATAGAATTACAAAAACGTGCAATAGCAGGCGTATCATCTAATCAAGGAATTTATATACAGAATGAGAATGAAAATGATTCTTGGATTTTGGAGACAGGTAAAGAAAAAGAATCATTAGAATGGTTAATTAATTAAGTGAGGTAAAAGATGGCACAGAAAAATTTATTCAGCAGACTACAAAGATTATTTTCTACAAATGTAATTGTAAGAAATGTTGGTGGTAGAAAATTAAAAGTTGCTGATACAAGTAGATTTCAATCTATTGCAAAACATTCTCTTGTAGATAGATATCAAAAAGTTTATCTTGGTGCAGGATTAAGCGGATATTCAGATTCTATGTTTACAAAGTCAATGAGATTGAATTTGTTTAAAGATTATGAATCAATGGATAGTGATGCAATTATATCTTCTGCATTAGATATTTATGCAGATGAATCTACGATGAAATCAGAATATGGAGAAGTTTTAGAAATTAAAACAGATAATGATAATATTAAAACTATTCTTCATAATTTATTTTATGATATTATTAATATAGAATTTAATTTATGGCCCTGGATTCGTAATATGTGTAAGTATGGCGATTTCTTTTTACAATTAGAAATTGATGAGAAATATGGTATTTCTAATGTCGTCCCCTTATCAGTTTATGATGTTAGTCGAATTGAAGGACTAGATGAAGAAAACCCACATTATGTTAAATTTATGTTGGAAACCCTCGAATCACAGCATAGTTATAAAAATGTGCAAACACCACATCAAAGACAAGAATTAGAAAATTATGAAGTAGCACATTTTAGACTACTTTCAGATTCTAATTATCTTCCGTATGGTAAATCACAAATTGAAGGTGGTCGTAAAATTTGGAAACAATTAACTCTTATGGAAGATGCTATGTTAATTCATAGGATTATGAGAGCACCAGAAAAAAGAGTTTTTAAATTAGATATTGGTAATATACCACCAGCTGAAGTTGATAATTATATGGAAAAAATTGTTAATAAGATGAAAAAGGCTCCAGTTATGGATACGGATGGTGACTATAATTTGAAGTATAATATGCAAAATATTACAGAGGATTTCTTTTTACCTGTTCGTGGTGGTGATAGTGGAACAGGTATTGATTCACTACCAGGTTTGACCTATGAAGCTATAGATGATATTGATTATCTTAAAAATAAACTTTTATCTTCATTGAGAATACCTAAAGCGTTTCTTGGATATGAAGAAGAAGTTGGTTCGAAGGCAACTTTGGCGGCAGAAGATGTTCGGTTTGCACGCACAATAGAACGATTACAGAGAATTACATTATCTGAATTGACAAAAATAGCAATAGTTCATTTATATGCACAAGGATTTACTGATTCTGAATTAGTTAATTTTGAATTGGGGTTGACAAATCCTTCTACAATTTATGAACAAGAAAAAATTGAATTGTGGAATAATAAAACTTCATTGGCGGAGTCAATGGTTAGAGATGGTTTAATGTCAAGTAAATGGATTTATGAAAATATTTTTGGTTTTACAACAGAAGAAATAAAAGAAATTAGTGATGAAATTATAGATGATTATCAACAAAAATTTAGAAGAAGTCAAATTGAGACTGAAGGTAATGATCCAGCAGAAAGTGGACAAGCCACTGGAACACCATCAGATATGGCTATGGGAAGAACAAGCCATGAATTGGATGATCTTGGGCCAGAAGGAGGTTCACCGCCTGGCGGCTGGAAGGGTGCCGGGAAACCAGCAGAAGGGCCTAAACACGGAAAAGATAGTTCTGTGAGGGGAAGAGATCCTTTAGGGGCTCACGATAAAAAGAAAGGTGCCAGTGGAAGTCCAAAATATGGTCATACCTTTAAAGGCGGTACACCACTTGCATTAGCTCATTTGGATTTATTAAAGAAAACAATGGGCAAAAAGGATAGGGAAATTATAACTGAAACTTCGGAATTAGAGACAGAATACAAGAAAGAGGTAACTTCTGTTAATAACGGGGATGAAGATGAATAATTATTGTTTAACTTTATATTTATATTTGAGTAAATATAATTAAAAATTGGAGTATTATATAATGGCTCGTAAATTGAAGCATTCTAAAATAAAGAATACAGGGATTCTATTTGAATTATTGACAAGACAAATAACAGCTGATGTTTTAAATAATAAAGAATCCAAATCTGTTAGATTAATAAAACAATATTTTAATGAAAATACTCAATTGGGTAAAGAATTGCAATTTTATCAACTATTAACAGAAAAACGTTGTTATTCACAAGAAAAAGCACTTCAATTAATTGAAGCTGTTGTTAAATCGAGAAAAAAAATTAGTAGTTCTGAATTAAGACGTGAAAAATATAATTTAATTAAAGAAATTAAGAGTAATTATAGTGTAGTTGATTTTTTTAATGCAAGAATATCAAATTATAAGGTTTTTGCTTCTATATATAAATTATTTCAATCAGAAACTATTGATGAGGATTTTCATCCAGAAGAATCAATTGATGCAAAATTTACAGTTTTAGAGCACATTACAAGTAAAAAAATAACTAAACAAGAAAAACAAAGTGAAATTGTAGAATTATATAAAGAAAAAGATAAGGATTTGAGATTGCTTACTTATCAAATTCTTGTAGATAAGTTTAATAGTAAATATAAAACATTAAATGAATCACAAAAGACATTACTGAAAAAATATATAAATAATATTTCTAATACAAATTCATTAAAAGAATTTATTAGTATTGAATCTTTTTCTGTAAAAAATCAATTAAAAAAAGAATTGATAAAGGTGGAAGATAAAATTACAAAAATAAAATTAACAGAAGCTATAAATCAAATAAATAGTCTTTCAAAAGGAAATATTGTTAAGGATAAACAGGTTTTAACTCTTATGAGATATTATGAATTAGTTAAGGAGTTGAAGAATGTCCACAAAAATTGAGCTTTTAAGAAAGTTTATTAGAGAAATAGTAAAACAAGAATTACAAGAGGCCTCGGTAACTGCAAATTTAGATGGAGGTGAAGGCCCACCTAAAACACCCTATGCATTCCAGGGAAAAAGAAAAAAAGATAAAGAAAAAGAAAATAAGATAGCAACTAATTCTACTGGATATAGTAAAGTGAATGAAGGTAAATACCACGATTACAGAAATGACGAATCTTTAACAGCAAGACAAAAAATTGGTTATTCGATGAGAGAGATTCGAGATCATCTTGTGGAAATTGATAAATTAACTAAGATGAATGTAAGATTGAAGACTGAAATGGGTGTTGATTCAAGATCATATTGGAAAAATACTCATAAGGCGATGAGAAAAATTAGTGAAAGGTTAGTAAAATTAGCCAATAAAATCGGTCAACTTTATTAATCTTTATATAATGAAGAATCCATCTTGGAATAACGATGGACTTAATTTTTTAGGAAAGCTTTTAAGTCTATCTAATTTGAAAAAACGTTGGCTTATAGAAGAAACTAAAGTCAGGGGTGAAGAACCAAATAAGGTAGAAACAATTAAGTTTATTGATAAGTGGCTTAAACAGTTGGAATCAATGAGGGAAGAAATTATTAAATTGAGAAGTTAAATGATTAAATTAAAAAATATATTAAAAGAATCCTATGTGTGGGAGAGAAAATTTGGTGAACCTTTACCGAAACTTATCTTAGATACTGTATTATCTGAACAAACTCCAGCGGAAATGAAACGTTTTAAAAAGAAAATAAGCAAATTAAAAGATTTAGAGGGAAAATTCAGAAATGCTATGTACGATGCATCTGAAATTTTACGCAACAGCACAGATACCGTAAAGGTAGCAAGAGAATTAGAAAGTGAATATAAGAAAAATATAACGGTGTTTATGCGTAGTTTAATGAGAATAGAAAAAAGAGTGAGATAATTATGTTAAGACAATTATTAGTAGATCATTTGCCGTTTAGTGTAAATGTAGAACATATAAATGAATCCATTAAAGAAAATAATGGAAAATTGGTTGTGCGTGGAGTTTTACAAAGAGCTGAATCGAAAAATCAAAACGGTAGAGTATATCCAAGAGAAATTTTAGTAAGAGAAGCTGACAAATATGCAAATTCTTTTATTAAAGAAAATAGAGCAATGGGAGAATTAGACCATCCTGAGAGTTCTGTTGTTAATTTACAAAATGTATCACACAATATTACAGAAATGCATTGGAATGATGATGATTTAGTTGGAACAGTTGAAGTTTTAGGAACTCCAGCTGGAAATATATTAAGAGAACTGTTTAAAGCAGGCATTAAACTTGGTATTAGTTCTCGTGGACTTGGTTCGGTGGAGACTGTTGCAGAAAATGATGGAACTCAAGAAGTTCAACCAGATTTTGAACTTATAGCATTTGATTTTGTATCAAATCCATCTACTCAAGGTGCATTTATGCATCCTATGACTGAAAGTGTTGATGAAAAAGAATTAAGAACTCCAATAGAGTGTGGAAAATATTGTAAAGTAGAATCAATTGTTCACGACATTATAACTGGAGTATAATAAATGATTAGTTTAAAGTCATTACTTAAAACAGTAAGGGAAGCAAAAATTACTCCACCAAAAAAAGGAGTGGATACTCCATTAGACGCCAAGGTTCAAATAGAGGGATATGGAGTAATGACAAGAAAACAACTTCAACAGAATATTAAAAGATATGTGGGTGAAGTAACTAAATATGTGAAAAGTGGTGATTCAAGTAAAGCCCTTGCTGTTTTGTATAAACGTGGAGTTTTAAAAGCTTTTTTAGAAACTGATATAGCTCATAGTGGAGAATAAAATGTCTAAGTATAAAAAAATGATGAGCCAATGGAGAGATTGGAGACTTGATGAAGAATTTGAATTAACTGAAGCTGTTAAAGTACAGGCTGGATCCGATCCACTCAAAGTTCAAGATAGCTTACTTGATGCATTTAAAGGTATAGTAGCAAAAGGTACAATAAATTGGGGATATTCAGAGTCAGATCAATATGGTTGGAATGACTTTAATAATTTTCGTAACATGACCGAAGAATATAATCAAGTGATGTTGAAAATTGGTAAACAAGTTGAAGGTATTTCAAAACAACTAGAAGATATGTGGAAAACATATAATAAAGCTAATAAAAAGTGGCGTAAGAAAGATGGGCCAAGAACAAACTAGAGAGATAAAATGATTAAATTAAAAGAAATTATAAAAGAAAGTAAATTCGCATTTGATAGAAAGTTCGGAGAACCACTTCCTACATTTAAAGGTGTAATGGAAAAACACCAAACGTTAATAGAAAAGAGTGAACTTGGTGGAGCACTTATTAATAAAATAGAGCAACTTACTGATAGAAATAATCATACAGAAGCTAGATTAACATTAGCTAAAGCAGTTGGTGATAAAAAATTAGTACAAGCATATGAAGGTATAGATACAGTTCATACGTATTTGAGAGATATGAATGATTTAAGTAAGGCAAGAGATAGGTTGGATAGAAAATTATTTGCACAAGCTAAAAAGACATTTAGTGATTATAGTATAATAATGGGAGCATTTTAATGCCATCAGTATCTAAAGCACAACAAAGATTTATGGGAATGGTTCATGCTTATAAAAAGGGTGAATTGAAAGGTTCTGAGGCATCTCAAGCTATAAAAGATGCTGCTAAAGGTATGAAGAAAAAGAGTGCTAAAGATTATGCTTCTACAAAACATAAAGGTTTACCTAAAAAAGTTAAAAATGAAATAGATTTTGGAAAAAAACTTCAAAAAAATGTTGACAAGTATAATAAAAGAGCCAAAAAGAGTAAAGCTTCAATGAAAAAACACGCAGACATTTCTGCATTAAGAAAAGAACTTTCAAAATTAGAAAAAAGGTGGGTAGGTGCACAAGAGAAAATGAAAAGCGCAGCTAAGAGAGGTGATACGAAAATGGCAAATAAATGGAAAGGTACAGTTAAAAAAGCAGTAACTAATATGGATAAAGTTCAAGATAAAATTAATGCCGCTCGTAAAAAAGAATCTGTAAGTGAAGTATTTGTTATACAATATAAAAAAGATAAAAGATATTTAACAAGTAAAGAATTATTTGATAAAATCCCACAAAAATTTGATACAGAAAAAGATGCTAAAAATATGTTGAGCGGTTTAGATTATCAATATAGAGGTAATTATAAAATTGTTAAAGTAAAAGAATCCGTAAATGAAGCTAAGCTTACTGATGATACATTAGCCAGTAGAATTAAACATTGGGCAGGACAACATAAAGGTACAGGTGTTGGATATGGTCATGTACTTGGCTCGTTAGCAATTCATATGAAAGAAATGGGTTGGGATAAAAGTTTTAAAGAGGTTGTAAAAGTTGCTAAAGAATTATCTAAGAAGAAAAAAGTTGAATCTGTAAATGAAGGTAAGTGGTCTAAAATTATGACGAGTGTTCGTAAAGGAAGTAAAGCAGGGCCTTGGTCTATCGTAGTATATGATAAAGCAAAAAGAAAAGTAATACACAATAGAATAGTAAAAATACTACAACAGATTCCTGCTCACTATGAAGATGTAAAGAAAAAATATCCAAGAGCTTCAATTGGTATTGAAGATAAATATGGTCATAGGGTATATACCGAATCTGTAAATGAAGCAAAAGCAAATATTTATGGTGTAGATTTTCTTGAAAAAATGACTGATAAAAAATTTAAGAAATCATCTCTTACAATGTCTTCAAGTCAAGGTTTGAAAGCACATAAGAATATGACTATGGCAATTATGAAAAAAGCAGAGAAACTTAGAAAACAAGAAGGTTGGGCAGGATATAGAATTACTGTTAATGGTCAACCGTATATTGCTGGTCATACTACAAGATTTGTAAAATATCCAAGACCACATATTAATGATTCTGTAAATGAAGCTAAAGAAACAGGAACAATTAAAAAGAGTGGTGGATTGTGGTGGGCAGTATTTGATAAAAGAAAAAAATTAAGATTTGAAGGTAATGTAAATTTTATGGTTAAAGCTCTTAAAATA
>Ga0209128_1002782_pt1 | contig 11121 bp, 14 predicted proteins | sample ETNvirnome_6_100_FD_184072 | JGI IMG/M metagenome (GOLD analysis project Ga0209128, IMG submission 184072) | Marine viral communities from the Pacific Ocean - ETNP_6_100 (SPAdes) (version 2) | ecosystem: Environmental > Aquatic > Marine > Oceanic | place: Pacific Ocean | collected 2013-06-19 | reverse complement strand
CGCGCAAGAAACGATAGAAGTTTATGGCCTCCTGTTCGTCGTCATCGACTGCGATATGTTCGTTGTCGCACCAATCCATAAAGTCAACGATAGCATCAATAGGCTCGTAACCCTCATACCACTTAATACCATTCCAGTTAAACAGAATGTTACCATCTCCTTGATAGTCTTTGATCCGCGTATCTGTCTCTGAAAAACACATCTTGCGTGCACCCGGCGACTTTGCCATTGTAACTAAAAACTGTGGCATCACCTCTTTGGCGACGATAAAAACGACTTCTGAACGATACCCCATTTTAAACCCCTGCTTCTTTATTAAGTTTTGTCAATAGTTCATTGAGCGATGTGATCTCGCTTTCGATCTCGTCGGCATCGCCATACATAGCGCAGGTTTCCAGATCATCGATCCGATTGTTGACACAATCGATCAGCGAAATGATTTCATCGGTTGTCAGATTCATTTTTTCTCCTTACTCTATAAATATAGCACCGGATGGCACCAAAGTCAATAGGAAAGTTGTCAAGTAAATGTCAAGCCTCGCTGACTAATACAAGTTCGTGTGAAATGTACACCTGATGGAGAGAACCGAATAAAACCGTGATACGATACATATCATGCACGTTTTCTATCATCATAACTACCCCTACAGGTTCCGGTGGCACCCAATCGCCTTGGGCGCGGTGTATCTCGATCAGTTTCGGATCCAGGCGAACCAGATCCCCTATTTTGTAAGTTCGTCCGATAACATTTCCTCTAACGAGATATAAAACGCCTTACTTTCTGGCGGGCACTCATATAAAATATCATTAACCAAATCTATTAACTTGGTTACTTCCTCCTTCTCTTTCTGCTGTCGGTATTCGTCTAAATCAACGATGTTATCATCACCCGACCACCCTATCTTAATATCGAAATCGTAGCACATAAACAGTGTTTCCTTGTGTGTAAAAATGTTTTGTATATCCTAAGATGTTTTTGCTTTTTCCAAGAACATCGCGTGAAACTTTAGCTCGGCGCGATTAGGAAACAACACGATGTAACTGTTCTTGTGGTTTCCTTCTCGGACAATAAGCCCGGTGCGATGATCAGGGATCTGATCTTGGTTGGTGCCGTCTGTTATGACAACCAAATCACCGGGCTTAAAAGTCTTCATCACTTATAAGTATGCCACTCTTTTACAAAAAATGCAAGCGATAAATGTTAAGTTGCTGTCAAGTATGGAATACCTGCGGGTAGTTCGCCTGACACAATGCCTCCGTGTTTGGCAACCACAAGGGTGATCTGTGTTGCTGGCACATAGCCATAAACCGTTTCGGTAGGCTTTTCGGGGCTTTCTGCCCATTCCATTAACAGATTCTCTCTATCGCTCGGAAATCCCACCTCTACCGCTGTGTATTTGACGGCTTCGTCAATGCGTGGATGACAATAGGCACCCTCGTTAGCTTGAACGCTCATAGTAAAACCGTCCTTACAAGTAACTTTTTTATTAAGTCTTCTTTTCATTAAAGTTCTCTCCTTTCTTCTTCTTGTTCGTTGAGATACACGGGATGATCTCCCGGTATGACGGCAACCACATTAATAGCAGACTGTCCAAACTTTGTTTGTGCCTCCTTAATGGCCTTGTGATGGTTATGAGAGCCGTAAAATACTTGCTTAAAGTGGGCATCTCCGTTATATAAAATAGCTGTCCAGGTCATTTATTCTCCTTTTATAAAATGGTAGGTCTACCAGGATTCGAACCTGGAACGAAAGATTAGAAGTCTTTTATGATATCCCTTTCACCATAGACCCGTGTTATTGTTCCAGGTTCAAGGTGCCGTGTTGTGTTTTAACGGCGATCTCCCAGCCGCCCAGAGGGGGGGTGTTATGAATAAGATTGGCTACCGGAATCTGCACGACTGCCGTAAGTGTAGTGAAACCTCGCTTGTGATCATACTTCTCCGTTGAACTCTCAACGATTTCAGTATCATAGAAGTTATCGTTAATAGTCTCGGTAAGATATTCAGCGAATGTATTATTGCGCTCGTAGTCCTCAAGGTAACCATCCTCTCGCAAAGTATCTAAGATGCTGCTTCCACTCCAGCAGTCGCGCACATCTAAACCAGGCGTGGCAAGCAACTCACTCAAGTAGTATACCACATCGGTTTCTGCCAGTGCGGTTTCTATCTCAGTTTCGTTGTGGATAAAAACATCAGTCCCTTCGCTACACGTAAGGATCGCCATCGTATCTTCCGATAGATTAAGCTGTTTCAAAGTATCATATACAGACAAGTTACCTCCTAAAGTTGTTGTTTTTCGTCTAACTTTTAAAATAATAGCACCTTTTTTTGACGAAGTCAAGAACTTTTTTAAAAAAACTGGAACCTTCCCAACACTATCTACACCACCCACCACATCATCGTGTTAACTATTACTCCTTGATGGGCATACCACACTGGTAGCTTGCAGTTGTAGGCGAACGCCACTTCGCCGCTGAGACGGAAGGCAGGCTATTTCCAGTTACTCCGTAGCAACGACATACGCAAAAAATATACCGCACGCTACAGCAGCGGCGAATGCAAATATCATCATGATTTATCTCCTTTAATAGTAGTAAATAGGTGGGCTCTCTGGGACTTGAACCCAGGACCGTCCGGTTATGAGCCGGGTGCTCTGACCAACTGAGCTAAAAGCCCATTGGTAGTATAACATTTAGTATCAATGAAGTCAATAACTTTTTAGCCATTCAACAGGATACCATGCCTCCGGTGCGAATACCGCTTTCATCGTATAGTCAGAAGGCTTCCGCATCCACTTTATATATGCGAACTTCAACTTAGGCTTCCTTACCCATCCAGCATTATAGTAAAAGGCCTGATCAAGAAACTCGGCATCGCCACAACGATGGTAAGCATTTTTAAATATCTGGGATCTGTCTGTGTAGCTTATGAAATCTCTGGTTTCTTCCAAGATTTTCATTACGTTAATGCCACCCTCTTTGGCTAAGTTATCAGAATATCTTACGACGATTCCCATTCCTGGTATGCGGCGGCGAGGCATACACACCAAATCGCCCACCTTAATCTTCTCTGTTTTATTCTCCATCACTTAACACCTCGTACTCCTCGATTTTGAGATTTATCAATGTCCATTTACAGCCGCTACAGTCATAACAAAAAACGATCATAGAAACAGGGTCATCACCGCTCGCTATTTCCATAACGATCCCGTGATGATATATAGGATGAAACCCAACAAGCCCATCGGGATATGCTGCGTATGTTTCGTAATCACTGACCCACCTAATTAAGCACCCTCGTTTTGGCTCCATGTAGTAACTATGAAGCAAGATGCGTTAGTAGCTCTTTATAGCCACCAATAATTTTCTCTTCTCCATTTATAAGTATAGCAATAATTGGGTATGTTGTCCAGTCAAATTTTTGTCTGATCATTTCGCGATAGTCTTTAGCAAAATCCATTTCGATGTATACATATTGTTTATCTCGTTCCATGAGATCCGCTGCTGCCCGAAGACAATAGGGACAATCACTAATGCCATAAATTAAAAACACAACTCTATTCCTTGAGCTTCATTTTAATAATCTTTGCTACGTTCATGCCGCACTTGTAATATGCTTTAACATTACATTTTCCCTTAAAAACATTGCGAAGGTTTACCAACAACGCTTTATCGGTTTTGTTGGCAAAAGGCGCAACCAAAAAAACTTCCGAATTACCCTTGTTGGCCATTTTCAACGCATCGCGATGAACCGCCTTTAGAGAAGAGTATACACCATGAAATGTGTCTTGCCTGTCGAAGAGACAATAGATATAAATTTTGGTCATGATATTTCAGGCACATCTGAAAACGCTGTTATTAAGGTGGCAGTAAAAGAAGACCTAAGTAATTCTAATTCTTCTTTATAGGTAACCATGCTTTGTTCATCATCTAAAGCCAACGCATTGAGATACATTTTTTCGAGAGCTTTTTGCTTTTGAAATAATTCTAAAATGGCATACGAAAGATATAGGTTAGAGCCAAAGTTTGCTATTGAATCCATATGTTCAGCAAAAGGCCCGATGTCGAAAAATTTTCTAGATGATTTAAGGGCCATTATAGCGGTCTCTCCTATATTAAATAGATCGTTCACTGGTGTATTACTTATTCTTGCAACCCTTACAGCGGGAAATTATCTTTTTTCTTTGCTCTTTTGAATTAAGATTTATTTTTTGAAAGTTTTCAATTTTGTCTTCCATTAGTCTACCCTGCGCAAGAACTTTAATCAAACCCTCTTTCTTTTTAAAAGCACCTACAAGAACTATTTGTTGAGAAGGCTTATGAAGTATATATTCTCCAGGGTATACTTTTAAATCTTCACCGATCTCTTGAAATTCCATTTAGTGACATTCCTTTATCATATGCTTTTTGTTTCATTTTGTTTATTCTGCCCAAGACGCCATCTCTTCTCAATATTTTGAATGCTATATTCTCTGGTGAATATTCACTGCGGGGGCTTTTAAGGCCGGCCATCCTCATTCTACGAATTTTATTTTTTAAACTATCAATACTTCGAAGCACTTTTTCATTATTTTCTTCCGATAGATAACGATCAATTAAGTTAACTCTGGTGGTGATATTATCACTCTTCTTTCTTGCTGTGGCCACATCTATATTTTCTTCATGCTGGACTGGTTCAGCTATCCAACTATTATTTGTAATAGAATAGACGCCCGATGAGATATGTGCTTCACTGATGTCTTCCACATATATTTCAACTTCGTAGCCATGAATCTTAATATTGTGCTGGTCATTCCACAGTGCTCTTTTGGCATCAAAAAATCCTTTTACAATATCACTTGGTGATTTAAATCTAGTGAAATCAACAATGATGTGTAAGTCGATGTCAGAATAATTTGACCAGTTATAGTTTGCCAACGAACCGGTGAACCTTATATCTACTACGGTCAAATCAATATCAAGATTTTCAACAAAATCGTCAACAATATCTTTTAACCGGCGTGCGATATCAGGATCTAACTCTCCGCGTGGCCAGATTACTGATTCTAGCGTTTCTTTAATATCAAAACTACTTGCTTCCACTTCCTCGCCTATTGCAGCGCCAATAGGTGGGGCGCCTTTTGAGCGTGTTCGCTTCGGCTTATTGGGATATGCCACGCCGGGATCCTCTGGGCCGCCGATTAAATATGTATCACGATCCTTGGCATATCCCTGACGAACCTTTTTTTGGTAGCTCTCTATTTCTCTCAATGTTAATACGTATTCATTCCAACTCATCGTTTACCCCATGTCCTCATAAATAGTTTGCTCACCATCATCCCAAGTAATAATTGTATTATTTTTAGGATGAGGTTTAATGTGAATACAAATGAAGTCATTAAAACTATTAAAAATAGCTAATGACCCCAACGGTGCTGGTGTTAGCCAGTGGATGACAGTATGTCCCGTAGCAAACATACAACCTTCAATTACCACTCCTTCGCCCGAAACGCCGCTTTCATCGTTTTGCCGACAAACTGTAAAAGTTCTCACGCCTTCTGGTGCCCTATTGGATATCTTTTTTGGTTTTAAATCCTCTGGCTCCGTTAGCATCTGAACCTTTTCTTCCTCGTCAGTTTTTACAACCATGATCATTTATGCCTCGCCTTTTGATTCGACATCAAACAAACTGTCCAAACAGATATCTCGTATTGCTTCAAACACGGCTGCGTCTGCCTCGATTTCATCAGGACATATTTCCTCTTCTTCTGGTTCCTCGTCCCGCGCAGGTGTCGAAACGGTCTTTTTCAAATCATCTAAAGATTCAGATATTTTACTAATTTTTGTTTCCATTGTGTCTAATTTTTCCGTCAATGTATTATAACATCTTTTCTTCTTTGTTTTCATGTTTTATTTCTCCAATTATAGTACAGCTTCCCAATCAATTTGGTAAACAGGAGCAACAATTAAAATATTTTCTAACACATCTCCTCCAAACTCACTTCCACCAACATCAACCGCCAAAACGTATCCTATTAAATAGCCATCCTCTGTATACACCGCAGAACCAGACGAGCCTGCCCACGCATATGAACGAATATATATCAATCCAGCGTGAGTGTATCCAATTATCTCGCCACTAACAGTAAACGGACCTACATTGTTGGGATATCCCGTAAAATATACTTTGTTCATAGTCGAAAGAGCCTCTTTCCATTCCCGGCCATGCGGGATACTAGAAAAAATATCCAATGGTATCCTCCCCTCAATTTTGCTTACTTCGATTATAGCATAATCCGCAACTAAGTTCAACTCAATGAACTCTTTACACCTAAAAAATTTACCATCAACATTTATTTTAGTGTATTGACATTCGCCAGGAATGCCGTGATTAACAGTTAAAACAAAATATCGCTCGCCCGCTATAAAATAAGTTCCTGTAGCAACAGCAAACAGGCCTCGTTCCGGCTCTAACGAAACAACTTTTACAGTGCTGGAACGAGACTTGTGAATTGTTTCTCTTGCCTCAGACGATAAGGAGCTAGAGATGTTATCAAATGAGTTTATTTCTGTGAGTGTTGGCATTTTTGCTTCATACTGGACCTTGTGCATTGTGAACAAGCCAACCCCTGCGCCAACGAACATAGAAAAAAGTATTAACATTAAATATTTGAATATTTTCTTCAAACCGCCCACTCCTTTAAACTTGTTTTTGATAACTTAAAAACACTGGCACCTCTTTTTTGCCTGCTTTCTTGGCAAACCAAACGATGTCTTCGTTTCCAGTGATCCTAATTCTTCCATTCATACCGATTGCCACATATACCGGCGCACCTTCGCCATCCTTAATAAACTCTTGATATGCTGTCATTTTATCATCAAAGACATCCTTGGGGGCTCTAAACTCACGCGAAATGTAAGGCCACAACTCCTCTACGGGCATCATGATGTGATAACGCATATCATTTGTATTCATTGGAACATCATACACTTGTACCCCCCCGTCCATCCAATCTTGTGCTACGCTTTTAAGCGATACTTTAGGGGTTGGTATGTCTTGTGATTGCGGAGGCATTGAGGGCGCAGTTCCATATGTTCCAGATTCTTTTATTGTCTCCCCCGATGTTCTTTCAGCTTTCTCGGGCCGAGTCCAATCTTCAATTTCGATAGCTGGAAACTTTCTTAAAGCAGGAATCAACTCAAATCGAATAAATGTATCTCTCGCGATGACACCCAACTGTTCATATTTAAGCTCTAACACAACCCGATAGGCGTCCGCTACTCTGCGTTTACGAACAGTCGTAACAGTTGTAACGTGCTTGATACCGCGAATTTCATTTTTAAGATCATCGATCTCTCGGCCCTCTAGTTTACGAACTAATAACTGAATCTGCATTTTGTATAATCTCAGATCAAATATTTCATTAATCATATTATCGACTTTTAAAATCTGTTCTTCCATCGGGCGATCACCACCTCTCGCTGCCTTGCGTGCTTTCGCAGCTTCTTTTGCGCGATTATAAGCATCACCTGGCTTGTCTTCCTCCTCGTCATCTTCCTGGGCACCACGGCGCCACACATCGGCGTGTGGATCCGGTTCGTCCTCGTCCGCGATTCCGCGTTGCAGCGCAGGATGGTCTTGCTGGGCAATCCTCATCGGTGGGCCGGCAGATGCTCTGACGATACGCATAAACTCTTCTCTATCGCCAGCAACCAAAGCATCCATCGCAGCAGACCGATCTTCGTCGTTTAGTGCTGCTAACATATCTGCTCTGTTTCTGGCAGGGATTGATCGGATCGGATCGGGCTCTTCTGATGCTGCTGCGGCTCTGCGGCGAGTACCAAGGGGATCGTTCCATCCTTCTTCTGAGTTTGCTAGTTCTACCTCGCGTGCTCTCAGTGCTCTCTCATAATATCCTACACCCTCGCCGGGTTGCCCCTCATGTCCCGGCTCATCAGCGAACCGCTCTAGATCAGGGATCTCAGTTATAACTAACTTCCAGTCCGCATCAGACCATCCGGCTGGACGGACAGGTCCGCCTCCCAGAAAGCCGTGCTCCTTGCGGAACAGCCAAGCCAAGACTTTTGCGCGTTCTTTTTGTTCATCACTTAGCCCAGCTTGATCAGAATCAGGATGGTGCGTTGCCCACGAATAACCTCTCCAAACGCTTGGAGGGACACCAAACCCTTCGCCTCTCATCTTTGACTGTACAAAGTTGTTCCAGTTAAGAGGAAGATCCGACATAGCACTCCACGAGTTCCGTGCATGCATCCCGCCACTTATTAGTGGGCGCATATAGGAATCAATTAAAGTATACTTCTCTACTTTGCTCATCTCGCCCCAGTTATCACGCCCCCACATTGCGAGTAGTATTGCTTGTTCTGCGTCGGTGTTTCCTTGATCGGATTGAGCCTCAAACTTACTGCGGATTCGCTCAAACATCTGCTGGAACGTAGTGCCATCTTCCATCTTTTCTGCGCGTACTTTTACATATTCTGAATATTCATCCATATATGCTTTAAAGTTATCTCGGACACCTTTAATGATCTCGTCGGGATATTGATCCACATATTTCATAAATGCCATAGCGCCTTCGATCTCTTCTTTAGACTCTGTAGATTTAATATCAAGTTTTAAATACATTTCAACAGTGCTGGGTTTATTCTCGCCTTGGGCGGCTAGCTTAAACCTTAATTGGGCGTTCTCTGAAAACTTAATACCTTCAAACGTAGGACGAGAATATTTATCGCCAAAGTTTAAGTCTAATTGTTCTTCGGCATATCCGTTTGCCCTCTCTTGTAAGTCTGAAAAAACAACATCAAGGCGTTCCATAAAGGCAACACCAGGCCACACTTGACCAGGGCCGCTAAAGCCTGCTCCTCCACCGACACGGCCGTCATCTTTAAAAACCTTCTCCAAAGCATAAGGGGTGTTGCCAATCTCTTTGGGGAATATAACGCCCAGCGGAACGATTCCGCCCTTTCTGTGGCCTTCTGGTTCGAAATAAAAGATAACCTCGCCGTCGTATTCATCTTCATCGAGTCCGTATGCTCGCCAATTTTCTAGTTCTTCGTTGGATTCTTTGATATCATCCACCAAGCTGTCCCAGTCATTAGGAGGCAGATAGCCTTCCTCTACTAGCTCACGACGGGTTTTCTCATATGTCTCATCGTATTTGCCATCGACATCATCTATAAGATAGTCAACAAAGTTATCGAAGTCGTCTACGTCGCCACAGTCATCACAACTAAAGTTCATATGTACGCGCAACTCGAATCCCGAATCCGACGCCGGTTCAACATTCCACTCAGTGTCTGCAGAATGATAGTTCTCCACGTGTTTTTCGAGAACATTCGTCAATGCGCTTCTAGATTGGTAATCACCACCCCACGTCTTAGGTATTGTTGTTTGATCGCGCTCTTCATCGGGCCAATAATATCCCGTCTCGCTAGGTATCATTTTTCCTTCCCATCCGATAGGAAAAACAAAGGAAACATCTCCGGAGCCCATCACATAAATATTTTCGCCATAATCATTTATTTCTGCTTCTCCATAAACGCTCACATGTTGACCGCGATTGCTCGCTGCCTGTACGATTTCCTCTATCCGTTCTTGTGCCTCCTCAAGCTGTCTTTCCATCTGCTCCTCCTCATCCTCTTCCTCTGTGCCAGTGTCTTGGCGCATATTGGTGGCGGCGAACTCTCTAAATTTATCATATGTTTTATCTGTGCGGGCCTCATCAAAGAAAGAGTTTAATATTGTTCCATCTTTCGTATCTTCCCAGGAGCCACCAAAGCGTGTTAAGTCTTGTGGGCGTGGCGGCTGCAGTTCACCATCGTCGTCTATAAATAAATCCTTTTGGTTATCCCAAGCCCAACTTCTTACCACATTAATAAACCCTGGCTGCTTAGCGCCGTAGGGAGCGTGTTCCGGCACAACAAAGTATTGATGGTTTGCTGCATCATAAAACTTTCTCATACGCACACGCTCATCGGCAATAATACCAGAAATATCCCGATCCGTGTCTTGAAATATCTCCTCATCATCAAAGTCAGACAAAGGCTTTAACTCTGCTTCAGGGTTAATATCTGGAGGTGGCCATGCGTCGTCATCATTAAAATCGTCTTTAGCACGGACAGCCTCGCGTACCATATCATAGGTTACAGCATCCATTACTTCTTTGCGCGGCGAGTATATCGTTCGGCCCCCACGCCAGGGTTGGTTTTTCCACTCTCCCTTAATTGCGTCAACTCCAGACTCAAAAAGCTCAGCATCATTAAGGTTTTTACGTAACGTCTTATATCGCTGATAGTGTTGTAATATCGTAGTAACCACAAGCTCTTGTGCTTCTTCTTCGGTAGTCTTCTCGGTTAAAAACTTTTCCAACACATCGGTGTACAAACGATAAGCAACGATACCGTGTCCTCTCGCCTCTTCTCGCGCACATTGAAAGTATTCCCCGCCCTCTCTGTGGCAAGAGGTAATCCTTCCGATATCGCTCATCCGTAGGATATCTATTGGGGCACGCGAGACAATGATAGAGTATTTATGTTCCGTGGAAGTCATATCAAACAACTCTTGGACATCTTCCCATTTATTATCGTTAGTGTAATAGATCTGTTTCTGGTTCCACCACTCTAACATTTCGTCATCTAGTTTGCCCTGCTTGACGAGCTTGCCGATGGCGCGGGACATTGTGGTTTTATCCGTCTTTTTAATTTTTTCGCCTTTTCGCGGGCCGGCAGGTATAGTGAAGTCATAAGTCTTTTCGAGGTTTAACTCTGCTATTGTCTTGTCCTCGTAGTATACCTCAACGGGACGCGGATCGGGATTGGTTTGAGGATGTGGCATTCCAAATCCAGCAGGCAATTCCCCAACACGGCGTTTGCCTTTTTGTTTGACTTCTTTTGTTTCAAATTTATTAGAACCGTAGCCTTCCAACATGGGAGGCCGCCAGCTATCACTCAACAAAGCGCTAACAATCTGTGCTAGGTTGCGGCTGTCTTGGCCGGCCATAGGAAACGCAACGCGCATCTTACCGGGCCCACCAAAGACATCATCCAACTCTGGGTTGATGTCGCCCTGGTTCATTATCCAGGTTTGTAACTTTTCATGTTCCTCTCGCGAGATCTCAGTGAGAAG
>Ga0209128_1002767_pt1 | contig 11166 bp, 14 predicted proteins | sample ETNvirnome_6_100_FD_184072 | JGI IMG/M metagenome (GOLD analysis project Ga0209128, IMG submission 184072) | Marine viral communities from the Pacific Ocean - ETNP_6_100 (SPAdes) (version 2) | ecosystem: Environmental > Aquatic > Marine > Oceanic | place: Pacific Ocean | collected 2013-06-19 | reverse complement strand
CTACAGACGCATCAGTCTGTGCAGTAGCTTTTGGTGGAGACAAAACTGTATCTAGTGGAACATTTACAATTCAATTCCCTGCAGCAGCAGCAACTACAGCGATAGTTCGTATAGCATAGGGAGTAAGTCCTTATGGCTAATACTTGGAACAGAACCGGCACAACCTGGAGCCAAGGTCTTTGGGGTCAGCAAGATAATAATGCAGCCGAACTTACTGGTCTATCAGCAACAATATCTTTAGGAACGGTAGTAGCTTATCCTGAACAAGGATGGGGTCGTGATGCCTATGGTGAAGAACCTTGGGGCGAGAGTTACGATCCAACTATTCAACTAACAGCACCTACAGGATTAACTTCTTCTATTGGTGCAGTTACAGCTTTTCCTGAACAAGGATGGGGCCGTGATACATGGGGCTTTGAAAACTGGGGCGAATCTGCAATTACAGTTGTTGTAGATGTTGACTCAAGTGGAGTAGCAACAACTGGGGTTGGTTCAATTTCTTTAGATGATATGCAGATAGGCCTAACGGGTCAAGATGCTACTTCATCTCTTGGAACTCCTGGATTATTATTTGGTTCAGGTGATTTAAGTCTATCTGGTGTTTCAGCAACCGTAAGCGTTGGATCTATTATTCCAGCCATTGGAGTTCCTTTAAGCGGAATTGGAGCTACTTCTTCAGCAGGCTCTATTGCACCAGCTGATGTAATGGGATTAACTGGAGTAGACGCAACTATCTCAGTCGGTTCTATAACAACTGCAAGTGTAGAATTAATTGATCCTACTGGAGTAGGAGCCACAGCTTCAGTAGGATCAGTAACTATAGCTGATATGGCTGTAGGATTGTCAGGAGTTTCGGCAACAGCTAGTGTGGGATCTATTTCACCAACTGAAGTGGTAATGGGATTAACGGGTATTTCTGCTACTATTAGTCTAGGACAGGTTGGTGGTCCAATAGCTTGGAATAAAGTAACTCCGACACAAGGCGGTAGTTGGAGTAAAAAAACAGCTACTCAAGGTGGTAGTTGGAGTAAAGTTACACCACCATAATGAATATATGTTATTGACATTATGTATAAAACAAAATAAAAATGGGTAATTAAGCAGGAGATAAATTATGGCATCGACTTATACCGGTCTCGGTACAGAACTTATGGCTACTGGTGAAAACGCCGGTACATGGGGAACAAAAACTAATACAAATTTACAAATTATAGAACAGATTTCGGGTGGATATACAGCACAATCCATAGCATCAACTCCTACTACATTATCTGTTTCTGATGGATCAACAGGAGCAACTCTTGCTCACAGAGTTATAGAATTTACAGGAACAATTGGTGAAGCTACTACGGTAACAATTCCTATAGATGTTCAAGATTTTTATATAATTAAAAATAGCTCATCAGGTGCATACACAGTCACATTTAAATATGTTTCAGGTTCAGGAGATACTGTAGCTTGGTCAGCAACAGATAAAGGAACTAAAATTATTTATGCCACTGCTAATGATGGCACTAATCCTGATATGGTGGATGTATTCGCTACATCTTCAGAAATTACATTAGCCAATCAAAATACATTAAAATTAGGGGATGCTGATACTTCAGCTTATGCAGGATTAAAAGCTGCTGCTTCAACAACCTCTTATACAATGACTCTACCAGCTGCAGTAGCTAGTGGGTCTGATTATGCATTAACCACATCAGATAGCGCAGGAACTTTACAATGGACTGCTACGTCGGGCTTTGGTATTTCTTCCGGAAAAGCTCTTGTATACGCTATGCTTTTCTGATAAACAATTAAAGGAATTTAAATTATGGCAACACCAAATCTAGCATCAGTCGCAACGATAACACCTAAGAACACTATGGGCAACTTAGGAGATACAAACAGAACAACTATGGTGGATGTTACTGCAGAGTATGCTGCAAAAGTAAATACAATTTTAATCGCTAACACAGACGGAACTAACGCATGTGATGTTACACTTGAAATTAGTAATGATAATGGGAGCACTTATTATAAAGTTGCAAGTACAATTTCTGTTCCCGCAGATTCAACAATGAGTTTTATAGATACACCTATATGGTTAGACGAGACAGATTTATTAGCGGTTACAGCAGGAACAGCAAGTGATTTATCATGGCATGTTTCTTATGAGGAATTCGCTGATTAATAAAGGAGGAATAAATTAATGCCTAAAATAATTAAATCTGCAAAAGGTTCTTTTACAGCTTCAAGTATTTCTGTAGATTCATCCGGAAGAGTTTATACGGCTTCTTCAGGAGCAGGCGCTGCCAACATGGTACTGACAGAGGTAATAGGTAATGATACTACTGCTGGAACTTTTACAGCTCAACCCAACGCCAATAAAATTCATTTATATTTAAGAGGCGGCGGTGCAGGCGGCGGCGGAGGAAATCCGGGCCCACATGGAGACGGTGGTCATGGTGGATTTGGAGTATGGTCTATTCCAATATCACAGCCTTACGCAGTTCCATATGCTATGGGTGCAGGTAATGGACTTCTTCCTGATCCTAATATTCCAGGCGCATCTGGTGGAGCCTCAACTTTTGATACTAACAAAGTAGCTAATGGTGGTAATGGAGGAGGTCGAGGACCTAATCCAGGAGTTCCGGGAAGTCCGGGAAATGCTCCAGGAGCAACCGTTGATTTTTCTCAACCTACTAATGCTTTACAGGTACCTTATTATTTAGCACAGTTTATGGGTACTGGTAATTTAGTTCCAACTACAGCTGCCCCTATTACTCATACGGGTGCAGGCGGTCCTGGTCCATCTGGTACGGGAGGTCCGGGAGGATTTAAAATTTACGAGGATATAGGTTAATCATGGCTAAACTTTTATTTTCAAAAGGACAACCAATAGATTCTACTAGTTTTCAACGTGCAATAAAAGTAGATGGAGATGCTGTAGGGCATGCTCAATTAGATACATGTGAGACAGTAGACATCTCAGATGAAGATTATGAAGCTTTTTTTAATGGTACTAAAAATTTAGTAATTGAAAATAATACTCCTACGTTTGTAGCTCGGACTGAAGATGAAACACAAGTAGATAAAGAGGTATTTACTCAGTCTTATAATAATTTTAAACAAAATTTAGAATTTTCAATTTCCATGAAACCCTCTCATTCTAAAATAACTGAAGCTCAAGCATGTCTTTCTTTTATAAATACCATCGATGTAGATAGTATTTCTTATCCAACAGATCATCTCGATAAACAAATGAAAGATAACGGGACATTTGTAGCCCTTTCAGCTTTTTAATATCTTTACTTTCTTTTTTTAAAGTGTATACATTCAAGTAGAATGTTTAAGAAAGACAATATAATTCAGTTTTTATACCCCAAAAACTCAAAAGACTTGTTCAAAGATGTTTTTCCCATTCCAGCTAAACTTAATATCCCTGAATGGTATAAAGATCTTAAAACTTCACAAGAATATGTTACTATAAAAAGCTGTATTCCTTTTTTAGATGCTCTGAGTGCAGGTTATATTTTGCGAATGCCTCAAGATTTTTATGTAAAACATAACTATTTGAATGAAAAAGGACATAGAGATAGTAATTTTAGATTTGCATTTAATGATGCTGATTATGGTAAGATTATGGAAAAAGGAATAAATATGAATACCAGCGAACCTGAAAGACATCACCCACAACAATTAGGACTCGCGTGTCCTTTTCATAAAAAAAATAAATATTTACCTTATTATAAAATTTTAAATCCTTTTAAAATTGTAACACCTCCTGGATATTCTTGTTTATTTGTATCTCCTTTAAATAATGCTGATGATAGATTTACTATAGTTTCAGGAATTGTAGATACAGATACATTTAAACCACCTATAAATTTTCCTATTATAATAAATGGCGACAAATATCCTGAATTAGAATCTACTATTAAAAAAGGAACTCCGTACGTTCAAGTTATACCTTTTAAAAGAGAGGATTGGAAAATGAAAATAGGTGAACAAAAAGATGATCATTCAATAACTCATTTGAGTATCATGAAAGAAATATGGAATAATTATAAAAACAATTTGTGGAGCAAAAAGAAATGGAATTAAAAAATTTTATAAAAGTTTTTGATGATAATTTAAAACCTGCTATAATAGGCTCTTGTATAAAATATTTTAATACCAGAACCTATCATGATGCAGGGCTTATAGGAGATCAATCCAATCCCATTTTCCCTGGTCACGGACTATCGGAAAAAAATACTAGTGTAGATAAATCTATACGAAATACTCAAACTTGGGATTTTACAGCCAATACGTTAACAGACGTTCATTGGAGAAATATTTTTAGACATGTAATAACAAATACATTTCGTCGGTATCAACACGAATGTGATATTCGTACTCAGATTAATGCAACTAAATTAGTAACTTTAAATCTTTTAAAGTATGAAGAAGGAGGTTTCTATGTCCCTCATTCCGATAACCATGCAACTTATCCAAGGACAGTAAGCGTAATATTTTTTTTAAACAATGATTATGAAGGTGGAGAATTAGTATTTCACTCCCCGGATAGAGAATGTAAAGAAATATGTAGAGTAGCAGCCGCACCCGGAAGAGCTGTGTTATGGCCCTCTAATTTTTTATATCCTCATTCAGTTTCAAAAGTTACTAAAGGAAGGAGATTTGTGGTAGTAGCATGGCTAGCTTAAAACAACTTACCTATAAAACTATACCTGGTTTTTTAGATCAGACAGAACTAGATATTTTAAAACAATATTGTAAAATAAAACATATTAATAATTTTAATAATTTTGATATGATTCAAAATAATTGTGGAGATACTTATTTTTATAAAGATGATTTAATGGAAATAATAGCAACAAGAAAAAAAGAAAAGATTGAAAAGGCGATAGGGATAAAATTAAATGAAACCTACACTTTTTGGAGATGCTACACTTATGGGGCTGAATTAGTACCACATAAAGATAGACCTGCTTGTGAAATTAGTGCAACTGTTTGTATAGACGGAGATAAATTAGATTGGCCTATTTATATGGATGGCAAACCTCACATATTAAAACCAGGAGATGCTATAATTTATAATGGGTGTAAACTAAAACATTGGAGAAAACCATATGATGGAGATTATCATATGCAAGCTTTTTTTCATTATGTAAATAAAAAAGGACGCTATGCAAATCACAAAGGAGATAGTACAAACCAAAGATGAAAATAGTTCAATTTGAAGATGGTTCAGCTAAGCTCATGTTTTCAGATGTAGAAGTTGAAATTTTAAAAAAACAAGCTTTCATTGAATTCCCAGCAGAGGGAATAAAACATTTTGCAAATAGTTTAATGATGATTGCTACTGATTTAAGTGAAAAGTTACCTGAAGACAAAAAAGATTTAGTAACATTTCCGGAACAACATATAGCGTCTGTTTCCAATGAAGACAAATAATTCAGTTTTTCACATAATTGAAAATTTTATAAGTGAGAAAGACGCTAAACAATTTATTGATTTTTTTAATACCAATGAACATCTTTGTACTGATATAGAAGAAGAACATAAACATAGAAATATTCATTATGCTTATATTAAAAATGAAAAAATAAAAAATTTATTAGATTATTATGCAATAAAAAATAGTATTTTTATAGATCATTTGTTTAAAACTAAAACAACTCTATGGCAAACAATGAGGCTTTGTCGTTGGAACGAAGGCGATGAAATGAATCTTCATTTAGATAGAAATCTTCGATCACGAAAAAATGATATGGATTATTCTTCCTTACTTTATTTAAATGATGATTATGAAGGTGGAGAATTAATATTTAATACTAAAGTTTTAAAGATGAAAAAATTTAGTTGCATTGTTTTTGAAAGCGATATCCATATTCATGGGGTGAAACAAATAGTAAAAAATAAAAGATACACGATCCCTTCCTGGTATAAGAAAAGAGAAAATTAAAATGAAAGTTTATGATGATTTTTTTGATGAAAGATTTTTAAACAATCTTTATTATAATTTATTATTAAAAGGTTCGTGGAACACGAATAGTGTAGCTAATAGATATTCATGGCCTTTCGGTGATAAGGGAGACGGAAGAGCATTAGGTATAAAATTTTTTAATCGAGTAAATAATAATATAATAGAATACAGTTCTAATTTTAATGACTGTTGTGATCTTATTCGTTGTTATGAATTTTTTTCTGATAAAATAAAATATAAAGGGGTTCTCCAAGAAATAATGGGTAATTTACAATTTCCCAATATGGATGGATCTTTTCATGATGATGGGGCTGATGATCATAAATCTTTTATTTTAATGTTATCTGAAGGAACAAATTTTTCAGGAGGAGAATTTATTAATAAAACCGCAAATGAAGTTATTCCTTTCAAAAAAGGTAGACTTATAGAAATTACTGGAAGTGATATTCATAAAGGAAATTCATTTAAAGAAAAAAATTCAGTACGAATTACTATTTCATGGAGGACGTCTAATACTTAAGATGTACCAATCTGTTTTTTCAACTCCCATATGGATTAAAGATGTTGATCCAAAAAAATTAAACCTTGTTAGTAAAAATTTTAAAAAGACTTGGTTAAGCGATACTCTATCTTCTTTTAGTCAGAACAAAGACGATAACCTTGTAGATAGCGTGGGTGGGCAATATTTAAAAAATAAAATAATCGAGTGCTTAAAAGATTTTAATATTAATGATTGTGCTGTTACTCAAATATGGCGTAATATTTATAAAAATGATTTTCAAGAAAGACACATGCACGCTAATTCTTGTTTTTCTTTCACCATTTATGAAAAATTAAAAAAGCCTCAAACTATTTTTTATCACCCAGCTCATGATATGATTTATGCGACAGGAGTGGAAAAGTATATAAGTCATTATTTAACTCCTGAAGTAAAACAAAATCAAATGATTCTTTTTCCAAGTTACTTAGAACATCTTGTTAAAAGATCGAAGAACTCAATAACCATTAGTGGAAATATAAAGGTAAAATGAAAAAGGATAAAGAATTTAAGGTTGAAGCTTGCCCTCTTCCAGGTTTAGGATACTTACAAGCAAAACTTCCTCTAGAGGTATTACAGTTCCTATCTGAAGCTACTAAAAATAAAACTAAAAAATATAATGATAAACTAGTTGGAAATATTGGATCCTCTTATCTTATTCCAGATAAAGATGATTGGTTTTATAAAACTATATTACAGCAATATATACTTACATATGTAAAACATTTTGGAACATCAGTTTTTCAACCTTATCTAACTAAAAATTGTAATTATGTTTTGCAGTCTATGTGGGTTAACTACCAAAAAAAATATGAATTTAATCCTATTCATGATCACTCTGGAATTTTTTCTTTTGTAGTTTGGTGCAAAATACCCTCTTCTCATCAACAAGAAAAAAACTTATCTTTTGTTAAACATTCTGCTAATCCAAGTGCTTCTTGTTTTGAATTTATATATAATGATACAGTGGCACGCCTTAGAACCAAGAAGTTTTATTTATCCCCCGAGGATGAGGGAACTATGTTATTTTTTCCTTCTACTTTAATGCATCAGGTATATCCGTTCTATACATCAGATGAAGAGAGAGTAACTATAGCCGGCAATATCGCAATAGATCCTGAACAAATTGTAAAATGAAACTGCTAGGCCTACGTTTAGGGGAGCACGATTCTAATATTGCTTATTGTGATGGAAACAATGTTAAATATTTTAAACCTGAAAGACATAATCAAATAAAACATTTTGCTTATAATGATATTTTTACTTGGTTAGAATCATCTAATATTTTAAATTTTAATTTAAATGAAATAGATGCAATAGGTGTTGTATTAGATACTTATCAATTTTCTTGGTTAGAAAAAGATGATCCTAATAAATTATATACCAATATAAATATACCTTTTGAACCTTTTACAAGTTTAAAGTGTCCTATTTTTAAAATAGATCATCACTACGCTCACAGTTTATCTTCTTGGATGTTAACAGATAGGTCATCTACTGATTTTGTGTTAGATGGTTATGGTGATTTATATAGATCTTGCAGTGTTTTTTCTAAAAATAAAATACAAAAATGTTTCACGTTAGATGAAATGTATTCATTTGGAAAACTTTTAGCAGAAGAGTGTGCGGGAACACTTAACGTAAAAGGAATGGGAGTGGATCTAGCTGGTAAAGTGATGGCGCTCCAATCGTTTGGAAAATTAAATAAAGAATTTAATAATTATATATCTCAATTTCCATTAGAAGATTCAAAAAAAATATTTGATATCAACCCTTTTATTAAAGCAGTAGGGAGTAAGATAGCTTCTAAACATAATTTTTTAGACTATGTTAGAACTATTCATGATCGTATGGAAAGAGCCTTCCCTGAATTTTTTAAGAAATATGCACAGCCCCAAGATCTGATTACTTATTCAGGAGGCATTGCTTTAAACGTCTGTATTAATACTCAACTAAAACAACAATTTCCTAGTTTAATTATACCTCCTCATTGTGCTGATGAAGGTTTAAGTTTAGGGTGTGTTGAATTTTTAAGACAACATTTTGAACAACCTAAATTTAAAAAAGATAACTTCCCCTTTTGGCAAAGTGATGTTGCTCCTATGGATAATCCTTCGGATAAAACCATTCGAGAGACTGCGGAAGAATTAGCTAAAGGTAAAATAGTCGGGTGGTACCAGGGCCATGGAGAAATAGGTCCTCGCGCTTTAGGAAATCGATCTATTCTCATGAGTCCTGAAGTTAAAAACGGTAAGTCGATTATTAATGAGAAAGTTAAACATCGAGAAGATTATAGACCTTTTGCTGCCTCTGTTAAATTAGATAAGGTATCGGAGTTTTTTGATTGGAAAGGTGAGAGTGAGTTTATGCTGTATAGTGTAAAATTTAAGGATAAAATATTTGATGCTATTTCTCACGTAGATGGAACCAGTAGAATACAAACAGTCAATCCTACACATTATTATTTTTATCAACTGCTAGATGAGTTTGAAAAACTAACAGGTGTTCCTATGCTCTTAAATACATCTCTAAATGATAATGGAAAACCAATTGCGGGGAAGCCTGAAGATGCTGTAAATCTTCTAAAAAATTCTGAATTAGACCAACTCGTAGTAGGTAATAGTATTTTATAGGGAATTACTCTATACAAAGAGACTAGAATTAATATAAATTATCAATTATAATAGAAAAAAGCTTTTTAAAAATTGATACTTTATGTTACAAAAAATAGGATTTCTACCAGGGTTTAATAAACAAATCACTCCCACAGGAGCAGAAGCTCAATGGACTGGCGGGGAAAATGTGCGTTTTAGATACGGTACACCTGAAAAAGTAGGTGGTTGGTCTTCACTTGGAGACAAAAAATTAACGGGTGCTGCACGAGCATTGCATCATATGGTTAATAAAGAGGGTATTAAGTATGCCATAATTGGAACCAATAGAATTTTATATGCATATTCTGGAGGGGTTTATTATGATATTCATCCTTTAACTAATCCATCAGGTACAGCTATTACCAGTGCATTTACCACAACGAACGGTCAATCTACGGTCACTGTAACATTTTCTTCTGCCCATAATTTTCAAACAGGAGACATAATCCTATTTGGAGATTCTTCTACATTTAGTACTATTACTGATTCAAGTTTTGACTCTACAACTTTTTGTGACAAAAAATTTATGGTAAATGATGTTCCTACTACAACTACTATAGAAATAAATGCAGGGGCTACTGAAACTGATTCAGGAGCCACCACTTCCGGAGGCATAACTTATTATAGATACTACCACGTAGGTCCGGCTGAACAAGTTGGAGTTTACGGCTGGGGTATATCTCATTTCGGTGGTACAGTTACTAATCCTCAAACTAATACTTTAGATGGAGCTTTAGGGGATAATGTTTATGGAACGGGCGGATCAGGAACAAGTATTGTTTTAGATTCTGTTACAGGTTTTCCAACTACAGGAACGAATTATATTCAAGTGGGAAGCGAAGAAATTTCTTACACAGGAGTTTCAGGAAGTACAACTTTAACAGGAATTACTAGAGCTGCTAGAGGAACGACAAGAGCGGCTCATTCGGATGGAGCAACAGTAACTAATACAAGTGATTATGCTGCATGGGGTCAAGCTGCAGCCACAACTGATAAAGTTGCTGAACCGGGTTTATGGTCATTAGATAATTTTGGAAGCACACTTATAGCCTTAATTTTTAATGGAGCAGTGTTTGAATGGGATTCAGATGCAGCAAATGCAACAGCCACACGTGCAACGATTATAAGTGGAGCACCTACTGCCTCTAGAGATATGTTAGTATCTACTCCTGATCGTCACTTAGTTTTATTTGGAACAGAAACAACAATTGGAACAACATCAACACAAGATGATATGTTTATAAGATTCTCTTCTCAGGAAGATATTAACACTTGGACACCTACTGCAATCAATAGTGCTGGTACACAAAGACTGGCCGCCGGATCACGGATCATGGGAGCGAAATTAGGAAGAAATGCACTTTACGTATGGACGGATACCTCATTATTTACCATGCGTTTTGTAGGTCAACCTTTTACATTTGCTTATGAGCAAGTAGGTACCAACTGTGGGTTGATTGGAAAAAATGCAGCCGTCGAAGTGGATGGTTCGGCTTATTGGATGTCTGAAAATGGTTTCTTTAGATTTACTGGTAAACTGGAATCATTAGATTGTTTAGTTGAAGACTATGTTTATGATGATCTTAATAAAACATCTAATCAAATGATTTATTGTGGATTAAATAACTTGTTTGGGGAAGTATTATGGTTCTATCCTACTTCAGACTCTAATGTGAATAATAGATGTGTCATATATAGTTATTTAGATTCAACAGTTAATAGACCTATTTGGTATACCAATGCTAATTCATTGTGGCCACGAACAGCTTGGATTGATTCAGCTATTTTTGGTTTACCTCATGCAACTTATTATGATGCCGATACAGATACATCTTTTGATGTGACTGGAAATACTGAGGGAGTTACTTATTACTATGAACATGAAACAGGAGTTAATCAAGTTCAAATAGGAACAACAGCAGCTATTCCTGCTAATATATTATCGGGAGATTTTGACATTACTCAAGATCAAAAACAGGGAATTACATTTAGAGGAGATG
>Ga0209128_1002766_pt1 | contig 11171 bp, 1 predicted proteins | sample ETNvirnome_6_100_FD_184072 | JGI IMG/M metagenome (GOLD analysis project Ga0209128, IMG submission 184072) | Marine viral communities from the Pacific Ocean - ETNP_6_100 (SPAdes) (version 2) | ecosystem: Environmental > Aquatic > Marine > Oceanic | place: Pacific Ocean | collected 2013-06-19 | reverse complement strand
TGACTAATAGGGGAAGCAACCGCGATACTGTAAAAAATATTTTAAAACCGTTCGTTGTTCCCAGAAGATTTGTGGTAGAAAAAATTGACGGACGGCTGGTTTTACAGTTTGGATATGGTTCTGAGGGCCAGATTAAGACTGACTTGATCGCCGATCCTAGTGCAGTAGTTCTCAAGCAACATGGCAGGAGTTACGTGACAGACGATACCTTCGATCCATCAAACTTGGTCCGGACCGATAAGTTTGGCGTGGTGCCATCCAACACAAAGCTAACTATAAAATATAGAATGAATTCAGCCGATTCAACGAACATACCAATCAGTTCACTTGTTGAAGTTGTCAGATCAACGTTTTCTTTTGATAGTTTAGCTTCATTGAGTAACTCCACTGTCCAATTCGTTAGAAACTCACTTGAGGTCACGAATGAGGAGAGAATCATAGGAGATATTACTTTCGCCGGTTCGTCGGAAGTAAAGACCAGAGCACTGGATCACTTTGCGACTCAGAATAGGGCAGTCACAAAACAAGACTACAAGAGCTACATCTACTCTATGCCTCCGAAGTTTGGAGCGATCAAAAGGTGCGGTATAACACAGGATCATGATTCCTTCAAAAGAAACCTGAACGTTCACATTATTTCAGAAGCATCAGATAAAACGCTTGTTAAAACAAACATGACCATAAAAAAGAATTTAAAAACATGGTTACAGAACGGAAAGATGGTCAACGATACCATCGACATAATGGATGCAACAATTGTCAACCTTGGTATCGAGTTTGTTATTCTACCTGATTCTAGCAAGAACAAATTTGAGGTACTCGAATTGGCCATAGCACAACTTCGAAGTAAATTGAGGATGTTGCCTGAAATAGGAGAACCATTTTACGTAACTGATATTTACAAGCACCTCAATGACATCGACAGTGTCGTTGATGTCGCAGATGTAAGGGTGATTTTGAAGAGTGGAGATCCGTATAGCGATGCATACCTAAATATAGATAATAATCTGAGTTCGGATGGGAGGCTAATTAAGCTACCAGAGAATTTTATATGGGAGATTAAATATCCACAGATAGACATAAAGGGCACAATTACTTAGTTATGGCAATTAAAAGATATTATTCCGACGCTGACAACACTATAACCAAAGCGTTTAGGTCGAACTTAATAACTAGAGGCACCGGTGCAAACATGGGCGCCTCGGATATTTTGGAGGTTTTCAGCATATATGCGCAAGCGACGACCTCTTCTGTTGAGGCCTCTCGCATCTTGATTAAATTTCCCATTGATTCTATAAGCGCCGATCGTACGAGCGGAGATATACCCGCTTCCGGAAGCGTTGACTTCTATTTGAGGTTGCGTAATGCCAAACACTCTCAGACTTTACCACGCAAATTTGATTTGGTCGCAGTAGCGGTATCTCAATCGTGGGAAGAAGGGTTTGGGTTGGATATGGAGAGCTTCTCAGATTTGACATACGATGAAACTGGGTCCAATTGGGAAAACCGCGGAAGCACCGGCCCCTGGGATTCAAGTGGCGGAGATTATGTATCAGGAAGTTATACAAACTCCAGTGGTGTCTTACAAGACAATCTAGCCTTCACTGCTAGCTTCGATAATGGCGACGAGGATATGGAGTTGGATGTAACTCCACTAGTCGAAGAGTGGATTGCTGGAAACTTATCAAACTATGGTTTTGGCGTTGCGCTTACGGATGACGAAGAGTCGGACAGTAGATCTTTTTATACGAAGAAATTTTTCTCTAGAAGTAGCGAATATTTCTTTAAACGCCCGACACTAGAAGCGCGCTGGGATTCAGCGACAAAGGATGACCGGGGAAACTTTTATTATAGTAGTTCCTTGGCTCCTGCTGCAGACAATTTAAATACTTTGTATCTTTACAACTATGTGCGAGGCCAACTTAAAAATATACCAGCTGTTGACGAGGGTGCGATATATGTTGCGTTATATTCCGGATCTTCTGGTGTGCCATCTGGCGCGGAATTAATTTTGTCCGGTGATGACACTTCGGCCGACGGCGCAGTTGCTAACACATATGCAACAGGCGGCTATGTTTCTAAAGGAGTTTACTCAGCTTCAATTTGTTTAACGGCGTCTGCGAATAACGCTGCATATGATAGGCTATATGATGTTTGGTTTAGTGGAGATACTCCGGCTAGATCGCACTACTTTACGGGCTCGATAGTTCCTAAATCTCTAGAAGCCTCAAATTACAATAAAGTGCCTAGGCAGATTACGACCATAAACAATCTAAAAGATTCGTATAGTGTGCATGAGAAATCAGCCAGATTCCGTGTACATGTTCGTGATCACGATTGGCAGCCGAATATTTACACGGTTGCAAAAGCTACGCTTGATAATAGCATCATTGAGGATTCTTATTATAGAGTATATCGATTGATTGATAATATGGAGATCATAGGATACGGTACTGGAAGTAACACAACAGTGCCTCAAGCTATCGATAATGCAGAATCATATACTAGAATGTCTTTCGATGTATCGGGCAATTACTTTGATTTGGATATGAGCATGTTTGAACCCGGGTATGCATATGGATTGCAGTTCGTATATTACTTGGGTGGCAGATTTGTACAACAGGAAGAGAGATTCAAGTTTAGAGTCGAAGAATGAGCAAATTAGACATCAAGCGACTTTTCGATAAGTCAAATCAACAACTGTCAAACAAAAGCTTAGATGATCTAACTAGCGATGTTGAATCCGCCGATTACGTAGGATCAAACGTTGTCGAAAGCAATATCTTTATTCCTCCGGTCGATTTTAAAAATCCAGAGAATTTTTGCAAGTTTGGGTCGGCTGAATTATACTACGCCGATTCTATTGCTAGAGTTTACGACTCTTATCCATATGACGGCTCTCTTAAAGAAAAGATTGAGTACGAAATAAGTTCTTCCTATCTCGACAAGTATATTTTCGAGAATGAATATCCAAGAAGAAATGGTCACGTTATCTTTTGTAATGACGGCTGGTCATCTTTAAACACTTCGGCTAACAACTACGGAGAGCCAACAACAAAACAGTATATCAAATTCTTCGGTGGCCCACACACAGCTTCTGATGGGATGGATACACTTAAGAGCACATTTGATGATGCAAACTACTATAGCGATGGAGATTCTAGAACCAGAAATAATCTGCTAATTTCCGGAGATGCGGGAAATACTATTGAGTTTTGGATGAAGAAAGACGCCTTCACGTATGATGGTGTCTCAAACAATGCCAGAAATGAGGTGGTGTTTGACGCTTATACTGCTGAGTCTACCAAAAGTGAAGACAGTTATGGCAGAATTACAGTTGAGTTGGACGGGAATGCATCTTCTGATAGCGTGATAAACGTCACATATTTGTCAGGTACTGAAGGCGTCGGACAAGGCGGCCCGACTCCGATTGGATCTGGAGTTACAAAAGCATCTATCGCCGATTCTTCATGGCATCATTACGCTCTATCGTTTAAAAATGATGAGATGGAAAACAGGAAGTGTCTGAGCCTGTCTGGAGATGACTACTATGTTGTCAACAGTGGATCTGCGACTCCAATTGGTGATCTGGAGATGGACGGCCAGAGTTTTACAATATCGTGGTGGCAAGAAGGTGCACTCCTCCACACATTCTCTATAACTGATTCTGATGACACAGATCCTGAATTTGCTGTTCTCACGGCCGGCCCCAACATCATCGCTTATGATCTAGAGGGTACGACTGCAACAATCGCAGGGACTGATATGTCCCTCACTTCTGGCTGGCACAACATAGCTATCGTTTTTTCTTATGGCGGCGGCGGCGTCACATACAGAGATAAACTCTTTATATATATTGACGGTGAGCTTAAAAACAGCGCAGAGCTTCCGTTAGATATAGCAACGACTGACATTCTACATTTTGGATCGTATACAGGGGAAATACCGACTGCCCAAGGCCTTTACGACGAGATTATAATTTGGAATGATGCGCGCACAGCAGCACAGGTTTCCGACATATATAATTCGGGCATCCCTAAAAAGCCTTCAGGCCCGGCCGTCCGCGCATGGTATCGTTGTGGGGACACTTCCACAGACGCATCAACATTGATAGATTCTTACGGAGATAACGATGCAACCGGCAAAGGAACACCGCAGATCGTTGACTCGACATTGGGAGTACTCGCCGTCCCGGGCAGCTTGACAATTAATTTATACATTGATGGAAAACACAACCAAACAGTCGTATCCGGTTCTTCTGTTGGAGAAGTTGAAGGGGCGATGATAGGGACAGTCGGTTCTTTGGCGACTATTCCGGCAAAGGATGGGGTGGCAACGCCCACTTTGGGCTGGGGAAAGCTATCCGGCTCAGTTGACGAGTTACGTTTCTGGAAAACCGCAAGAAGCTCCAAACAGGTTGGTAGATATTGGTTTGATCAGGTAGGCGGCGGCACAAACACAGATAGAAGTAACATCGACTTAGGTGTATATTACAAGTTTAATGAAGGAATATCCGGAGACACATCTCTGGATAAGACAGTATTAGATTACTCTGGAAGAATCTCCAATGGAGTGTTCACGGGATACGCAGCCGGCGCCAGATCTACAGGATCTGCAATGGTTGAAAGCTCGGCCGCCTCACGAGAGTTTAAAGATCCGATCATCTATTCACAACATCCGGATGTAACCAGTCTGGTTTCTAGAATGAAATCTAGCGGATCGGCATACGATTACCAAAACAATGCATCATTACAGAATTCGTTTCCCTCATGGATATCAGAAGAGGACGAATTAAATTCAGGAGATGGTCTCAGAAAACTCAATCAGGTTTTAGCCAATTATTTGGACACTCTGTATCTTCAAATTGAACATATACCAAAAATTAAGGATATAACTTATCTGAGTTCTAGCTACAAGCCATTTCCATTTGCGAATAAGCTGCTGGAATCCTCTGGCTTTGTTGCTCCGGAAATGTTTGTGGACGCCAGCGTGTTCGAACAATTGGCTCATCGTGGCGAAAAGCAATTATTTGAACAAAAACTGGTAGAGACGAAAAACACAATATATCAGAACATCTACAACAACTTGGTTTATTTGTATAAGACAAAGGGTACAGAAAAATCTTTCCGCAATCTTATCAGGTGTTTTGGTGTTGATGATGAATTGATAAAGTTTAAGGTATATGCAGACAACGTAACATATGCACTAGACGAAAATAGAAGAGCAATTGCACTTAAAAAGCGTTATGTGGACTTCTTTCATCCGGACAGACTTTCGTCTACGGTTTATCAGTATTTGGATTCTAGCAATCCAAACTCAGTTGGATTTATCACTGGCAGCGCTAGCGGTTCCTTCATTCCTAGAACAGTCGAGGCTGAAGCGCTATTCCCCAAGATAATTGAAAAGAGTTCTGAAAGCAGGTTTGAGGTCACAGCCCTGACATCTTCGTTGTTCGGCTTACATACGGCTGGAACCAGTTCGACCGGTTTGGCATGGGGTGGCGTTGATGGCGGAGATCCTGCAAACTTCCAAGTGTATTCAGTTAGAGACCAATCAGCGTCGCCGAGCGTGAGATTCATGTTGACCGGTACTGCCGGCGGATTCTTCCCACAATTGAAGAGTGATTTGTTTGAGGATGTTTATAATGATGAGAGATGGCATCTTTCGGTGAGGCTTAAGCCGTCCAAAGATCCACTATCTGATGAGGTTTCGGGCGCCCAAACGACCGATTATACACTACAGTTCAACGGATATAGCGTTTTAGCTGATGTGGTCGACCGCTCTTTTGCTTTAGAGGCCACAATAGATCAGGCAGATGCGAACCAGTTCTTAACATCTTCTCATCGCGTGTATGTCGGCGCACATAGACAGGATTTTGAAGGCACAGTGTTGCAGACTTGTGATACGAAGATAACTTCTGCCAGATATTGGATGTCATATTTGAATGAGACGGAACTGCTTGCTCACGCAAAAGATCCCACGAACTTTGGTGCAGAAAAATTATACGAGAATACACACCTCTTCGCGTCCACGATTGACGAGGGAAACTCTGTACACATACCCAAATTTGCAACACTAGCACTTAACTGGGATTTCGAGAATGTTACCGGATCTGATGGTGCGGGACAGTTTACAGTAGAGGATTTCTCTTCCGGTTCTGCTCAGGATTATTTTGTAGCTCATGACGATGACGGGGGCTCAAAGAGGTATCGTTGGTTGGGAAATATTTTAGGGGCCCAGCACACTGGCCGCGGCTACGGATTCCCAACTGACAATACAGATGTAATTGATGTTAATTACATAAGTGTCATGAGGCAGAATGATCCGGAGAACATCCAACATAGTGATATGATAGACATTCTAGAGCAGGATGACTTAGCATTCACAAGAGAGACGCGTCCGATAAATCATTTCTTTGCTTTTGAAAAGGGGCCCAGTCAAGCAGTCAATGAAGAAGTTCTAAATTTCTTTGCAACGGTCTTGGACTTTAATAATTTAATTGGCGCCCCCGTACACAGATATAGGCAGGATTATAAAGATATTGGGAAGCTTCGCCAACTACTATTCCAAAGATTCCACAGCGCTCCAGACTTAGATAAGTTTGTTGAGTATTATAAATGGATTGATTCTAGCTTATCGTACATGTTGCAGGAATTAATTCCAGCTTCGGCAAACTTTGCTCAAGATGTACGTACGATGATCGAGAGCCATGTTTTGGAGAGAAACAAGTACTGGAACAAATTTCCCACGCTTGAAATGAAACAAGATGATCCGGAAGGCGCTTTACGAGGGATTGTTGAATTAGAGTATGATTGGCAATATGGACATGCGCCGATTGGTGCAGAAGGTGGTTCAGTCGCTAGCGATGAAAAGAACAAATGTTTGTGGTGGCATGTTCGCGCAGAGCGAGACAATACCAACAATTCTTTGGACTCCGGAGATTCTGGAACAAACTCAAGCAAGGAATCAATAAGAGAGATAATTCATTCTTACCATGCTAGAACTCCTCCGAAGTTGGCAAAACTTGATAAGACCACATACAGTAAGTCAAAATACTCCCACAACACGCTGACTAAGCCCTATATCTTTAGAAGTAACGAATCTAGAGTTATACATGGTGGCGTAAACTTCGAAAGAGAAAAGAGCTTAGATTTTCACAAAGATGTAACAAAGTTTCACGGAACTGCTGACAACGCTATCGCCGAAGCAAACCACATCTTGATCGACGACCTGATCGACGAGCAAGATTGTAATGAATTGGACGTTAAAGATCCAAACAGAAAGTTTAAGCTAGCCTCTAAAGCTACCGTTAAACAATCCGGTCAGAGCGACAAGACATACAAGGGTGAAATGGTATTGCCCTTTAATATGCACAGTTCATCTGTCAATTCCGGTTATGTAGGCGCTCTGTCACTTTTTAAGACCGGCCTAGATATAACCAACATACATGTGGACTCTTATGGCGACGATAAAGAGATACCCATGCAAGGGCCCTTTACGAACGAATATGTTGGTGGCCACGAACGTCGCCACGTTCCGCTAAATACCGGTTCTGCCCCAACGACGGACAAAAGAGCGGAAGCTTGGCATCTATACCATCACTCTGCCAGCGGCTTGAGATTACAATCAGTCGACACAAATCAGACGTATGATGATTCTGAAAGATCTGAGAATTTGGATGATAACGCCAGAGCGACATATTATAGACAGGAGACCGCCAAACGGCCAGTAAATATTAGGAATATACGCCACGGTGCAATGGCTGGAAACTACAATAAGAATTATGAAGTGGTCTTAACCACAGGCAGGACAGCCAATAACTTCCATTTGGTGCAGAACGAAGGTATAAATCCAGCAGGAAGAGAATCAACGTATATTAGTGGTGTAATGGAATACACCTTGCCAACAAGAAACATCAACAAGACGGTAATAGTCAACAGATTCAATGCGCCCGGTTCACCGGAAGTTTCCTCTAGAGGAGTATTAGATGTAGATGCTGAGGAGTACTCTCCAAACAATAATTTAAACGTTAGAAATTATTCTGTAAGAGAACACATGCACAATTTCCTTTCAGAATCTAGCGGCAGGTTTGGAATTATAAAGAGCGACACATTATCGGCAAACGATTACGATAATGCAGGCTCATTCCACAAGACAAATCGAAATTCAATCTTAAGATACAACAGTGATGGCGCCATCGTTTCGATTAACGACAATGCTTACGTCACTCACCCAATCCCTCAAGACGATAGACAGTATTCTTGGATAACCGCATCATGTGTGAGCCAGAATTTCTACGGCCACCCAACCGCTTCTAATAACTTAACTTTCTTGAGTGCCTCTGACATAGGCAGTAAATTGTATGGTGGAAATAGGACGTTTGGTTATGCTGTTCACCCTCATGAGGAACACGGTACCCAAGATGGATTCCTGTTCACGGATTTTGTTGGGATGAATACAAATATTTATGAGCCAACCACTATTGGCGGCTTAGAGATCGCACAGGACTACGCCAACAACATAGGAAGGTATAAAGAACTGGTATTTGAGAGTGTTATTTCCTTAGACAGAGATCAAAACGTGCAGGAAGCTGCAGAGAATGCTGGTATTTCCCCGAGCCGGAATCATTTAGAGGGGAAAAATAGACTAGGATATGGCCCATGGCAAATTCGTGAAAACCAGGATCCATTCAATCATACCAATAATTTTGAATATGCCGAAGCAGCGCCAGATGCCAACACATATCGATATATTAATACTGGGCGAACCCACTTCGATCCTCACGACGCCGACGGCGCGATCCATGACAGTGAATTCATTACTAGTGTCACTACAACCGCCTCTGTGGGCTCTACAGACCCCGTAACCCGGGTAGGGGCGGTTGGCACCCTAAATTCGCTCCTGTTGCATAGAAATGGCCCGTACGGCTGGCCAACTTGGAAACAGATACGCGGCGGAGATCATCCTGTGGCGAGATTGCTGCGCAAAAACAACCTAGTCTCTGTTTCGTCTAAGTCCATACGACATAGAAATCTTCAGGTATATAAGCAAGAAGAGAACGCATTCAATTCCGGACAGAGGTCGTTTAATGAGGAGGTGTTAACAAATTTCTTGGAGCCGGCATACTCGATTAGTGAGGATATGATCGATGCGGAGATAGAAAATCCACCGTTTGTTCATAATATACGGTTTACTTTGAACAACGATTTGGTTCGTCATGCAAGTCCCGCTCTACAAAACCTAAAAGGCAAAGTCCCTATCGAAGATACATCATATAAAAAATTGTATGACTCTTATCGCCATGGCGAAATTGGGCTTAAAAGCATCACGTATAAAAGGGACATATATCCGAAGAGGGAGTTTGTTGGAGCCTTAAACTTAAGAACAAGACCAAACTTTATATGTAAGTTCTGGAATGATGATCGTACCAGCAGAAACGAGACAACCACACTAAATTCTGACAAGTTCAGCCTCCCAACGGCTAGTATAGTCCTTAATCAAAGTAAGTGGCCACTAGATGATCGATATACTAATTTTTCGAATGAGCCGGCTAGCGACGCTGGTTCCGAAGGCGTGTTGATGAACAATTACGTGATATTTCACAACAACCAGGCGGACGACGGCGGAGTATTGGGTCAACGCGCCGGCGGCTTTGTTGTATTAGCAAATCCGTGTTATGCTCGCAAGAACGCGTACGCCCATCACTGGCAATACACAGATACTGCTGGCCGCGGCCGTCCCCCGGAAATGATTGGTGCCCTATGGGAAGCTGGTGCACAGGCAGGGAAAAATCCAGATCCGTACGGTTCTTATGAAAATTATGTCAGAGACATGAAGAACGTCGGAAAAGATTATACGACAGTTCCGGAATTTAGAATTAGCGAACATATAGATTATTATGTTCGAACAAAGAAAGGGGATTTCTTGGCAAATATACCAGGAATGTTAACTTTGACCGGTGCATACGAAAACCTCAAAGATAGTGAACAACCTTCTTTCTATAAGGTGTTTTCTCATACTGAATTTATGAGTGTGTTCGAACAGGTTGAAAGAGATCATGAAAGTTTTGCAGATCCAACTGAAATATCACTAACATGCAAAGCGCTAATGAAGTTTTTGCCATACGAGGGGTTTTACCCAGTTCAGAGAACTGTACAACTGTACGACAAATTCGTCGAATCATATGTTAGAATTCCACAAGATGATGGCTCTTATTCTGAGGCGATTCACGTAACTGGGAGTAGTGCCTCGCTTCGTACCGCTATAGCTCCCTTGTTCGCACCAGGAATCCTATATAATTCTATTAAGAGCGGCTTGGCAGTAGATTATCCTGTTAACAATTATACCAACGGCGGCTTCACCCACTCCACCACCGGTTACAACTCGATGGGCAATATGGGTGTCGCTGACGCCTCAGCGGGCGTAAACGCCGCCGCCGGCTTCAAGGCGCAGGATCTGGGAAAAGGGTATGGAATTGTAAATCGATTCACACACCGCCTCCCATTTGAAACTTTGGTTGAGCCTGAGGCGAATATGACACCACTGGGAACGATCGTAGATTCCGAGCCACAGTTGGAAGCTACTCTTAATTCTACCGCCTCTTTTGCTGGCATAGGGACGCCCATATACAAAATGGCTATGCACAATTTCTTGGCAGAATCAATTGATTTATTTTTAGAAAATGGAAGATGTACTTCGTTTGCATCTTATGCGGACACAGATCCAAAATTTGGAAATGTCGAAACTTATACTGATGTGCAGAGTGCGCGTGATGACGAGGAAAGACCCAAAGCATATATAATGGATGTAAAGTTGGCGCAGTTAACCGCAACCGGTTCAGTTGATTCTTGGACGTCCGGACGCATACAGGCACCTAACGCGGTCAGCGCTGACGAGTCTTTGATGTACTCCAACGAATTGGCTTTCGGCCCTCCATGTTACTACTTTTCGGACTTATCTCGCGGCAGCACTACTAGGCACTATACAATACGTGCCTGGCCATTTACTCCGCCGCACTATAGATACCCTGCGGTTGCTAGAATTATATATAAGCCTGACACTGCCGGCAAAAAAACGCTATCTGAAATTTTACAGAATGTTGAAACCACATACGCACACTTGATGGGTGACGGCGTCGACTCGGAACTTGATATCAACGGAATAGACGACAG
>Ga0209128_1002762_pt1 | contig 11185 bp, 6 predicted proteins | sample ETNvirnome_6_100_FD_184072 | JGI IMG/M metagenome (GOLD analysis project Ga0209128, IMG submission 184072) | Marine viral communities from the Pacific Ocean - ETNP_6_100 (SPAdes) (version 2) | ecosystem: Environmental > Aquatic > Marine > Oceanic | place: Pacific Ocean | collected 2013-06-19 | reverse complement strand
GGTGTTCTTATAAATCAACCACTTCCATTAAATGACCAGACATTACGCCACATAGCCGCTACGAAACTAGCCGCTCAACCGGGCGCACGTCCTATAGACATACAAATGGCGCTACTACATGTTAAAGATAGTGACCAATACCTAACCTATATTGAAGATGTTGATGCTATCAATACTGTAGATGACTTCCAATTTTACTTTGGAGACCTTCAGCTAGGGACAGATTTAAGAGATTACCAAAGACAGTTGAATATAGAAAGTTTACAGCAGGCCAAGGCTGGCGCAGACGATTTATTCGACCCAAGAGTTGAAAGAGTTGAACTGGGTGAGAATTTAATTGGTGGTTACGCCAACAAACTTGGTATTAAACTCAGGCCTATACAGGTAACAAAGGGTGAGATTTCATCCGCTAATGAGATAGTTGAGTTTACTCCTAATCTTATTAAAAAGATGGAAAATTGGGGGATGGATGTTGAGAAGGGTAAAGATAAAGTACGTGCTTATGTTCTAGAAAGAAGCAAGATGACCGGTACTATGGGCAGAAAGAGCCTAAAAGAAGGTGGTGCTTTTGATACTAAGTCACATAAAGATTATGTAGACTTTATTGGTGACTTGCGCTTTAATGCTCTGAAGGAGTCTGACCTTGATATTTTAGACCCAGAAATTATGCAACTTATAAGTGAAAAGATAGGAAAAGAAGCTATAATAAGTGAGGTAGACAAGGATATTCTACGAGGGATAGCCGCAGTATCTGTTATGAAACAAGAGGCTGTACAGCTTCTACATAGTTTTCAGAGATTAAAGTTTAGGCAAGATGTTATTATAACTAACCTAGAGAGACAAGGTTATATAAAACGTGTAAATAATCAATGGCGTTGGATGAAGAGAAGCCAAGGCGAAATAAACACTACAAAGGCTAATATTATAAAACGATTTGGTGAAAGTGCTTGGATAGAAGAAGCTGATGCTATACGACTTTGGGGGCCAGTAGGTACTAGAGAAGGTGCTATAACACAATGGCTAGACGCAAGCAATACTTCCCCTGTAGATTATGTTAATAGCTATCACGGTATAAATAGATTTACTCGTAGGCAGGCTAACCAGTTACACATGCACGAGATTATGATTGCCGCCGCTAAGAATAAACAGAAGAAATTGATGATAGATATTAGTGATAGGCGGTACGATATAATAGATAGTACTGGTGCTTTTGTAGAAGGTAGTGGCATTAGTATTGCAGGTAGCCCAATGTTCCACTCTGACTGGACAGACCTACTACATGATGGTTGGATTGATGAAGACTTTATGTTCATGGAAGATATCATGAAGGGTAGGGCAGAGTCGCATGGTGCAGACTGGTTAGAGGCGATATCCCTAGTATCAGAGGGTGACGGTAAACTTCCGGGGCAACGAAATACTTTTGAAATCAGAAATACTGCAAGGAAACCATTACTGGAAGTTATAAACTCAGTAGAAGACCTTGTAGGACTAAATAAATTAGACTTAAATGTTGAGGCCGATTTGGAAACGGCTGTTGAGGCTGTTAAGTCTTGGTTAGGAATTGTACCAGAGGGCGCAATAGTTGATGTTGATGCGGCACAGGGACGAAGATATGTACTTGCGGCACTGGAGCAAAAGGGATTAAAAATAGGAGTTAGTTCTAAGACTATTAAACGAGCCTTGCAAAGAGCCTATAATGAAATACCACAACTATTTGGTAAGGATGTAGTTGGTGAGACTAAACGTACTACAACGGATATCGGGCCGTGGGGAACTATTCCTGATAACGCAAAAGTACCTATGGAGGGCGTAGATTACAAAATACCGGGTCTTCAATGGGAAACTGTTGGTTTTGAAGAGCAAATAGCAAAGCGTATAGACGATGTTGCTAGAATTTTAGCAATGCCAGAAGGCAGAAAGATAATGCAGATGGCTGGTATTGGTGGTGAGGTTAGGACAGTCGTCCCTCTAGACTTTAGAACTCCAGATATTTGGCATCAAAAACACCTTGAATATTTAAGGCGATATGCCGAGAGTAAAGGAGTTACCGTTGGAGGACGTATACTTACGTCAGATGGTGCTACCGGTATTGTCCCCGACCTAGTAAATCTAACAGGACAAATAATAACAAAGGCTGGTAAGCGCAGACGACAACTACTTGGTGTTAACTCTAAAGGAGAACCGTTAAAGAATAGAAATGGATGGCAGAAGTTTACTGCTGGATTAACCTCTGCTATGGCTGGTGGTATGAACGCATCGGGCATGACAAAAATAGCTAGGTTGTATGTTGGTAGGAGAAAAGGACATAAGTTAGCTGATATGGCTGGTAGAGAAGCTACTTGGCAGGCAACACAGGTATTAGAAGGCCCAGAGTCTGTATTAAAGATGGTTACCGATGCCCCAACTGAAGCGCAGAAAATAGCACAGCAAAAAACACTAGATGGTACTTCTACTTTCTTAGATGCTGGTTTAGCGAGAGGACATCAATATCTCTCTGGATTAACTGTAAAACAGATAGAGTTTAATCCAGCGCAAACCGCAATTACAGGCAAGTATGTTGATGGCACTCTAATGAGTGAGAATGTTAAGGGCTTAGTACAAGAGGCTCTAGATGTTGTTCGCCTTAATGCGGTGGATGGTTTTATGATGCCAGCACAGGTAGCAGATGGTACTGCTACTAATAGCGATAATGTTTATAAACTACTTACCCAAGTGGATGCCGCACTAGAAATGTTAGGGCCAGACGAATGGGCAGAACTATTTAATGTTACTGACACGCAGATGAGTCATATGTCATTCTTGCGTAATATTACAGCTAAGATGGACGAGAAAGCCGCTCTTAAAGGATATTACATTAAGAAGGAGATAGAGAATGCGGCTAAACAGTCTGGTCGTAGAGCTCCTAAATATAAGGAAGGTGGGTATATCCCTCGGCTTGCAAGACAGACAGCACATCAAATAGCTAAAAGTAAAGACAACGTAGATGGTGTTGTTAATAATATGGAATGGTGGCTAGAGGCACGTGTAGACGATAGTGTATTCTACTCTATGCAGAGAGAAGGGCATACCTATGATGACTTATCCTATAGACTAGGGCAATATGTTGAGTCTATGAATAAGGCTATGGTAGATACACAGCTTGGTGAGCAACTACAGAGAATCTATGAGCCGACAAAAGGAAAACTAAAGGCGGCACAATATAATAGAAGGAAACTTAAATCACTCTTAAAAGTTGTACACGGAATAGAGGGTGGCGATAGAAGCCCAACTATAGATAACTTAGGGGACTTTGACGAAATAGCAACTGCTGATTGGAGTTATGTAAGTGGGCAATTACATGATAGAATAGCGGAACTTATTAGGGCTGAAGACTTTAGCGCCCGAAAAGCGGTTCTAGCAGATATGAAGCCCGGAGAGTTAGAAGAATTAATATTTGCAGAATCTAGGAGAAATACAGATATTGTTGCAAGTCTGCAAACAGGCAAGAAGTTCTTTGGCGAAGAGTTATATAAAGGACAGAAGCGGTGGATGCAGGGATTAAGATTCACTCCTGACGAATGGAACTCTCTTGACCAACAGCTTAGGGTTGCAAGAGCAAGTTGGAAGAATCCATTTACTCCAGCGGCAAAAATAGCAAGAGGCCCAGCTAGGATGATAAGAACCTTAAAAGCAGGTTTTGACCTTGGCGTATTAATGATACACGGCTATACTGCACTTGTCTCTGCACCTAGTAATATACTACTACAAGAAGCTGGAATGGGATGGCAATGGAATAGGCAGAGGGCGTGGGTAAAAGCGGCAAAAGAAATGTTTAAGTTTGCTTGGACACCAGAGCATTACGAGACTTACATGGGAGCGGCGGAGACTACAGCATTGCGTAGAAGTATTAGCCCTTATGTAATATTGGGACATGCAGAGCCACTAGCGGCTACTGCTAATAGCCAGACGTTTGCTAAGGTACGAGCGCAATTAGCTAGAGTTCCGGGTGTTTCAAAGGCGAAAGCCGCTCATAGGTCTGAAGCCGCATTCGTGGGTACACTAGATATACTACGAATGGAATTATGGGAAGGCATGATAAAGACTGTTGAAAGAGATTACAAGAGACTTGTAGAGGCTGATGGGTTTCCAGCATGGACAAGTGATTTTGCCAAGGCTTCCAAACAACAACGAGATGCTCTGACTGAGTTTGGCGCAACAGTAAATAAGATGACTGGAGTATATGATACAGATTTATCAGGGCTAACACCAACTCAAGGATTAATAGAGAACTCATTCATATTCTTCGCACCTATGTACAGACGAGCAACTTACGGTATCATAGCTGATATAGCAAGAGGCGGTATGCGTAGGCGTGAGGCGTTAAGAAGTATTGGCGGTGTATTGAGTGCAGGTGCGTTATTAGCAGGTGCTTCTGAATACATACTTGGTAATGAGGGAGCCGCCGACCCTACATCAGCTAACTTTATGAAGATAGTAGTTGGTGGTCAGAAAGTGGGAATCAGCGGTGCATGGACTACTTTACAGAAACTTGGTGTAGACCTAACTGTAGCGGCAATGGCAATGGCTAATTCTGAAGAAAGGCCAGATGATGTATTCGAACTGGTAAAAGATAATCCTATTATCAGTGCAATAGGCAGAAGAGGTCGTAGCCAGATGGCTCCACCAGCACAACTGCTTGTAGATATGCTTGATGGTAAAACCTACATGGGAGACCCCCTAAGAGATGTAGACGGTGATTATGACTGGTCTGAAGTGGGGATATATCTTGGGCGACAGTTCCAACCATTTTGGGGCGACCCGATACTAACTGGTGGTAAGCTGGGTTCTATTGGGGGTTTGTTTGAAGGTGCTGGATTACAGTCTTGGCGAGTTAGTAATTTTGATGACGTGCAGAGCACTAGGCAGTTCGCACTAGAAAATGAAACTGGCATAGAGGAATTAAATAGTTGGCGAAAGGAGAAATTTGTTAAGGGCGAGAAACTAATCTGGAGCGAGGCTCCAGAGACTGTTAAGTTTGAATTAGAGACTGGTAATCTTGAACTTATTGAAAGTATGGATAACTGGAAATCTAAATGGGGCGAGTTATCTAGGGGTGATGATAGACAATGGTATACCTTTAAGATGCGAAGTTCTGATATAGATTTAACTTCAGCGAAAGAAATAGCTAGAATTACCACAAAATTTGAAAAGGGAGAAATAACTGGTAGAAAGTTAAACCAAGAGATTAGACAGATATTGGTTTACAAAGGCATTTCAAAAAAGAATTTACTCAAAGACCCGGACTTATTTCACGTGGCTGGACGTCTTGGCGAGTTAGCTAGAGCAGGGGCAGATAAAGATACTGCCTTTATAGGGGATGTAATTTTTGACCTCTATCAAACAGATGTAGTACATAATCCTACTAACTTTGACGCAGATGAAAACTTTATATGGGATAATAGATTAGAGAATGAAGCAAGATTTAAGTCTGCCCATAATCTGAATAATAGACCAGAACTCTGGAATTATATACAGAAAAGAGAAAGACAGTGGTTCCAAGATAATCCTATAATGGTTGAGTTCGATATCGCTAAAGATACTCTGCAACCATATTGGAATATACATAAAAACCCTGCTGTATTTGCATCTATAGAAGATAGGGTAAAAGCAAAGGAGTACATGGCGGCTCCTAGTGAGCATAGAAAAGCTATGCTAATAGATGCAGACCCGGATATGGCAAGGATTGGGCGTACAATAGAACGTGCAAGAATAGATATGAGGCGAGAAATTCCAGCAGTTGATTGGGCATTAGTTAAGTTCCACGGAGCAAGACCTATATCTGATGAGACTGCTCAAAGAGAGAACTTATGGATACAAGCACAACAAAATTCACTATACACAAATTCAGTATTAACGCCTAGCGCTACCGGCTATAAGAAGACGGCGGCAGGCAGAATTATACATTCATCATTGACAGGAGTATAATAATGTGTTATAATTTAAATGGAGTATCAGCGTGGGACATCCAAGGAGGCACTAACCGTGGCTGAATACGAGGCTAATCAAGATAGCAATAGCACTAACGCAGAAGCGGACATCTATGATGGCGTATCTGATGAGCAAAAAGGTTGGCAACGACAACTGAACCGGGCCAGAGAGCAAAACAAGGAACTGTTAAGAGGTTATCTGGAACTAGGCGAAACTAAGGCGGCCTTATCACGTGTAGAGGGCGCAGTTGAATCACTCATTGACCACTTTGCGCAAAGCGGTTATGACGATTCTCCATTGACAGGAGTCAAGGATAGTCTAAGTCAGCAAAGGCAAGCGGACACTTCGATGCTAATGCACAGAGACCAAATTGCCGGTGTTTTACACGACAATGACAGTAATTGGGACTCCGAACAAATGCAAGAAGCTAGGACTAAGTGGGACACAGGAGACTACGCTGGTGCGTTAACTTCTGTCCAGTCAGCTTTTTCACAACCAGTAGAGAATATAGATGCGGAAGTTGAAAGACGTGTGCAAGAACGCCTACGAGAAGGTGGGCGAGAAGTTGATTCTGGCTCCTCTATGAGTAGAGGACAGAAGCGCATGACAGTCGCTGACGCCAGTATTCATCCCGGCATGTCCGATGCAGACATGGCAAATCATGCCGAGAATCTACTAGACCAATTTTTTAGGAGCAAATAAATGGCAAGCGCAACAGATTTTATAGATAATTATTCTGCTGACGTTTTCATACCAGAAATTTGGTCACCCTTGGCTATTGTCGCACGAGAAGCACAGTTAGTCTTTGCCAAGTTAGTTGACCGAAAATTTGAAGATGGGTTAACCTATGGGGACACTATTCATGTCCCCAGTATTGGTGACCTTGCGGCACGAACCAAAGTTAAAGCAACTGATGCTAGCACTGGCAACGCCGCCATAACGTATGAGACAGTCGTAGAAACTAATACTAATATTACAATAGACCAGCATAAGTATGCGGCTATAGCAATAGAAAGTATTACCCAAACCCAAACAAACAGAGACCTACTAGCGTCATATGCCGGGAAACTAGGCTATGCTTTAGGTAAAGATGTTGATGGTACACTAGCTGGATTGGTGGATGATATCGCCTCTCCCGGTAGCGTAAACCACTTTGTAGGTACGCTAGGTGTAGAGAATACATACGATGACTATTTGACAGCTATAAGGCTTCTCGACGATGCTAATGTACCTGCTGAAAGTCGATACTTCGTAATTTCGCCAAAAGCGGAAGTTGGACTCATGAAGTCTGACATATTTACCAACAACGACTATAGTATGTTACATGGAGAAGGGCGACAGACGGCATTAGAAAACGCCTACTGCGCCTCATTCTTAAACATACCAATATACAAAACTACTCAAGTTGACGGCACAAATGCCGCCGGTCATGATAATACCCTCTTCCAAAAAGAGGCTTGGGCCTTGGTCATGCAAATGACACCAACAATGCACAGTATGTATGATATTGATTACCTGACAGACAAGGTAGCTATTGAGCAGTTGTATGGTACGGCAGAAATGCGAGAAGACCACGCAGTATGGATTAAAGGAGCCTAAATTGGCAACAACGAAGAAGAGTGATGATAGTGCACTAGAGGCTATATTAAATAAGCTAGGGGCTATGGAAGACCGAATCTCTGATATGGAGAAGAAGTCTTCCGAGCCTCCAACATTAAATACAGTAACTACTACCGAGATAAACCCTTACGATGATAATAGAAAAAAACCAAAACCTCCAAAAGTAGAGGGTTTACTGAAGCAGGGTGATATCGTTAGACTTAAAGATGAAAGCGAAACTGCGGAGGCTATAAAAAGAGGTTCTGTATCTCCCGAAGTGCAAAATAATATTGCAGAGAAAGGTATCTTAGGCGTAGTCGATGGCTATGCAATGACCTCAAAATCAGGGACTCCTAAGTTTAGGGTTAAGTTCCCCGGTATTGGAGTAGACGGTATATATCTATCTGATTTGGAAGTAGTTGAAAGAGTATAATGGAAGAAGCACTTCTAGATGTTGGCAAAGTCCAGCAAAAACTAAACAGGAAGAGGGATAATCCCTATTCAAGATTAGAAGGAAGTTGTCATATACCTAAAGACGCTAGTAGTGGATTAAAGAAATCACATATAAAATCTACTACTAATACATTTCTAGAAACTATGCACAAACGTGGCTATGCCCTAGTCTCGCCAATTAAGTTGTTCGGGCCTTACCCAGCACTAGAAATAGATACTATTAAACCTATAGAGGATATGGAAGAATGGCGAGTGAGGGGAGTATTTAAGAAGGATAAACCAGAGTTTACTAGAATAGAACTCGACCCGACTACGGTCAAACAAAATATAGGAGCAGAATAATGGCTAACCCGGTACAGAAAGTCCCAAGCCGTCAAAACCTTAGAAATAATTTGGGGTTGGCTAGGGAGTTTGGATTTTTAGAATTTAATACATTAGATATGGTAGAAGACTTTGATGACTTTATGGGTGACCAAATCACCGATGAGTGGGAAGCTACATCCAGCGGAACAGGCTCTTCAGCCGCCGCAGTAGTACAAGATAGTGCGAATGGGGAAATACTCATGACTGGAGGCACGGCTAACGGCGCAAGCTATAACCACCTACAGCGAGGCTCGTCACACTTTCAAGGACAGCTAAATGCTTGTATAGCAGTTAGAATCAAGCCTAGTCTTATTGCAGGCAATAAGGTAGAAATAGGATTAGTTGACACTGCCGCAAACTTAGGCTTTGTAGAAACGTTAGGTAATGCCGCCGCTACTACAACAGTCAGAGGTACTAACGGCGTTGTATGGGTATGGGATGCCGCCTATGATACAGATGTATGGCAGATGGTTGGCGCAAAAGCAGGCACAGTAGTTAAAAATGCTGACGACGGCGCACCAGCCGCAGTTGCAGACACATACCAGACACTTGTTCTAGCAATTACTGAAGATTCGGCAGAAGGCTATATACTAGACAATAACGGATATCAAATATGGTCTACTGGGCCTTTAGCTGATGCTGTTACCAGTACTACTGGGCTAACACCTTGGGTAAATACTACCTGCGTAAGTAGTGCTAGTTCTTGTAATGTAACTGTAGACTATGTTAAGGCATGGCAAAGGAGAACAGCAGACTAATGGAAATTATGTTCGACACAAGTGCGGCTAATAGAGGTAAAGTCAGCGGTACTGACTTGTCGGCTGATACCTATAGTAGCATTATAAATACTCATGGCGCTAAAGGTGGGGTATTCTGGCTGAAAGTTACAGCAGTATCCACAGGGGATACAGTAGATGTTACCCTAGAAGGCTTAGACCAACAAACTGGAGACTGGACAGCACTAGCCGCCGCAGTCGGTGGCGATAGAGATTATGCCTTTCCACAAATAAGTGCGGCTGGCTCAGACCAACTAACAGTATACCCCGGTCTTACTGGAGTAAATAATACTACTATAAACGGTGTACTTCCCGAAGTTATAAGGGCGAAAGCGGATGTAACAGGTTCTGATGTAAATATTGACCTGACTCTTAACGTAGAACTAATAAAATAAGGAGGGCCGTATGGCTTTAGGACATGCTGATGTAGGCACGGCCCTTTCTAGAACAGAGTGGCAAAGTTCGGGCACTGGCGCACATGTTATAGATGGACAGCAAGCCGGTGACTTAATATACGCCTCAACTACTTCCGCTCTAGCTAGGCTGGCGGTAGGTGGAACGGCTGGTATGATGTTGACCTCTAATGGTAGTATACCAGTATGGTCAACCAGTATATATGTTACTGATAATGAGAGTACTGCCGAAAATAACTTATTAACCTTCGTTGCAGATGCTGAAACTAGTACAGGGGCACACGCCATCGAGATGGATGGCAACCTACACTACAATCCAAGCACAGGAACACTAACTGCGCCAGTGTTTGCTGGAGCACTAACTGGCGCTGTGACTGGTACTGCATCTCTTGCCTCGACGGTAACAGTTATTGATTCTTCAGATGCCTCTTCGTACATTGCTATGTTTGATAGCGCTACAGGCTCATTAGCGGCAAAAACTGATGCTGGGCTAACATATGATGCTAGCAGTGGGATGTTAACTGCTACAGGTTTTACTGGCCCATTGACAGGGGTAGCATCAACAGCTACAGCTTTAGCTAGTGCGAGGACAATCGGTGGAACGTCTTTTGATGGTACGGCAAATATAGCCGTGGCCCTGTCTGCTACAGCAACTGCATTGGCAAGTGCCCGAACCATCAATGGTGTGAGCTTTGATGGTACAGGAAATATCACAGTCACTGCCGCAGGCTCAACACTAAGCGATACAGTTCCAGTCAGTAAGGGCGGAACAGGCGCAACATCATTAGCAGACAAAGCCGTACTAATATCACAGGATACTGGTACTGCTACGGTAGGTGCTGTTGCACTCACAACAAGTGGGCAGATTATCATCGGTGGCTCCTCCGGGCCAGCGGCGGCAACTCTAACAGAAGGTAGTAATATCACCATCACAAATGGCGATGGTAGTATTTCTATAGCGGCAGACGCCGCAGGTACACCAACTGCAATCACGGTTGCAGACTCATCAAATACCACAGCTTCTGTAGCATTCTTTGAATCCGCTACAGGCGATTTAGGGCCTAAAACAGACTCACAGCTTACCTACAATGCCAATACTGGAATACTCACCGCTACAGGCTTTGCAGGCCCCATAACAGGCAATGTAACAGGCAATGCTAGTGGTAGTTCAGGGAGTACGACAGGAAATGCGGCAACGGCTACGGCATTAGAGACAGCAAGAACTATTAATGGCGTCAGTTTCGATGGAACTGGGAATATTACGGTAACTGCGGCAGGTTCTACATTGAGTGACACAGTACCTATATCTAAGGGTGGTACTGGAGCAACAAGTCTTGACAACCTAATCACACTAGCAACTCATACTACTGGTGATTATGTCCAGAATATTACAGCAGGGACAGGGCTTACTTCTACAGGGGCTACCAGCGGAGAAAACATAGCCCATTCTCTTAGTGTAGATGCTTCTCAAACACAGATAACTGCTGTGGGAACTATAACCACTGGTGTATGGCAAGGTGATGCTGTAGCACAAGCGTATATAGCTGATAATTCTATTTCTCTGGATAAGATGGCAGGTGGCACTGACGGCAACATAATATCGTATGATGCCAG
>Ga0209128_1002761_pt1 | contig 11185 bp, 24 predicted proteins | sample ETNvirnome_6_100_FD_184072 | JGI IMG/M metagenome (GOLD analysis project Ga0209128, IMG submission 184072) | Marine viral communities from the Pacific Ocean - ETNP_6_100 (SPAdes) (version 2) | ecosystem: Environmental > Aquatic > Marine > Oceanic | place: Pacific Ocean | collected 2013-06-19 | reverse complement strand
AAACCACCAATCTTGGTGATGCCACTTATGGTTTCGGTATACAGAGTGGCACTAATGAATCATCCCCGTATTACCATAGCCGTGCTATAGCTTCTATAAACTATGTACACAGCCCCGGTAGTGTGGCGGAAGCAGATTATGAACTTTATCATAGGATGAACGCAGCTAGTTGTGGCAGCAAGATTGGGCCGGGGCGGAAATCAATAACTTTAATGGAGATAGCGGGATGATTACAACAGGACAGGCATTACGGTCACTAAAACCGGGTGCTGAATGGTCACTTCGTGGTGATGAATTAGAATGGCTAGACGCTGTACAAACAGAACCTACTCAAGCAGAGATTGATGCTGAAGTTATAAGACTCCAAGCAGAATACGACTCCCAAGAATACGCAAGAAAACGGCGCGTCAGATATAACGAAGAGCTACCAACCGGCGATCAGTTCGATGCGCTCCTGAAGGGCTTTAACCAGCTACGCCTCGACGGTCAGGATTTACCCGCTGATCTCGATGGGGTTATCGGCATCTGGCTTGGGATCAAATCAGCAATTCCGAAAGAGTAATGGATTTATCAACTGCTTTCGATTCCATACTAGCTATTCTGCTGATTATTTTATCAGTTGGGATCAGGCGGTTTTATGTGCTTGTTGATCAGCTGCGCCGGGAGGATGCGACACTCCACGACCGCATCACCAAGGTCGCAACGAGCTACGCTCAGAAACACGACCTTGAAAAGATGGAAGAACGGATAATATCGCGGATTGACACTTTTGAAGAAGCGTGCGGCACTTGTCGCAGAGGATGGTCAAAATGAATATTAAAGAACTGTACAAAAAAATCCCAGAAAATCAAAGGTGGGTGCTATGGCTGTTCGGTGGAGCAGTGCTACTGTCGCTACTGGTTCGCTGTTTCTGACAGCTTGTTCCAGTTTCCCCATTGCTTCCATCCCGAAAGGGACGGTGGCAGGGGTGTCTGCAGGCCTTGGAGCATTGCTTAGTGGCCCAACGGGGGCATTGATTGCGGGCACACTAGGGAGCATTGGTGGAGATTTGATGATACCAGAAGCCGCTCCTGTCTCAGATTTTTGGAGTTTGCTTGGGCGAGTCATCGAAATTGGTGGTTATGGGCTGATATTGATTGTGCTTGTGCCTTTGATTTTGGGTTGGTTTTTGCCGACGCTAAAGAAGAAAAAATGAAAACAATCATTGTCGGACTGTTTATTTTTATTTTGATCGGTGGTTTAATTGCTGTATGGGATTATTGGCCTGTTTAGCAATTGTGATCTTTCTGGAGGCGCGTGGAGAACCGCTTCAGGGGCAAATAGCTGTGGGGCAAGTGGTGATGAACCGTGTTGTATCATCAAAGTATCCGAATTCGATTTGCGGGGTTGTTGAGCAACCAGACCAGTTTGCTTTCAATTTGAACAAAAACCCCTCCACTGCCGCCTATTTTGTTGCGTTGTCCTTGCCCCACTATAAAGACTTGGTTGATGGGGCAACACATTTTTATTCTGGTAATGAGCCGATTTGGGCGCAAGGAATGGAAATGACATTCTCTATCGGTGGGCATAAGTTTTTTCGGGAGAAGAAATGAAAATATCAATATTATTATTGCTGTTAGTGCTGCTATCAGGATGTTCTACGATGGTGGCAATTGACTTTGTTGATTGGGAATTTGGTGCTTCAATTCGATTAGAGGAGAAAGAATTATGAGAATATTTTTTATTATTTTGATTATGCTTTTTGCGGTTGGCTGTACGAAGGTAGAGATCAGTTCTGGTGGAACAAAGGTCTGCACAGGTCAGACAACTGTAGATTGTTCCGACAATTCAAATGATGGAGATGATGACAACTCGTCAGATGATGGAGATGATGGCAACACATCAGATGATGGGGATGAGGACAACGACAACTCGACAAACTAATTTTCTCCTCTACCACCACCGGAAAAAGATGATCTTCCGACTAGCTAGTGATAATCTTCCGATTGGGGATGACGACAACTCGACGAATTAATTTTCTCCTCCTCCCATTACCCCCCTTTATTGGGGGGTTTTTTTTGCTTTTCCGAAAATCTCAAAAACCCATGTCAAGTCTTTTTTTCGGCTTTGATAACATTAAACAAATTTCCCTCAAACGGCCTTAAATGGCCTGTTTTGGCGATTTTCAAAAAACCCATTTGGTATAATAGGGGTATCAGTGGAAAGTTTTACTGATTGTTCTTTTACATTTTAGAGTAGGACTCATCGGGTCGAAAACGTCGTGAGACGTTCTGCCCAACAAAAAAGGAGAATTGAAATGACAATGATACCTGTGAATTGGTACGACACACAATGGCGCACCGCGATCATCACGAAGGAAGGGCGCAAATTTATTTTCCTGCTTGTGCTTGATAACGGTGGTGTGCATCTTAGGCGCGTAAAGAAATCTGAGCGCAGGAACATGAAGCCATTGATGCACAAAGGGAAACCTTACCCGATTAAGCGAATGGTGCGTAAGTATCGCCAATTTGGGAAAGACCACGGCATCACGAAGGGGGCTTATCGCGCTCTCGTCGAGCCACGATAACGCAATTTACCCCGGTTCGCCGGGGCTTTTTTTTGCCGGTTTGTAACACTGTTCTAAGTGTTTGAACTTAAAAGCATAATATCTGTTTAATTAATGTTTTACTTTTGTTGCACTATTGTTTATTATACTTCTGCTTACCAACTAAAAAGGAGCTATATCATGAAAGACAAAAACCGCACGATGATTCCACAATATTTCGTGACCGCTGATCCCGAAACCGGAGAGTGGCTGACCACACCCGAGTATGTCAAAGAGGTCGATAAAGCGCAGTGGGACGCGTTGACGGATACCCATGCTACCCATTTCGACACTTATGAACATCATTTTGTGACCGCCGCCTGCGTGACCGGAGAGCGGATGACCGCCCGTGAAACCCGCGCGATTGAGGTTCGGTGGGAGAGCGGACTCAAGGTAGCCGATCCTCTCAACGATCTGTTCTCGACGGGTCTGCCCGAGAAAATTCTTGTAGTGGGACGGCGAGAGGGCTATGTGCTGTACGAAAATGGTGAGCTTTGGACAACTGGTAGCTCTCCCTATCTGGCAATGTATCTTCTGGGGAAAGGGGAAGAAGTCATGGATCGCGCCATTGATGAGCATGAAGAAGAATTACGGCAGTGTGCCACTGATTTTTTCCCAAATGGGGCAACAAGAACCTCATGATTAGTTGCTAAGAGTCCATCGACGCGCGCCCTGCTCATGAGGGCGCGTCACGATGCACTCTGCATCTGCGTCATCAAACCAACTAACGGAGAAAAATGATGAATAGAAAAAATGAAGTTCTGGACTTCAACGAATCAACATATCCAATAGCCCAGCAGATAAAAGATCACGCTAAAGACGGAAAGCTATGGGTTGAGATTTTTAATTGTGATTGTGACTTAGTTGAATCGACTGAGAAGGAAGAAGTTGTGGCTACTCTCGATGCACTGTTCGCATTAGAAGAACAAGTTCACATGGAAGCAGAGGGGGTCTGTTGGGTGCGAATCTTAACGCAAGCAGAGGCGGAGAGGTTTGAGGAGCACCATCGAGATAGAGGGTTGGAGCACTTTGAGGAATATGGCTACGGACACTAACCAAGGAGAATTGAAATGAAAGACTTATATTCAAATGAATTGGAGCGTTTGAAGGTTTGGCGGCAGGAGTTACGCCAAGAAATTGGTTCTATTCGTAGCGAGATTGAGGAGTGGGGTTGGCGGGAAGAACTCACTGGTGAGGTGTGGGAGTTGCATAGAGAAATTGACGACCTTCATAGCGAGATTAAAGAGATTAGAGAGCGGGAGAAGATCATACGGGAGCGAAAATGCTAATAACTTTTTTATCGTTGTTGTCATTTTGTGGTATTATTTTCAAACGGGAGTAGAACTATGACTAGATGCAAATTTTGTTTTGAAGAAAGAGAGGATTTGATTGTCGATGGGATTTGTATTACCTGTCGGATTAACCCCCCCTTACTATCGGACAAGGGGTTCGGCGTGTGGCAAGTGCTGAAACCTGTCCTGTTGACCGCAACGCTTTTGTTGCTCACTTTGACTTTTTGGGAGATTTAACATGGATTACAGTAAGAATTTTATTGACCTTCCGAACTCCGCTGAGTTCGATAATGGATACCTAGATGGTGATGACATCAGCCACCTTGAAGAGGAGTCCTACAATCACCGGATGCTCGCGGAAGCGCAGGCGATTATGGCCGGTGAAAGTATGATGCTGATCACTAAGGAGCATATGAGATGTGTGCTTCTGATCCTTGAGGATTTGTCGAACAACACGTAAAACGAGCACACGTTGTCCTCTGAGCGTCTTTTACAGCATACCCCTTGGGTATGGCTACATAAAAAAAAGTGCCGTTAGAACGCAATACAGGGCGAAATAGGGTCTATCACAAAAAAGGAGAAAGAAAATTGGATGACTATGAAAAGGTTGCGGATTGGATCATTAACGTCTGCGATGACCCTCAAGAAGAAGTTGCTTGGCTACTTGCTATGCTTGATGAGAGTGGAAAAGCAAAGCCTACATTTAGAGATACCTATGAGGAGGTGCTGGATTGGATAGATGACCTGAAGCATTGGGGACACAAGGTTCTGTTTGTGAGTCCCGCATCTCATCTTTTTGAGTCGTCACGGTTCAAATGTTCATCATTCCGCCATACTCTGCAAAGGAAGAAGGAGAAAGAAAATGGATGAAACAGTTAAGGAAATTCTGCAAGAACCACTCAGCAGTGAATTTGTCTCGCAACGACCTAGTGGAGGCGGGATTTCACTCTCGTATATTGAAAGTCACCATGCTATCAGGGAGGCAAATCGTGCTTTTGGTTTTGATGGCTGGTCGAGCGAACTGCGCTCATTGAAATTGCTGGATGATGAGATCATCGAAAATGCGAAGAGTGGCACAAAACAGCGATGTGTGAGCTATCTGGCCGAAGTGCAGGTGACCGCGCTTGGGGTCATCCGCTCAGATGTCGGATTTGGGAACGCTGTTGCTGGCATCTCTTCCGGGATGATCAAACAATCAGTTCACGAACTTGCATCTAAAGAGGCCGTATCAGACGGTCAAAAGCGGTGCTTGAGGACTTTCGGAGATATTTTTGGTCTGGCACTTTATGACAAAAAACAAGTCCATGTTGTCGATCCGCTTGATGCCTCAGTCAAGGTAATCAAGGATGCACTGGCAACAGGAGAACACGCTAAAGCGTCAGAGGCTTGGTTTGAACTAACGAATGACGAAAAGAAAAGACTCTGGAAAGCTCCCTCCAATGGTGGGGTATTTTCAACAAACGAGCGTGAGATTTTGAAATCGTCTGAATTCCGTAAGCTGCATTTCGGAGAGAATTGATGCGGTATTTGACAGTTGACATTGAGACCTCGCCAACGACAGATGAGAAGGTGATCGCTGAATTAGTTGAAACGGTTCAGCCACCGGCAAATTACAAAAAGCCGGATACCATCGAAAAGTGGATGGATGAACACGCGCAAGAGAAAGCTCAAGAGCTTATCAACAGGACTGCACTCGATGGTAGTTACGGTTCAATCCGCGCCATCGGATATGCGATTGATCAACGCCCCATTGATGTGCTTGTTGCTACTCCTGTTTTTTCAGAAAAGGAACTACTCGAAACCTTTTTTGAACTGTGGACTGAAATAAAAACGCCGACTTTGGTTGGTCATAATCTGCGTGATTTCGACTTGCCCTTCATCTGGAAACGCGCAGTTATCAATGGGTTTAAGCCGCATCCTTATGCGGTTATGCGCTATTTTGATCGGCGGTGTCTTGATGTCTACGACACAATGACGGAATGGGCTGGTTGGGGAAAGAGAATCAGTCTGAGCACCCTTGCCTACGTTTTGTTGGGCGAGGAAAAGACCACTTCTGGCGCAGATGTGTGGCAAATGTCTGACGAGGAGGTGGTGGAACACTGCAAAAAAGATGTTGAATTAACAAGAAATGTTTTCTTGAAGATGAATTTTTTATAAGGAGAAAATCGAATGAAAAATGACATACCATATCTCAACGACGGGAGGGACTGCTTCGGATTTTACTCGGTAGAGGAAACGGTTCAACAACTGAAAGATCACGCAAAAAACGGCAAGGTGTGGGTTGAAATTTTTAACAGAGCCATTGCCATAATCGATGCGCCAGTAATTCGGAAGAAAGAAGTTGAGGCAACTCTCGATGCACTGTTCACCTTGCAAGAACAAGTCCATCTGGAAGCAGAGGGGGTTTGTCGCATACGAATTTTGACTCAAGCAGAGGCGAACACTGAAAAGGAGAAAAAGATGAATAGATCGAATTGGATCGTAATGGCAAGATTGAAAGATAAAGGGAAGCATGGAGTGACCTATAAAGACTTTGGTCGCGGGTTTCGTCTTTCGTCCCGAATTCACGAATTGCGGAATTCTGGCAATGAGATTTTGACCAAAACAGAGTCTCATGCGGGTGGCCATCACGCACGTTATATCTTGATCAGGGAGAATCAAAATGGTTAACAAGGTGATTATTGTTGGGAACTTGGGTCACGATCCACAGTTGCGTCAGATGGAGAATGGTACAGAAATCGCAACCTTTTCAGTGGCAACCAGTGAGAAATGGAAGGATAAAAACGGTGAAAAGCAGAGCAAAACTGAATGGCATAAGATCGTTGCCTTTGGCAAGGTTGCAGAAATCATCGGGAAGTATTTGGCTAAAGGGTCAAAGGTGTATATCGAAGGAAAACTCCAAACGCGATCATGGGAAGATGATTCAGGGAATAAAAAGTACATGACAGAAATTGTGATGAACGGCTTTGACTCAAAATTGGAGATGCTGGGCGAGACGAAAAAGGCGGAAACCTCTCCCCCTGCCAAGGAACTCAATGACGATATCCCTTGGTGATAAGAGAGCAAATTTGAATATCTTTTAATTGATGTTGCTTTTAATGGTATAATTTTTTAATCTTTGCAAACAAAAGGAGAATCAAATGAATGAAACATTGAAAAAACCCGTGAAGATGCGAGGGGTTCGCATTTCAGATGAGCTTTGGAATCTGGTCAAAAGGCAAGCAGAATCACAGCATCGTTCTGTGGGGATGCACGTTGTATATCTGCTGGAAAATTCGGTCAAGTGCGATGATAAGTTGCGTCGAGCGTGAAATGGTTCAAACACGATTCCAACGCTCATCGTGATGCGAAATTAAAACGGCTGATCATGGCGTATGGGATGGAGGGTTATGGCCTCTACTGGTACTGTCTGGAGGAAATTGCCAATCAGGTATCCACCGAAAAATATACCTTTGAACTGGAGCATGATGCAGAGATCATTGCATTTGATTCAGGGATGAGCGTGACAAAAGTCGAAGAGATCATGAAAAAGATGGTTGACCTCAATCTGTTTCAAAGCAGTAACGGAATTGTCACTTGCTTAAAATTGGCAAAGCGTATTGATCAGTCGATGACCGGTAATAGACAAATGCGGAAGATAATCACATCCTATAAAAATCAAGAGGTTAAAGTAAAAAATCATGACTCTGACATGACTGAGTCAAGAGTGGGTCATGTGATAGTCAGCCCAGAAGAGAAGAGAAGAGAAGAGAAGAGAATAGATGAGAAGAGAAAAGAGGAGAAAAAAACGCCCGTTGGGCTTAATGTGGACGCATGGAATGGATATCTTGAATTCCGCAAACGCATAAAACTGAAAAAGTTGACAAAGGCAAGCTGTCAAAAGCAAATGAAGTGGCTGATTGAACAGGGTGATTTTGAAGTACAAGCACAGATCATTGATAACTCAATACGCAATGGCTGGCAGGGATTGTTCTCCCTAAAAAAGCAACATTTCAAAACAGGGACTGCTTCGGATTTCAAGGAGTGGGTTGAAGGAATGTGAAAAAGAGCGAGGCATCAGAATTTCGTGAGATCGTCAATGCCATATTTGAGGTTTTTGACAAGCAGTTGTCTGCAACAGCATTGAAGATTTGGTGGCAAACGCTTAAAAAGCATGACCTGCTCACGATCAAGCACGCCATGAGGTTTCATGTGGAACACTCAAAATTCTCACCAAAGCCTGCTGACATTCTGGAGGCCATCAAGCAATCAGATGGAAGGCCAAATGCAGATGAGGCTTGGTCAATTGCTATAAAGGCCAGTGATGAGGCAGAAACAGTGATATGGAATGATGATATAGCTGAAGCATGGGGCGTTGCTCTTACGCTCATTCAGGAAGGCGATAAGGTTGCAGGCAGGATGGCGTTCAAATCTGCTTATGATCGGATTGTTGAAAAGCACAGGGATCAGGGAATCCCGGTAAACTGGATGCCATCAATCGGGCATGATTCTGAGGCAAGAAAGGACGTGATTAATAGTGCTGTAACAAAGGGATTGCTGACACAAGCCCACCCATTACCACAATTGGAAGATATTGACGAAGAGAAGCGACAGGAAAACATCCAGAGAATTAAGGATATGGTAAAGGGAATTGGAGAGATTAAATGAGCGAGATAACATGGAAGCTGGATGACATGGTGGGGTCGGGTACATCACTCAGAGGAAAAGTGGTTACCACATATGAGAAATTAGTCGAGGTCTTTGGTAATCCCAATATAGGGGCTTCCGATAAGGTTTTTAACAATTGGGGGTTGCAGTTTGAAATAGGTGACCCTGTATTGGATGATTGGGACATCATTAACGCCACAATATACGACTGGAAAGAACCACATGGGAGTGCCAGTCACTATGGCGAATATGAATGGCATATCGGCGGTGATAATTATCAAAGTGTTGAACTCGTATATGAGGCATTAGGAAAATGATGAACATTATTTCACTGGGTGCTGGTGTGCAGTCCACCACGATGGCACTCATGGCAGCAGAGGGAGAACTAACCCCAATGCCTGACTGCGCGATCTTCGCCGACACAGGTGCTGAACCAAAACACATTATGGACTTCTTGGATTACGTCGAATCCCTAGTGCCGTTCCCGGTGTATCGGGTGATGGAGGGTGAGGGGTTGGAGGTGTCCACAATCGACTCAGTGAAAGGGGGTAGGTTTGCTGGCCCGCCGTTCTTCACTGAGTCAAAAGGTGGGGGGGGGATGCTCAGACGGCAATGCACTCGCGAATTTAAGATCACGCCTATTGAGAGAAAGGTGCGTGAGTTGGTGGGATTGAAGAAGGGTCAGCGTGGGCCTAAAGAGATCGCAGTGCGTCAATGGATCGGCATCTCAATGGATGAGCGTACTCGGATGAAACCGAGTAGAGTGAAATGGATCGAACATACTTGGCCTTTGATTGATGTGCAGATGCATCGCCACCACTGCATCAACTGGATGCGGGAGCACGGATACCGAGAGCCAAGCAAATCGGCTTGTTATTTTTGCCCTTATCACGACAATGCCACTTGGCAGAACATGAAAGACCACGACCCTGATTCTTGGGAACGTGCCGTCAAGATGGATGAGTCAATCCGTAACGGTGTCAGAGGCACACCCGAAAAACTGTATCTCCACCAATCCATGCAACCACTTACCGAATGTGATTTCGACCCTGCGCGAGACCAGATCGATATGTTCGGAAACGAATGTGAAGGAATTTGCGGGATTTGATGTCACCCACTCAACTGATATTGGGGTGATATGAGCGTAACAGATGTGAAAAAAGTTAGACTCACACAGTTAGATGGCACATTGCCTAACCTTGCCCTAATGAAATTATCTCATTACCACAAGGCTAAAGGCGATGAAGTCCACTTCTATAAAACAGCAACAAAAGATATGTTTGAGCCAGACTATGATGTTGTTTATGGATCGTCAATTTTTACTTATGAAGATAAGAGAGATAGGTTTCTTAATTCATTTCCTGATGCTGTTGTGGGTGGTACTGGTTTTGGTAGTAAAACAACTGTTGAACATTTAATAGGTAGTCCAGTTTACGAAAATTATGATTATGAAATTTATCCTGAGTTTGAAAATAGTATTGGATTTTCTCAGAGAGGGTGTCGATTAAAATGTAAGTTTTGTGTTGTTGGCGGAAAAGAGGGGAAGAATTCACATAGCAATTGGATAGATGAAATATGGCGAGGCAATCCCCACCCGAAAAACATTCTATTGCTTGATAATGACTTCTTTGGTCAGCCCGATTGGGAGGTTAAAAGTAAACAAATAATCGAAGGAAAGTACAAGGTGAATTTTAATCAAGGAATTAACATACGCTTAATTACCGATGAGGTTGCTGAAACACTACCAAGCATTAAATATTATGATGTAGATTTCAAAACGAGAAGGCTTTACACAGCTTGGGATAATCTTGGAGATGAGAAAATTTTTTTGAGAGGTGTAGATAAGCTGTTAAAAAATGACATTCCACCTAGACACCTTATGGTTTATATGTTGATAGGCTATAAGAAAAACGAGACTATGGAAGACATTATGTATCGTTTCGATATGCTGAATGATCTAGGTTGTGTTCCATATCCGATGGTTTACAATAACGAAAGCAAAGAATTAAAGAGATTTCAACGATGGGTGATCAGACATTACTATGAGTTTATTGATTGGCAAGACTACACAACAACAAGATCATCCTTTTACAAAGATGATGCACAAGAGGAAATATTATTTGCAGGGCAATAATATCCCTTGATGAGCATAAAGACTGAAAATGGTCGGCGCGGGTTTCCATGTCAGATGTTCAATACACCAGTTTCAATTACGATGTGGTTGTATGGGAGAGAATCATTGGTGACAAAAGACGAGCGCACAAGATATGAAAGATTGTCAGATTTGGGTTGTGCAGTCTGTAGAAAACCAGCGCAAATTCATCATCTGATAGGCTTGCGTTATCGTGGAATTGGCCAAAGAGCACACTGGACAAACACAATCGCACTATGCGAGGAGCATCATACTGGTGAATACGGCATCCACGCGATCGGCCAGAAAACATGGGAGAAACAATTCGGTAAGCAAGAGCGTTTTCTCGCGCAACAAGATAGATTGATTACTTTTTCCAAATAGCAAGCTTCCGAAAGGGGGCATTTTTTGTGCTAAACTTAATTCTTCCTTACCCTCCATCAGTCAATCAATACTACCGGATGTGGCGCGGGCGAATAGTTAAATCGCCAAAAGGTAGAAGTTATGCAAAAGATGTGGCGTATTACTGTC
>Ga0209128_1002760_pt1 | contig 11185 bp, 24 predicted proteins | sample ETNvirnome_6_100_FD_184072 | JGI IMG/M metagenome (GOLD analysis project Ga0209128, IMG submission 184072) | Marine viral communities from the Pacific Ocean - ETNP_6_100 (SPAdes) (version 2) | ecosystem: Environmental > Aquatic > Marine > Oceanic | place: Pacific Ocean | collected 2013-06-19 | reverse complement strand
CGATCGGGCAGTTGAAGCAGGTGAGGGGGAAAATTTTCTAAGAGGGGTTCTGTTCCAATCAGACTTCTCCCCCGCTTGGTGGATGGAAGACCAAGTTTCTCGGGCAATCGCGAAACAGTGCTGCCACTGCCGACACTACACGTACGAGCAGGCTGTGGGCAACTGCCAAGACTGCGGCAACGTGAAAGCACATTACCCTCGCAGATGCGTATAGGACGACGACGATGACCACCTTCAACACCAAATCCTCCGAGCCTTTCGACCCTATCGACCAGGCTTTAGAGCTAGCTGCGTATTACGAGCGCCGTCTTATTGAAGCGGGTTGCTGCGGTCTATTCATGGCCCAAATGGACCGCTACTGGGACCACGCTCTTGAGCTAGAGGCCCGAGCCGAGAGATTCGGTGGAGAGAACTTCGAAGCTAACTTTGGAATTAGGAGACACACATGACCACCGAAGAGCGGATTCAATTCCATTTAGACCGAGCAGTTAGTTATGAGCGCGATGCTCAAAAATATCTAAGAGGAGGAGACCTTCGGGGTCTTCAGTGGGCGAATGAGTGTTCCCTCGTTCATCTGAACAAGGCTCTGGCTCTTGAGCTTGAGGCAGAGGCTGAAGTCGAGTGCCGACGCGAGGCTGGGGAAGCTTTTGATTCTTTCTTTAGTGGTGAAGCGTTCGATTCTTTCCTTGGTAGGAAATCATGAGTTACGCAGACAAATTCAAGCAGGCCCTTTTCCTTGAGCACAAGGACCAGACTTTCGTCCTTCGTGCCATCGATGGCTACACATTCGAGTACATCATCATCGAGGGTGGTACCCAAGTCTTTCATCGTAACGTCACGGTAGAGGGGCGAGAACCTTTTGACCGTAAGTTGATGGCCCGTCAGGGATTCGTTGAGTTTATTATAAACCACGGTGTCCCTGCCAACAAGGCCCGCCTGGCTTCTAAACCGCCCGCGTCTTTTCATACTTGGTGGAGGGATAGATGATTTTCTTCCTGCCCTTTGGGGCTTACCTTTTGTTCCTGATTTTTAAAACTGTCTTCAACCTAATGGAGTCCTGCAAATGACACCCCTGATACCTATTGGTCGTAAGGTAGCAATCCTGTCTACCTCCGACATTTTTAGACGAGACCGAAACGGCAACGCCGAAAGCACCGGGCTTCTTGAGCACGCTCAAGACGTTATGAAGCTTCGAGTGATTGTGGTATCGACACGAGAGAAGCTTTTCGAACAAGATACGTGGTGGATTGTTCGTCTCGATAAGGAGGACATCTACATGTCACCTCCGGTTCAAGAAAGCTTCTCGAAATTCGGAGTCGAGACGTATGATGTAGCATATCGCCGGTCGTATCGCCGCGCCTGGCTTCCTCTTCTGACAAAATTGGGCTGGGAGTACCCGCCCTGTGAGTTCGACCCAGAGAACAAGAAGGACCACAACTTAATGCCTTTCTGGGCAGCACATAACCTCAAAACCCTCACCATCCACGACGTAAGACGTCACTACAACCGCTGGTTGGAAGACCATATGAAGTACCACATCGAGGTGCGTCCTACAGATGACTACATCAACCCAAAGTACATTCGGTTCGACAGCCTCCATGACATGGTTCATGGGGATAAGGGTTTAGACACCTGTGCCCTCTCCTACGAGAATGCAGATATAAATGTCTTCGTCCGTAATGAGGTTACGGTGGAAGTAATCTCGAAGGATGGAGAGGGTGGTGCCACTCACACTCGTGAGACTTTTGAAATCAAAACAGGTCACCAGTGGATTGGGGCAAAGGAGTATTCTAAGTTCTGCCAAGAGCTGGCCGACTTCTTCGATTCCGAAATCCTTTCCCGTTACAACACTCCCAAGCACTGGTCAGAAACGATCAGCGTTACCGCTATGACTGATATTGATGATGAGTTGTTCTGCACCACAGTCGTAACAATTCTTGAAAACACCTCAACCTCTCACACTGAGTTGCAGTAGGAGATTTTATGCGAATCGTACCAGGCTATCCGTTGCTCCAGTTGGAGCACCTTCAATGCAGTATGTATAGCTTTCTGCACAACGCAAAAAAACAAGCTGATGAAGGAATAGATTACTACCACCTTTATATACTCCTGAAAGACTACTACCGAGTTCGCCTCATCGCCAGGTTCGGTCTTCAAGACCACCTCGATGACCGTGGGTACGTCGAGAAGGATTACCAGGCGGAGATGCGCGAAACCCTAGGAGATTGCGAACATTTGTTTGAAAATTTCCCAGATGATTTCTTCGAGGGGATGCTTAAAAACATCCACCCCGAGGAGTTTACTAATCCTAAGAACTGGAGCAGCGGGGAGGATGATGAACAAACTCCCATGTGGGAGGAGTTCTTCGACCTCGCTTGCGTCATCGAAGCACTTTCTGACCTCATGATTAGTAACGAGGTTAACCGGAAAGCCATTGAAGGGTTGAGAGACACCTTCAAGGAGGGTGAGAAGGCTTTCCTCAGCCGTGTCTCGTCTTGGAAAAAGACAGGGGAAGGGTGGTTTATGGAGGGTACTGACCTCTGCATCTCCTGGCAACCTGATGATGGGGAAGGGGAAGATCAAAAGTACTACAACTGCACGAACTTTGTTAGGAAGCCCAAACCTTTGTTGGAGAACAGAGAGTGGGACAAGGTACAGGCGTACCTCTTCTACCACAAAACAATGGGTGGTATTTTCCCTGACTCAAAGCAACCCCCCGAGAGTCTTTTAAAGGCACAGGCACACTTCAGCCTATGGGGTACTACGAATTTCGACCTGGAACTTTTTGACCAAGTACCTTCACCACTGTTCTACTTCCTTCAGCGGTGGGACAAGGAGAAAGAAAACAATGAAGCTAGTCAAGATTGAAACCGATGAGCAGTGCTATGCCTCCTACATGTGTCACGGCTGGAACAAAGCTGAGTACGTAGAGACATATTCAGATGGGCGTAAAATCCCCATCTGCGGGTTCTGTGCAGCTTTTCACGTTGTACACCCACAAGGAGAAAACAATGTGTGAAGATAGATGTAAATCAAAAACTGAAAAAGATCTCTACGGTAGATACTTTAATTCTGCCGTAAAAGCTTTTGAAGAAGGTATGAACTACGAAGAAGTTCAAAACCACATTAAAGTGTTGGGCAAGTGGGAAGAACTTTCTGACCAACACGCAAGAATCGTGATGCTTTGTGCAAAAGTATTCATCCCTCGCGAATTGAAGAATCAAATCAAGCAACAGATCCAAGACAGGAGAAACAAATGAACAACTACCAAAAGATTGTAAGTCTAATTGAGGAAAAAGAATCACTCCAAAGTAGCTTGGAGTACTGGGAAAACAATCAGGGCCATGCGCCTACTTGGGTGGCTTCATACCACTCCCAATCCCCTAGCGGGCCTTCTATGTATGACCAGTACTTGCAAGAGCGGGAAAACATCTCGCACTACAAGGCAGAGATTTCTAGAGTTGAAAAAGAACTTGGGAATATTCCCGAGTACCCCCAAGCCTTTTGGAACGAGCGTCTCAAAGAGGAGGGCCTACCCCTGGTCAAGCCTCTGGAACACTATTCGTATATCGACAGAACTCCAAAACAACAAAACAAGTCCGCACTCAAGCGGATGATCAGTGCTGGAGTGGACGCCCTCACGTCAAGTAGTAGAGACCCTGACACCGCTCCGGTGGGAACTCTGTCGGATTTCCAGTTGGAAGTCCTGTCTGAGTTCGAGCAGGTGGCCTCTCCTTATGCACCAGGATGCCGCCGCACCAAGCCGACGAGCAGCGATTGCCCACAAACTTTTGAAGGGGGTGGACTTTTTAATTAGGAAACTGTTAAGCTATAGGCTAATAGATAAACATTACCGGGGGAAATAGTAATGAATGAGTTGTTAGAGATTGTTCGGTTTATTCCGATTGGTCTTTTGGGGTGGCTTGGTCTTCGGATGTCGGGAGTTCTGAAGCCAGACAGATTGGAACAACTTAACAAATAGGTGAGGGGCTTGGGGACTTCGGTCCCCGAGTTAAACCACGTGTCTACATATCCCAACGAGTAGACAAGGAGAATCTAATGAAAGTTGAATGCAACTTCCCAGCTGCCGTGATGATGGCAGCCGATAGAATTAAATCAGCAGGGGGCAGGTGCCTTCTGGTTGGAGGTGGTGTGCTCGCTGCCTTGGATGGAGATGACCCGAAGGATTGGGACATCGAAGTGTACGGGCTTTCGTACAACAAGCTTCAACACATCTTTTCAACGGAAGCACCGAAGCTGGTTGGTAACCAGTTCGGAATTATCAAGTTGAGCCTCGATGGGCTCGAACTAGACATCTCGCTTCCCCGCAGAGAGAACAAGGTAGGGCTAGGGCACAAGGGATTCGATATAGAACTCGTGCCCGACATGGACGAGGAGGAGGCTGGACGTCGGCGAGACTTTTCCATCAACTCGATGGGCATCGACATCCACACGAAGGTTCTCTCCGACTGGTTCGGGGGGTTAGAGGATTACCGCAAGGGGATTCTCAGAGCTACCGACCCCAAGACTTTTGTTGAAGACCCTCTTAGGGTTCTCCGGGGGATGCAGCTCCTGGCCAGGAAGGCCAAGTACATCTACCCCAATACTATGATTTTGATGAATGGTATGGCCGATACTTTTCCTGAGCTGCCTAAAGAAAGACTTTGTGAAGAGTGGGATAAGCTTCTCATGAAGTCAGACAAACCTAGCGTAGGTGTCGACTTCCTAGTTGATGTGGGCTGGATGCACTGGTTCCCCGAGCTAGATGCTTTGGAGGATTGTGGTCAGAACCCCGACTGGCATCCCGAGGGGAATGTATTCATCCACTCGAAACATGTGGTGGATAGTGCCGTATGGGTGAGGGACAACACCACCCTCGATCCTTTTTGGAAGAAGGCTTTGATGTACGCAGCCTTGCTCCACGACGTAGGGAAACCGGATACCACGGTGACGCCCTCGATGATTGAGCAAGGGCTGTTCCCGAAGGAACGTCTGTGGACTGCACAAGGTCACGACAAGGCCGGGGAGCCACTTGCTGAAACTTTTATGCGTCGGCTAACCAACAACAAGAAGCTTATCAAAGCGGTGGTTTCGATTGTTGGTAACCACATGCAACCTTTCAGCCTGTTCGAAAAGGGGAAGAAGTCTGCATACGAACGACTGCACAGGAAGGTACCGCTCGATGTCATCGGGTGGATGTCAAAGTGTGACTCGTGTGGACGACCTGACCACATGCCTGGTCACCAGGGGAGGTGTATCGGAGACCCTGACTACGAGCACAAGATTAGTAAGAAGGTGTTCGAGAGATACTCGGACATCATGAATGAGCCCGCCCCCCAAATCATTGGGGGTAAGCATTTAATGGAGGCTGGTTTCAAACCAGGGCCAGCCTTTAGAGATGCGTTACGGGCAGCCCATGACGCACAGCTAGACAACCCATCACTTTCAGAGGACGACTTGCTCAAAGTCGCCATCGATCAACTACTCGGTAATATTACCGAGTTGTAGAGGAGGCTAAGATGAATAGGCTTCTAAGTGCACACTTTTTAATAGTCGCTGCCATATTCCTTCAAGGTTTATGGCACGGCTATTACGGATTCGGTTGGACAACAGTGAAGCTAACCCTTTGGGGTTGGCTAAACGTTTGCTTCATCAATTATATATTGAGGAGAAAAGCATTATGAGGGAAAGAAGTTTTCCACCTATGTTTCGAAATCCAAAGGGGGAGTCATGAAATTTTCACAGATTGGTCCTCTGATTAAACCGTCAAAAGTAAAAAACAAGGGAGATTATTTACGCTACTGGGTTATCTCGTGGGCAGGTCTCTTAGATAGCTTAGTAGTTATTCTGTCCTTTGGAAGGTTAACCGCCAACTTAAAACCACGCCTGCTCTTTACGGATAATAAGTTTAGAAAATGGTGGAAGGGGGAGTCATGAAATTTCATCACGGGAAAGACCACCACATTTGGGATTACTGTATGCACCTAGGTCCATACACTGACCCCGATGGGGACAAGTTTGACTTGGGTGTATATGAAAGCCCTGAACCCGTGTTCGGGCCAAGCTTTGCAATCGTCTATGGACTTGAACCAGATGAGTACAAGTCAGGAACATTAGATGCAGAGTGGCTTCCCAATATGCTGTACAGAAACACCTGTCACGCTGAATGTATTCGTAGATATGTACAGCGTGAAGATCGTGAGCTTTATCCAGAGCGTATAGATTTGAAAATGATTATGGAGGTAGCTGACGCAAACCCTGATAGAAGAAAGACTTTTTACGAGAACCTTTATGATGTGGCAACACTAATGGCTGGGCTAACCCCGAGTAGAACTCACAGGAGTTATAGTATGTTTAAGGCAAGAATTTCTGAACAACGCTCTACCCTCACAGAGGGGTACATCGAGAAAGCTGATGGTTGTCGAGACAAGGCTGAGGTAATCGTTAAGAACGAGATGAAGGAGTATAATCGGAGTGCCTTCTCTGCCCCGGCAGGATCTTTTGAGGCGGTTGAGAGAAACAGGGAGTACGCCAAAGTGCTTGACGACCTTGGTGGTACGAACTACGAGCAACTTTTTTCACAAGACTAAAAATAATTTGCCAGATATCTATCTGGCTGTCCCTCTATATATTGAACACATAGTACTTGGTAATATTACCGAGTAGGAGAACACACATGACTAAAGTAGCAGCGGGTCCAGTTATCGAAGCAACCAAGAAGGCCAAAGGTCAAGACGGTAGCCCCCACTTCCCAACTCTGTTGGGTGAGCGACCTAACGGTAGCCAGTGGGGAGGTGATATGACCGAGGAAATCCTAGAGTTGTTCATCGCCACGGGCATCGTGGTTCCTCACGAGGAGCTGAGTCCTAACCAGGTGTTCGAGCCATGCACATACGTGAAGGTGGCCCAAGGGTTGGTGACAAAACTTTTCCCCAACGCAACCTTCGACGTTCAGTCGTCGTGCAACCTGGAGCGGAGGGATATCATCGTTGCGAAGAAGACTATCCACGTTGGACAGTTTGATGAGGATGGGAAACCCTTCGCTGGTATCGAGGAGAAATATGAGCTTCAGACGAAGGTGCCCTTCGATGGGCAGGCTACGGATGAGGCTTGGGTAATCCTCGGGCCAAGCCCAGAGGGTACCATCGTGTGGACAACCCACCCCGGTCCCATTCTTGGGAAGCTTCCCAACAACTGGGACGGTAACGCGGATAAGCTGGACTTGTACCGGGATGCGTACCCGGTGAAGCGTTTCCAAGGCTAGGTACTTTTTCTGTCAGATTTGACCACGGCAATGCGTCTATATAAGTGAGGGGGAGTAAGGCCCCCTCACAAACACTGAGTGGAGAAACACACATGAATGAAAAGCTAAGTGAGCAAACAATAAAATATGTCAGAGAAGCGCAAGATTTTTTGAGTGGGGTTTGTGAAACTGCTTTAGACTTTATGAAGTCTGAAGTACCTCATGCTCCTGAACTCATGCACGAGTACATCATGGCAATGCACGCCATCGACAGATACCTCGAACAGGTATCGGATGAGGAAGAGGCTGTCCGTCTTTACACTGGGCTCATCAATAAGATGAACTCTTGGAGTGAAGAGAACGCTTCTCCATGCAATGATACCGAGTGCCTTAGTTGCTCTGAAATCCCCGTGGATATGACCCAGAACTAGTCGTACTAGTTACACCTCCCTCACCTAGTACGTGGGGGAGGTACTAACTTGTTTGACTTCATAACTATTAACTTATATTTAAGAGGACTTAAATGACTAACATCCTAGAGATTATCAGAACGTTAAACTCAATCAAGTGCAGCATCAATGGAGACGTGCATTGGGAAGACATTACTGATGCCGTCGAAGATTTGAAGAAACTCCGTACCCAACTCATCCAGATTCAGGAGGAGGTGTGCAGCCTCCCCATAGACTGGAATAGGATATCACTAGGTGATGTCGATCCACTCAATTCAATAGACGACCGCTTCGAGCAGATTCTTTACGAGGAGAAAACAAATGACCCCAGCTGAAATTGAAAAACTTTCTGGAGAACTCAAGGAAGAGAAGGCTCGCTACTCAGTGCTGGCATCTGAGTATAGCCTAGTACTGGAAGAGCTGAAGGCTTTGAAGGGAAGTAAACCTCTCATACATATTGCGAGGCAGAAGAAGGAGATAGTCTCACTCATAGAGGAGATTGACACTTTAAAAGATGCTCGGTCGATAGACCTAGAGGACAGGAATCACGCTGAAGCTGAGATGAAGCTCGACATTGAAATCCTCAAGGAACGGGTAAGTAATCTCAACCACACAGTGCTTCAACAGACTATGCAAAACCGTGAAATAAAAAAGAAAGTTCTAAAGAGACACATTCCAGAGGAGTTTCACAACCTCTTGGAACAATTGGTAGGAGATAGTTCTTATGAGTAAGCCACACTTTAAACCCAACGTATACATAACCAATAGGCAGATTATGAACCTGCTTTGCTGTGCCTTCGAGGGTGGCAGTAACTATTGGTACCGCAACCTTGACGTGAAGAGCCTCCCCCCTGGTGCAAAGGAGGAGGACTACACAAACGAAGCAATCAAGAAACGAAGCAACGGTTTCTGGCTGCGGTACTACGTTATACCTGTAGAGGGAGGTACCGTTGAACTTGAGGCAGTGGGTGAGCCGGGGAAGCTTGAGCTACATAGGGGCCACCTAAAAAGGGGCTTACAACTTTTGGTAGATAAATACCCCAGCCGTTTTGCTGACGTAATTTCAGAGCACGAAGACGGGAGTACTGGGGATATCTTTCTTCAGCTCTGTCTTTTTGGCGAAGTACCCTTTGCGTAGGAGAGAACAATGGGACCGATTGAACATCTTGAAGAGGAAGCCAAGTGGGAACGACCTCCATCATACGGAGGTCACTCCCCTGACGGGGACTATTTAATCTACAGTAGAACCAGGGACAGTGGGATTCTTGGCAACGTGAACTACGAGAGGATTCTTCAATGTCTCGAAGCACACGCCAATATGCTCGATGAGCCAGACCCGGATGAAGACGAACGACCTTGGGTCTACGACTTCCGCGCTGGTCACTGGGCATGCGGGTGGACGGAACACATCATCCTTCGCAAGGATGCACCTGACTGCCTGCTCAAACTTGCCGGTGAGATTTACTGCTGCATGCAGGGATACCCTGTGTTCGATGAGTCGGCTTACTCGAACGCATGTTGGGAAGCCATCCATGAGTACTGGGAACAGTGCAGCATCGATGAGCGTATCACGTACTGCAAGGACGCTAAGGTTTCCATCCTGGCTTCACGTCGTGATGAGATTCCAGGTGAAGTCTATGACCTACTGTCCCAGAGACCGGAGTTTATGTGATGTCGTATAACCAACCTGTATGCGTTGAGTGCTGCCCTAAGAAAATCAAAATAGATAGGGACGATATAAGACGTGTGCAATCTAAAGGACTTGCCCGTGTGTACATATTCGTGGAGTGGACTGACTTCTACACCTTGGAAGAAAAGAACGGTACATTCTACAGCTCTAACCCAGATGCAAAACTTACAGGTGAAGTATCTTTTCGTAGCTGCATGACTAACAGTTTCTTTACCGGGGAGCCTAGCATTTGTGACAACTGCGGGACAACCCAAGGAGGTGTGTGATGGAAAGCAAGAGCTTAGAAGAACTGAAGAAGATCGTGAAGAGTTCCATGGTTGAGTTGGACCGCATACAGGAAGTTGTCAAAGAACTCAAAGGGCTTTCTGAGGTTGTAGAAGACCGCATCGAAAATTTAGCTGATGATATCGTAAACACACTCGACCTTATCGAGTATCGAGAAGCTGAGGGAGACCAAGAGTAATGCCAAAAGAAAACTTTGAATTGGAAGTGTTCCGTAAAAAAGTGATGGATGAGCTAACATTAATAAAAGATAGAGCCCGGAGTATAGAGTCTGACGCAGATGAACTGGCTTGGGTTATAACAGAACTAGAGGAAGAACTTGTTGAGTTCTTTGAACCAGCAGAGGATGCACTGGATGATGAACGTACAGATCCAGAGGAGGAGGAAGAGTAATGGGTGTTTATACGTACTTACTTAACAAGAGTAAGCCTTGGACGCTTCCCACCGGGGAAGGCAAAGTCAAACTTTACAACATGAAATACGCACACCGTTCCTCGGATGAGGATGAGTATAAATGGCACTGGGACGACACAGAGGGGAAAAGGTGGAGCGCTCTTTGTCGTGCCCGTATTGAGAGAGCTATCCTCAATGACTTCCCGACTGAGTACATCCACTATGCAGTTAGTCTAGAGGATAAGGAAGATGGTGACGTCTTTAACGTATACCGGGCTAAGGTTGGTGCGTACGGTAGTACCTCTTGTAGAGTTTGGTATGACTGCAACGAACTCGTGGGAGAAATGATTGGAGTTGTTGAAGTCATTCGCCTGAAACCACGAAAGAAGCTTTGGTTTTTCCCAAAGCAGAAAGCCATAAACAAGGCTTACGGTTTTTTGGTGTCGGGTTTTGACCAGATGGACCCGTGGGAGAGGTTGAAGCTTTGGCCCTCTGAACCTGACTTTGAAATTACTCAAGCAGTGCTGAATAAGTTCAGAAAAAACTTCTTGGATTTTTTCATAGAGAATTACAATATCCAGTACTACCAAAACCCTAATGGGTACGTTCACACTGGACAACTTGTATTCACTGAGGACGAGCATTGGAGAGTCTGGAAATATATGGAACGCTCTAGGGAGTGGGGCGGGTATTAAGGAGAACACACATGAAAGTAATCACTAACAATCAATGGAGAGACTTTCTCTATTGGTATGAAGTACCCGATAAGATTTTGAAGTCTGAGTTTGATTGGCTGGATGACCCTGCTGGGTGGAGCTTCGTGAAATACAAAGGCAATTATTACACGCTTGCTGATTTCATGAGGTTTAGTTTTATGGACAGTGATTCTAATCTCACAGGTTGGCATGCGTACCATAATGATTCTGCCTGGGGTGGGGTTGTTATCGCCATCTCAGATGACGGAGAACAGTACCGTATTGGGAGGTACGCGGGATGACCAGTGTAGAACTAACTGCACTATTCAGCGGATACTTAGAAGAGATGGGAGCCAACCAAGACCCTGAGATAGCAGCGCGTGCTTTCTATGAGGGGGTGGAGTTTGCTCAGCAAGAAGAGACCTACATCTGC